>Ga0326758_100307_pt1 | contig 12050 bp, 11 predicted proteins | sample GCRJH_S_FD_207221 | JGI IMG/M metagenome (GOLD analysis project Ga0326758, IMG submission 207221) | Hot spring sediment microbial communities from Geyser Creek Basin, Yellowstone National Park, WY, United States - GCR.JH_S | ecosystem: Environmental > Aquatic > Thermal springs > Near-boiling... | reverse complement strand
AAAAATAAAGATTTTGGGTTTAATGACTTTCGTCAAAGACCTCAGCCTTTTCTAAAGGCGGACATTTTGAGTCCTTCTCGCTTACTATAATGTCCTTTATTGGCCAGTCTATCATGGAGTAATTTATGCACCTTTCGTGAGGAGGAGAGTACTCATTATGGGTTATGAAATACACTATAGTTGAGCTCTCTAATGCTTGAAACCCGTGGGCGAAGCCTGGAGGAATCCATAGCATGTAATGATTATCTTCACTAAGTTCAGCGCTAACATATTTCCCGAAACTGGAGCCCTTCCTTATATCTACTGCTACGTCAAGGATTTTCCCCTTGATTACAGTAACTATTTTACCTTGCTCTTTCGGTGGTAATTGATAGTGAAGACCTCGCACTACTCCGTACTTAGAGAATGATACATTTACCTGCAAAGGTGTAGGAATTCCCATCTTCTTAAAATCTGATTCCTTAAATATCTCCTTGAAATAACCCCTATTGTCTGGAAACACTTTAGGCTTTATTAGCAGTACACCCAGTCCTAGTTCCTCAAATTCAAACGGCATTAAAATGTTGAAGAGTAAGAAAATAAAAGCTTTTTATGCATCTTACCGCCAGCGAGGGTTCCCTCCTCATCATTCTCACCATCGATTCGGGTTTACATCTCTCATTTGGTGGGCAGTCGGGATAGTAGAGAGCCTCAGAAGAGAGAGCTTTCATCGCCAAGCTCTACTACCTTAAAGGAAAGGTACTGGTTGCTCCTCCTACAGTCGAGCAGGGAAGGAGCGTCATTAGCGTCACTGAAAGGTTTTTGAAAAAAGGGATATTTAATCTTTCATCATTCCCGCCCATTCTCGAGTCTTTCAATCTTTTGTAAAGACTTTTCTTCAGAAACCATTTTATTAAGTTTATTTCTAATCACATCACTAAAAAATATATTAAATATAATAATCAAATTCTTACTCTAGTTTCTACTAGTATGAGATAATCTGCGCATTAATATCTAATTTAGGAGACTATTATAATTAAACTATAGTAAGAGATAATTTTCGGTCTAATCAGTACAAATTCGATATTAGATTTAAAATTTTGTCTACAGCTACCTTTGGGTCATGTTTCTCCTTGACTATTTTCCTATTTCTCTGAAAGTCGAGGTTTACACGACCTTTCAAAACATCAATTATTCTCTTTGCAAACTCCTCTTCGCTCTCTGCATTTAAGTACACTATATCGTCTATCCCTTCCACTGCCTTCTTTGTGGCAATTATAGGTTTACCACTCATCATGTACTCTAACATCTTTAACTTTACGCCTCCACCCCTCTTAACCGGTGCAACGCAGATGTCGGCAGACATGATGTAAGGTATCGTGGACTCTACATATCCCGTAGCATATACTGGAGGGCTTACCGGTGGAGGTGAAGGGCCTACAAGATAAAAGTTTACTTTACCGTTTGTCCCTACACTTTCATTTCAATCATTTTATGTTCAATCATGATCGAGTGTAGGGACTTAGCCCTCAACCACCCACTTACTGTAGGTGGGTCACGGGACTCCTTCGAGCCCAACGGCACGGTGCTCACATCTCCGTAATCTCCCTCACCCTTTTGGGCATAGCCCACATCGGCGTGAGAGATCATTATTTATCAACAAAAATTTGTTATAAACAAATATAAAAAGATTTCTATTAACGTGAAAAAGGATTCAGCACCCTAAAATTTTGGCTACCCTAATGAGGAACTCGGCAGCTTCTCTATTAGGAGGATAGCCCATGCCACCCACAAAGACAACGGCAGGTCTCTTAAGGTCTATAGGAGTATAATCAGAGAAAGCGTCTACGTCTATTACGTTAGGGAACACTACAGCCTTCTCGCTGTTCAGGAGGGCTCTATCGTTTTCTGAAGGGACTAATACTTTGTCACAGAAATTTTTACCTAAGTACTCGAATATCCTAACCAATGTCTTTCCCATCATCGTTAGTCCTACGTCTTGTTTAGACTCTATCGAATGTAGATGGAGAATACAAGGTATAGAAGAGACTTTTGAGGAAATTATTGATGGTAACGATATCCAAGCAGTCTCGGCTATTATTGCGTCGTAATCTCCCTTTACAATTTTTCTTATGAAAGAAGGGGAAAGCGATCTTAGCCAGAGTAATCTTTTGCCCCTCTCTTCAGCTCTTCTTTTCGAGTAGGCGATTATTTCAGTCTTTATACCTCTTCTCTCCAATTCCCTTTTGAGTAAGTAAACTTGTTCGTGTATTCCTCCTCTCTGAGGATAAATAGTCTCCATCATTACGAAAGCTATCTTCACACATATTGTTTCATAACTTCAGTTTAAAACGCTTGAGTTATATGACTAAATAATAAAAAATGTTATAACAATAGTGTAATTTATGCTATGCCCTTTAAGTTAATAAAGCTTAAGCTTTTTCCAGAAATAATAGCAGAAGTTATTGCTGATATAATCGCTGTAGAAACTTCTGCGTATGAAAAATATTTATTACCAAAATATAAGCGAAACTATAACTTATTTGGTGTTATCTCAATATTCAATAATAATTTCTTCTTTCTCCTCTTTAGATTATCTACTAACAGAAGAGAATTTGCATGTTCTACTCTTGATGAAAAGACTATTAAAGAACTACTCTAACTAGTCATTTCCTCTTTTCTTTCTCTCTATCAGTAACGAAACCACAACTAAAACTACAGAGATGCCTAGCAATGAGTACTGTGTGACCGGATATTCTACGTGCACGTCTGAGTCTCCTTGAGCAGAAATCGTTATAACGCAGTACTCGTGTTGCAAAGGAAAGCTAATATTCACTACCATGGAAGGAGAGGATACAGTCAGTGTTACTGAACCTTCGCCCAGGCAGTTTGTACATCCCTTAGCGTATTCCTTACCGTTAACGTAAACTACGTAAGGCTGATGAGGAGAAGTAAAATAAACGTAAAAGTCATCAACAGTCAATGTGGATGGATCTATTCTAACTCCTACATAAGTGAAATTCCAAGGAATAGGAGTTTGATAATCAACTACATATTTTTCTCCATTAAGGATTACATATTTAACAAAAATTGAACCGTTAACATCTTCCAAAACCGCTGTATAATTGAAAGGTTTAGTAACGTTAATCCAACCGTTTACCGGTGAACCAATTAAAGGTAAAGTTGAAATAGGGTTGACCCAACCAGTTTTGGGAAAAACCCATAGTCTGCCAGTAAATGTTAATAACAGATTACAAGAACCGGGTTGACCATCAGGAATGTGAGGATTAAATTTTCCTCCATAGACGACGATGCCAGGATTCCATCCCAATGACGTATTATCCTTACCTATGAATGTTATTACCAATTCGCCAGAGCTATCGTTTATTTTAAATATAGCAAAAGAACATCCTATACCATCCAGTATTAGGGGTTTCTCACTTATTTCCCTTACTCCCGCAGTAATGAAAGGAAAAGCAGTACTATTTATTTCCTGTTGAGTTAAAGTAAAGTTTATAGAAATTTTACTACCTATAAAGACTTCTTTAGGATATTGTACCGAAATTGATGCAGAAAAGGAAACAATTGATAGTAAAGAAACCACCAGCAGTAATATCAATAATCTCATAGGTGAAGATGACTAGTTTTGTTAATAAAATTTATCGTTTAGTATTTTACGGAAATTTCTCTTACTTAAATATTTTCATTCTATTGTGCAATGAAATAAGTTTTATCTATTCTAGATGATAGTATTTTAGGCTTTACAATAAATAATTTTACTCCTCTTATGTTGTATTAAATTATTTTTAACGTTATGTAATACTGCAAAGGATTTTCGTAGAAAGTCTACTCGTTATTTTATGTAAGTCAGAGAAGATTAATCAAACAAAATAGTCAAAAAATTATGAAAATACAAGTTTGTATTTTCAATAAATTGTTTAATGTTACTAAGTTCGTCTTAACTGATAATCTTCAATATCAAAGCTACGAATTTTAACTTATAAGGTAAAAATGATTGTATTAATTTCATATCATCAATAGTAATTATTTTGAAGAACTTAAAAAGGAAGAGAATAGATAATAGTAAAAGAAGGTCTAAATAAAGAGGGTCAATGAAAACCTCATATATCCCTATTAAAGGCATCATAGTTAACAATGTAGTTTCCCTTCTACCTAAAATGAAGGTCGAAGTCCTTAAAGCGTAAACTAAGACGAAAGAAGAGGAGATTGTCGATACGATAATCTGAGAAATCGCCCCACCCATTATTCCTATTCTAGGAATTAAGAGGAAAGAAGTTAACAAAACCATACCACCGTTAAGTAGTGAAAGGATGAGGAAAGGCCTCAACGACTTCTTAGCTGCTATAATGAAATTCGTTAAAGAGATTATGGGGAAAGGCAAAGTCGTAGCTAAAAGGAGGAGGATCAGAACTTTAATTCCGGAAGTATAAGCCGAGAAGAATTTCTCAACGACCAAAACGGCTGTAGGTATTGAAATAATAACGGCAAGAAAGGTAATTAAGACAGCACGCGGAAGGAGATAGAAGACATCTTCTTCTCGTCTTTTCCCAAAGCCTTATAAAATGATGCTGTAGGTAATAGAACTCCGTTCATTGAACCTAAAACCATTGAAGGTACTCCAGCTACTAAAGCTGAAAACTGGTATAAACCTAGGCAGTAGGAGCCCAGCAGATAAGCAGTTGCAACTCTGTCACCTTGTGAAAAGAGGAAAGTTGCTGAAGAAGATAAGTAAAGAGGTAATCCTTCCTTGAAGTGTTTAAAAAGAAAGGCAAAGTCAAAAGAGGGTAAAATGATTCCAACTTTCCTGCTGATAAAGGCACAATTCACGGAAACTGAGATAATCCCTCCTGAAGTCCATATTTCAACAAAGAAGTATATGTTGTGAGAGAGAACAGCAATTATTGAGATCCCCATCTTATGATCAAGAATATGCTTTCAGTTATTGCAGACTCAGTGAACATATCCATTCCTATCATTATAGAGCTCATAACACCATTAAGCAAGTAAAGGAAAAGGTAAGGTATTGCCAACTTAACGTAATTGAAAAGGAGAATAAGAAAAACGGCAAGGTGAGGAAAGGAATGAGAAGAATTTCCTTATAATTGCCTTATTCTTTAATTGGAGTATATAAATTGTAGTATCAACGAGATTCTTGATCTCTCCTTTTTTACTATACACATTCCATTTTCCGCCTTTAACATTTAATAAATCGCTAATGTTTTTAGAAGATCATTAGCATTTTTCTGCTCAAAATTGCTATCATTAGAAAGCTAGAAACTTATCGGGTTTACTAACGTAGCTAATATCTACAAACTACGTAAAAACTCTGTCACTAAACTCTTTCACTATCTCGCTATTAAATAAAGAATCCTAGTTATCCTCTTTAAACTATAGGGAGTAAAGCCTTCAATTACCTTAACTTCTTCATTACTTATCATTCCTAACAATTTGAAACCCAAAAGAACTACTATTAATACTACTTCCCAATTTATGAAAGCTAAAAAAGATAAACCTATCAACGCAAGGCCTGCAATTTCCCTCCTTCCCAGTTTGAATACACCTTGGAAATGAGAAAAGAGTAAGTAGAGAAGTGAAGTAATAATCGCGTTAAAAGCTTGAGTAATCGCCGCTCCGTAGATACCTATCCTAGGAATAAGATAATAAGACACTCCTACGACCTCTGCTGCGCTAATTATGCCTATAATTATGAAAGGCCTATAATTCTTTTTTGCGGCTATCATAAAAGTGGATAAGAGCTGTAACGGCATCGTTGAAGTTAAGGACAGAATTAACAACTGCATTGAAGGAATTCCTAAAACGTATTGAGGGAAAAACTTCGAAATGAAAAGAGGGGAAATAGCGTAACCTAAAATAGCTAAAGGTAGAGAAATTAGAGTGACAATTCTAAAACTCACGGAAGAAATCTCTTTCATGTCCTTTCCCTTTGTGTAATAATACGTCGAGGAAGGGAGAAGAGAAGAAGAGAAAGATGAGATAAGCGTTGATGGAACAACCGCAGCTAAGGCTACTAACTGATAAATACCCAAGTAATAGGAGCCTAAAAGGAAAGCAGTAACTACCCTGTCCCCTTGACCAGAAATGAAATAAACGACGCCGGTTAAGTATATAGGAAAACCTACCTTTGCAATTTCCTTAAACGTAGTCTTGTCAAGAGAGAACTTGAATTGGAGGTAAATTTGATAGTACACAGCTTTCATTACAGCCCCTAAAGTCCAAATCAATATTAGGAGCTCTACACTATGGTAGAAAATTGCTATGATTGAAAAGCCCCACCTGGAAATAGTGAAAACTGCATTACCTACATTAACTTCAGTAAACTTACCTAAACCTGTTAACAATTGGCCTTGATAGTTTGTGAAAAGATAGAGCACGAAATAGGGGATAGACATCCATAAATATGACGGAAAGAACAAGAGGAAAAGGAGGAGGGGAGATACTAGGAGAGAATAAGAAAGGGATGTGTAGACGAGCTTATCATAACCTTGAGAGGAAGCGTAAGAATGTGAAACTTCTCTGGTAACTAACTGGTATGGAAGGATAGAGAAAAATGCTCCAGTAATGCTCTCCATAAGTTGAATTATTGCCACTTTTCCTACAAAGGATGGAGTAGCGAAGTGTCCCGCTACAAGGAAGAACGCTAGTGCAAGAACTGAGTTAAATAACGTTGTGGAAAGGAATTTCAGTGCCCCACTTAATGGATTCACATAGTGTAAATGCAGTGGAAATTTTTAAAGGTTTAGGTATAAAAAGTAGCTAAGCTTTGTATTTAAAGATAGATTTTATATGGTTATTTACTCAATTAAAAACTATATTGAATTGATAAATAAAATAATTTTTATCATTTATAATTATATACATTTTACTATTAGTACCAAAAATTAGCTAAATTGAATAATAAGTTTATCATTTTTGTATGCCTTTAAAATCCCTATAGGTTTATCCTCATAGTCTACATTGAACCCTGATTTTCTCAAAATGTCTGGAAGATCCTTAGGGTAATCATGAAACTCTAAGATTATATTTTCTATCCTATTTAATATGTCTGCGGGAAGATCTCTTAACACAGTGTATTCGCATCCTTCGCAGTCCATCTTAAATAAGAATATAGTATCAATATTATATTTTTTAATTATAGATGTAAGAGATATTGTAGGCACTTTAATCTTTTGCTCAAATTTCATTCCAGATCCAATAATGTAAGGAGAAGGGTTGACAGTATTTGCATTAGGATTGTCTGAAGAAATAATAAATTCTGTATATCCCTCATAATTAGCTAATGCATAAGGTAATAAAAATACCTTATTTTCTAGATTATTAATTTTTATATTGTATTTTCCAAGTTCATAAGACTCGGGAAAAGGTTCTAGTGCAATAACTTTTTCTGCCCCGTTAATTGCGAAAAAAATAGAAGAGTCTGCATTAGAAGCACCTACATCTATAATAACTCCTCTAAATGATTTGCCGTAGATCTTCCGTTCATATATTTCGTCTAAATGTATAATATCCGCTCCTTTCGTAGTTCTGATATTTAAACATATTTCTTTACATAAAATAATGTTATTCTCATATGCTTCCTTAACTTTCCATCCTCTTTCTAACAAGTTAAGAAGAACATATAGATCGTAGACACTCCTTAAAAATATCTTATGATTGTCTTTCAGCTCGACTTCTAGAGCATTAACTCTTTTATTGGTCACTGTAAGATACAAAATATCAAACCAATTGTTAACAAATCGTAATAATAATCGCGTAAACCTCATAGATTTGCCTAGTTTGCTAATTAATCCCATTGGTCTTTTCATATAATTTTCTTTATTTAAGCCTTTTGTTAGTATTTTTACTTTTAGTGTTGGGCTTTATCTATGTGTCTACAGTGTTCTCATTAATCTATTAAATAATGGGTATCACACGTTTCGCCTCTAACAGAGGTGGGAAATTGGAATCTATAAATGTCAACTTGTGCCTCTACATATTTCTTTATGATCATAATACCCTGTTTTTCTTTGTATACTGTTAACTAAGTTTAGAACCTATAGAGTAATTTGGTTAAAATCACCCACACGGGATTTTTATCTCCTCTCTTGTTAGATTGTTCTAGGGGCTTCATAGCCGGCTTACAATAGGGGTTTTATCCCATTGAAAGCCTTGAGCTTATCTTGTTTCTCCCATTACTTGTTTATTTCTTTTACTTTATTCTCGTAATACTTAGTTTTGTTAGTTCTCTAGTTTTGCATTGATTGCTAGTTGGAGAAGGGCTACTAAGGCTGTTAATAGGAGTTTGGAGATAATCGAGTATTCTCTAGTAATAGTCTTATGAGAAGGAAGCAAATTCCAGGATTTGTAGCTTAATAACAATACTTTCCATGCGTCAAATAATTCATTCTTTAAAAACTTGGTTCAAATTTCCCTAAATCCTCTTTTATTAAATATATAAATATTTAATAAAAATTAAATAAAATTATAATATTATCTTATTCTTATTAATTTTTATAATATTATTTTCAATTTTATAGTTTAAATATATAATATTAATATAATTTCTAAGATATCTTTTATCATTATTTCCTAACGTTCTCCCATGCAAGTGTTCTATATTAAAATATATAGGTTTATATGAACTCGTATTTAATATATTTAAAAATACATCCATATCTTCTACTCCATTAGTATAGGTCTCATCAAACAACATCCCATTATTTCTTAAAATGTAACAATGTAACATGGACTTATGATTAGAAATTCTCCGAAGAAAGCAATATTTTTTACGCATATTAATGGTCTACAAATTAGATCGAAAAAATTTCTATATTGATAAAAATAAAATTTTGAATTAATTTTTTTAAAAAGAATAGCAAATTTTTGTTTATATTTTGACAAAAATAATAAATTTGATAAGAACGTAAATTTACATAATTTGAATACATGTGGCCCTCCAGCGCCTACAACTGAATTAACCTTCTTATTGTCAATATTTATGAGCTTTAAATATAATTTTATTATATCATCTCTAATAATTATATCATTATTAGAAATAATTATCTATCTTGGATTGTATTTTAATGCTATCGCCACACCCTTATTAACACTTCTTGCATAATTAAAATATTTACCCTTACTCTCAACTAATATTGCGTGAAAATTTTTAATAGACTCCAGTAGATTTATTGTTAGTTTGTCTTTAATATCTGGCGTAGGAACTATAAATACTATTTCTGAGTCTCCTTCTTTTTCAACTATGTTTATTTCAGCTCAAGGTCTAGACCATTTAATTAAATCGCCAGCGTCGTTAAAACAATAATAGAATTTTATAATGTCGTTAATATTATCACTGAAATAGAGTCTATCTGGATCTTCTTTGCAAGTCATTTGCATTAAAAAATCTAATAATAAAACGATACTTAAAAACTTTGTTCTTCATTAGAATTAATACTATAGCTATGATTATTAATATGTAAAAGTAAATGAGATATATGTATTGCAAAATATTTTTCACATTATAATTAATTATGATAGTAGATGAATTTGTCATTATGATAAATGACTCATTCGAATAAGCTGGTATTACTTTATTATAACTACTTATATACTCATTTATTCCAGATTGATAATTTTCTCGTATTAGAACAGGTATAAGTGAATTATAATCATCTTTAGCTATTTTTATAATGATAGCGCTGGGATTTTCATTCTCTACTTCTAGTCTGGGAACGTTATTTAGTTCTACAACTGTAATATCGCTAGAACTATATAATATTGTATAATTCTGTAAGGACTCAGTGATTTCTTTTTCATAGCTAGAGCTTACCAAAGCAGCTGAGGAGTAATTAACAAAACTTAAGTTTAAGGCAGAAAGTAATATATTAAATTCCGAAACATTATAATTAGGAGTTTCTGGAATCCATAAAGGTTTAGAAATATTTACAAAAATAATATATTTAGGGATAACTGCTATAATTTCGGATGAGAAATTATATACCAATATTTGTGAATTATTATAAATAATTGAGGAGGAAGGAAGTGCGCTAGTTAGCTTTTCTATCTCCACTTTATTTATGTAATTAGTAGTGAAGTAGTATTTTGGAATAAAATTTTTGGTAATAACGATATAGTTTATTCCTAATAATCTTGCGGCATTTAAAAATGGTTGATAAGAAGATAAATTAAGCGATGAATAAATAGTAATAAACCATTCTAATGAATAACAGTTATATGGGAAATATGACGCATATACATTCCCATTAAATAATGTTTGCCAAAATCCTGCTCCTACGTACGTATTATTAGAAGAAAAATTATATGCAACATAAACTCCACTTGTGGGAAAAACTAAGATTCGTGGATTCTTATATGGACCATCATTTATGATGTTTGAGACTTCCCATAAGTAATTGGGCGGATCCCATGCATAACTTGTATGGGTGGCGGAATTTGTTAACACTTGACCATTATAATAAGGATAAGTTTGTGCAAAAAGAATTAGCAATAATAAAACTACTGATATTATTCTGAGTAGCTTGTTTTTGATAGAGATTAGTCCGTTTCCCAATGCTATAGATAGAGAAACAAATATCAAATATGTAAAGGAAAGCCACGGAATATCTAAACTCCATAAATAGGGTATACTCGAATATAATTTAATATAAGATGGAAAAAGATAAGGGGCAGCTAACCAGCCTGCTAGTAAAAGAAAAGAAACTAAGCTAATATAGTATATCTTAGGAGCACTTCTATTTGAATCTAAGGCTGATAACATTAATAATGTAGCAAGTAAAGTGCCAATAAACACATAGTAATAGGGAATTAGGGAAATAATATTAGAAGGTAAATATGTAAGAGTTAATACATTAAAAATAGACCCATTAGTTGACTGTATATAAGCTTTTAACGCACCCACATAATATTTCTCTCCTACGTGGAAAGAAAAATAGGTCACTGCATTGTAATAAGAAGGAAGTAATGATATAATATTTAACGAGACTAATACTGTTACACTAACTACTAAAAGAATTAGCTTTCTCTTTCTCTTAAGATTTGATGAGAATAATAACCCTATAAAAAATATCCCAATAATCACATAAGTTGTAAGCACTAAAGTTAATACGGACCCTATAAAAATTATAAGTAGTAATGAGGCTGCAAGTATTTCCAGAAATTTTACTATTAGGTTGTCATTGTCCATTATTATTGAATCTATAAAATAAATTATCCATGGGAATATTGCATGAATGGGTATAAATGTACTAGGTAGTAGGAGAAGTTCATAATAGAGATTCAGTCCAGAATTTAGAAATATCTCCGCTCCTATTGTCACAATAAATGAAAATATGCCAATATTAATATTATATCTTTGACTATTTTTATATATCAATAGAGATAGTGCAGAGTTACCTATGAATGTGGTTACTAAAAAACTTACTATTTCTCCATATTTATTGAAAAAAGGAAAATAAAATAAACCATATATTATTAATATAATATTATTTCCAACTGATCCGCCATTAACATTAGTAAAGAAGGGCTGATAATTGTAAAAATAGGACATGCTAAGCGGAAATACGTTGTCTCCTACACTGTAAAACACATATTTATGGAATAAAATAAGTTCAGTTATTAATGCGGAAAATGTACTTGACAGAAGAACGAAATAATACTTATTGTGAATCAGCCTATACATACTATGAATGTTCATTTTTCTTACCCTTAACTTTTTAAGTAGTTCTAATAAATTTTATTGTTAGATACGTTGTCTATCTCGGTATGCATAGTTACATATAATCCTGATACTGAAATACTATTCGAGATTATTCATACCCTAAAAAACGCTCGTCTCCCCATAATTCTAATTGATAATGACTCCTCTGATAAAGACTTTTTAAGCTTATTACAAAACGTGAACACTATAATACCTTTAGAAAACAATGTTGGTTTAGGTAAAGCATATAATATCTGCTGTAAAGTTTCTAAAGAATTAGGGGCAGAATGGGTATTGTTTCTTGATCAAGATTCATTACCCTTAGAACCTTTTAGTG
>Ga0326758_100306_pt1 | contig 12079 bp, 8 predicted proteins | sample GCRJH_S_FD_207221 | JGI IMG/M metagenome (GOLD analysis project Ga0326758, IMG submission 207221) | Hot spring sediment microbial communities from Geyser Creek Basin, Yellowstone National Park, WY, United States - GCR.JH_S | ecosystem: Environmental > Aquatic > Thermal springs > Near-boiling... | reverse complement strand
CATTGAGTGTAATCGACGTCACGCATTTACATGTCCGCGTGAGATCATGAGTTTTGCCTTTACGTACACGTCTTTTTAATGTACTAACCTTATGCAAAGTTTTTATGGTGGTTCCAAGAGAAGAAAAGCTGTGGGCAACCAAACGGATCAGAGTAGTCAAGATAAGCTGATATCCCTAGTAAAGAAGGCCTTAAGCAGCATCACACTAGGGTAGGGGGTCCGTGAGGCTAAGCTTAGGTCTCCTCAATCTTACGCCTTTCACGCGCTTTCCGCAGCTACCTTGGCCTTAGATATCTGCAGGGCCATTTATGCGTCAAGCGATCTAGGTAAAAGGCAGCTGGAAAAGCTGTCCGAAATGTATAATCTGCCCTTTGAAGACCTATGTTTTTACGGGGGCTTCTCCACGATTGGAATAAGCTGGAGGGCCGAGGAAACTGGAAAACATGAAGTGCGGCTTCATGCACTTTAAGGAGTTCAACGAGAGGCTGGCTCCGAGGCTCGTCCTAAAAAGGCAAAGATACTCCATTTTGATGGGCCGTATGAAGGAGTTCAGTAACTCTTACGTTATACTCCTTACAAGGGAGTGCGTAAATTGGGAAAACTTCTCGGAGATGGCAAAGCTTGTTTCAACGTATGAGAGCGCAATATCCATCTATAAAGACGAAGACATGAACGTCGTGATTGGTCTCGCGGTATTTATATGAGTTTTCGTTGCGTTCACTTGAAGCTTTACATTTAAGGTAAGAACTTTTACTTTCTATCTTTTTTATCAATTCAACAGGTCCCCCTCTTCCCTCCTTCTTTGCGTCCCCTTTCACTTAAATGGGGTCCCTTAGGTGAGCCAGGGCGCCGCCTGGGCCGTAGATTTATAACCACGTGCGGAGGCGACGTAGAGGTGGGGCGCGAGGGTCGGTTGCAACACAAAGAAACTAAAACTTATGTCATAGGCCTAGCATATAATATATAGCAAGTTGCAACACAAAGAAACTAAAGAACTAAAACTACTTAAAGTAATGGTGGAGTCTTTCCCTCCACCAAAACAAACCTAGTCCCTCTACTCATAAACTTCTTGCAACTCCTTTTACGCGCAGGAATAAAGGCGTTAAGTCCCTTGAGCGTCGACATAAGTGTTACCTTTGGCAAAAACATTATAAATTGTAAACGCCTGCGCAACTGAGAAAAGCCAACGATAGTATAGGAGTTCGCTTGATGAGTAAAATGTGCATGGATTAAAACGGGATAGAATAATTTTAATTAGAAGAACCTGTTGACCACGAAAGGGCGGGAAAGCCAAGGGACGTGAAATAACAGATATAGGTAAAGTAACACTTGCTTAATGCAAGGCGGTGCCCGCTAGATGCCCTTAGTTAGGCTCAGACTTATGATATCACCCTTCATAACTACGGACTTCACGGGGAAGTTCGTCAAGACCTTACTAATCAACGCCAACCCTGAGCTGGAGAGGGTATTTGAGGACAAAGATTACCCGTCGCCGAAGCCGCTGAGGATAACCCCCCTCCTTAAAGGTGAGAGCGAGGAGCCCGTTTACCCTAAGGTAGTAAGCAGGTTTGGAGGCGCTGCCGGTAAGCCTAAGAACAGCCCAAGCCCTATAGGCGTTGATGGCCTTTACCACGTTTACATAGGCTACAGGGAAGGCCTGGAGCCGGAGGTAAGCGTTGCGATAGCTAAGCTGTTGGGCGGGGTGGAGCTGAAGTATGGAAGCGACGTGAGGGTTAAGCTGGTCGAGTATGAAAGGGTTGAGCAGGAGGTCCCAAGGGAGTTCAGCAGCGTAAAGGTGTACTTTATAAGTCCTGCGGTGTTCGTGGACCCCTTCGCCAAGGTCTTCCAGGCCGATAAGGACAGGGCGAAGAGGTTCGTCCCGTTCCCGCCCCTGATATTCTCGGTCAACGTCTACGACGTATTTAAGGAGGACTACGAGAGGAACATAATGAGGCTCTCCTACTCGTTGGTGGAGTCTCACACGGTACTTAACACCGTGACGAAGGCTTGGTACTATTATGACGGAAGGTGGCTGCCCGGGGTGATAGGTTACGCCAAGTTCTTCCTAAGAAAAGGGATCAGCGAGCGCGATAAGGACGCTGTAAGGAAGATACTGCAAGACGCCATAGAGATGGGCGTGGGGTCCGGCAGGGCCGCGGGCTTCGGCTTCGTGAAGCTGAAGTTCGACGTCGCTGGCCAGCCATAATGCGCCGCTCCTTCATAATACGCCGACTAGTGAGTTGGCGTCACTTGCATAGTTAGCCTCATAGTTAGCCTATTAGTTTTAGGTCACACAAAGCAAGTCTAAGGGCGGATCTTAACCTGCTGAGCGGGGGTTAGCGTAATAGTCTCCGAACCTTTCCACGTACTTTTCATCTGAAATGTTATATGAGACCACAACGTACATGTTCTCCACGCACATTATATAAGGTTAAAGTATTTAAGTAACATGTCCCAGCCTTGAAGAGGAGATTGCTTCTAATCCACGTTCGCAAGAGGCCCAAAACATGGAGTAAAGGCAATACATTCAAAAGGCTCGATCAAAGTCTAATTAATTTTACATACATATTATTATTATTTTCTTTCCCTTCAACAGGCTCTCTGCCTCCCTGCTTCCTTAACTTAAATGGGCCCCTAGGTGAGCCAGGGCGCCGCCTGGGCCGTAGACTTATAGCCACGTGCGGAGGCGACGTAGAGGTGGGGCGCAAGGGTCAGTTGCAACGCAAAGAAACTAAAACTTCACCAGGGCCTCATAAACGATATCGTTCATTGTTGCAACGCAAAGAAACTAAAACAGTGTATGCCTGGAAGCCTGCCGTGGCCTGCAAATGTTGCAACGCAAAGAAACTAAAACAACAACTACCAACAGCGTTGTGCAAGCCTTGCCGTCGAGCCCTTGTTGCAGGCTATTAGAGCTGCTAAGGTGTCAGCAATAGACTGTTGAGGGCGTTATGTAAAACCTCTGTTACCAGCCAGCTTTTGGTCGTCCGCTGATTAAAAGCCACCCCGGCTTAGGAGGGCCAGAGCCTGTCAGGGCGTCGGCAGTTCTCTCCTACACAGAACTGCTGCGGAACTGGCAGAGGGCTGGCAGCGACGGGCACGCAGGGAGGGCTATGGCTCTGACAGGCTGCTAGGCCCTACAGAGGCCCAGCAACTCTAGGGCGCTCGGGCCTCATCAGTTAGATCCTGCAAACCCTGCTCGTTAACTCCCCAGTTTACAATGACTTAGGCCTCCGACAGCTCGAGGCCACAGGATCTTGAGGCCGATAGGCGCGATGACTAGATAGTCGCTGTATGGCAGGCTTAACGGCCATGAGCCCGACGCGCTGACAGCGACGAAGCTCCTGGCCTGCCCTTAGGGGGACCCATAAGCTTACTGCCACAGAGGGGCGATGGAGGTCGCGACTACACGCCTTGAAGCAGGTTTTAGGGCCGCTGAGGCGGTTACACGTCCTTGTAAGTTGACGTGCCCTCCCTGATCAGCTGAGGTAAAGCCCTGCCCAGGGCCGTCGTAATACGCCTCAGGAGGGCAATGACCTCAGGGCCCTTCAGGCCCGGCTGAAATCGTTTTAGGGCTAGGCTCACAGGCAGTGAAAGGGGCACGGCTTGGTCAAGTGCCCTTACTGCGGCTACGAGGGCGAGTTCAGGGTCCTCAAGATGTGGCGCTTCAAGTTCTATAACGTCAGCAGGATGGAGTGCCCGAGGTGCCACGGCGTCTTCAACTACTACCAGGGCGTGAGCCCCAAGGGGAAGAGGTCGGAGTTCGTGATAAGGGTCAGGCCGAGGCCGAAGGCCAAGGCCCCTCAGCCCTGAAGCCCTGCCTAAACCTTTAACATATCGCTCTGTCGCCCTCAGCGGGCTGGTTGAGCCCTACAGCCTTCATATTTCCACGCAAATTTGTATGGAAACGATATAAGACTACGCAAAGTCATCAACAACATGCCGTATTAATATGACGTCATAGTAGAACAGAACCTGTTAAAAAACTCTTACCTCTATGAATATAGTTAGGTGTGTTACATTTTCTCACATTCTTTTTAAGAAAATAGTATAGGTGTGCAAGCTATTAACAACAAGACTCCGTATTTGGTATGTAGGCGCTCCTTGTTTATAAGGTGGGGATGTCGCTTAGGAACGCTTCTATTTTAGTACGTATGGGAATAAGCCCTGTTTGATGAGAGGCAGGTCACGACGAGCATATAGTTTAAGGTAGCAAGGTCTAGACACGTCTTTATATAACTACCGCACCAATATGTAGTAATAACGCTAATAAAGCGGTAAACTTAATAAGCCCACAAAGGAAATCTTTCTCTTTGGTGTCATTATTGTCCAGCGGTGCTCAGCTGAACAGTCAGTTGAATATTGATGAAGTAACCAACTGCATTAGAAGCGCCGTTAATCGGGCACTTACAGAGGATGACGTCAAGGTTAGGGTGTCAGCATGCATTGAAGAAAAAATACTGAAGCCTCTTGGCATAAGCCAGGTAGGCCACTATAACGTCACGTTAGTTTCAGGCGTCAGGCCCGACGCCCTCTATGGACATGTAATTATTGAGTACAAGGCGCCGGGTAAGCTCTCTAACCAGTCAGAGATTCAGAAGGCTAAGGAGCAAGTAATAAAGTACATCAAGGATGAGGCCCGGAATCAAAGCGCGTGGGACAGGTATTTGGGGGTTATCATCAGCGATAAGATAGCCTTCGTAAGGTATGATAAGAGGAATGACACCTGGATACTCAGGGGACCTTATGATATCAGGCGTGAGTCCGTCATCAAGCTTATAGAGGCGTTAAGGGGCCTCAGCAGGAAGAGCCTAAGCGTCGATAATTTAGTTAAAGACTTTGGGCCCTCATCGCAGATAGCCAAAAGGGCCGTTAAACTGCTATACGAAAGGTCGCTTAACGCCAGGAGCGAGAGGACGAAGCTGCTCTTCAGTGACTGGAAGAGGCTCTTCAGCCAGGCCACAGGCTATGACCCAAGTAAGTTAAAGGAGCTAAGGGAGCTGGCGGCAGAGTACGGCTTGGCCAATGCCGACCCTGACGCCCTTATTTTTGCTATACACACGTACTACGCGTTGATAATGAAGCTCATAGCCGCTGAGGTTGCCTACCTGTACGGTGGGGGCAGATTCTATAGGTCATACGTTGCTGAGCTTGAGGATAAGTATACTGAGAGTGGTATTGACGGGGTTAAGGCAGTGCTCAGCGAGCTTGAGAGCGGCGGTGTCTTCGTTGAGTCGCTCAATATCGAGAACTTCCTGGAGGACGACTACTTCTCCTGGTACCTTGAAGAAATGGATAAGGATCTAGCTGACGTTATAGCTGAGATCGCGAGAACCCTCTCAACCTACGAGATAGCGACGCCTCAGCTGGAGCCTGAGTTCGCCAGGGACCTGCTGAAGAGGCTCTATCAGAACCTTGTGCCGAGGGATATTAGGCATAACCTTGGTGAGTACTACACGCCTGACTGGCTCGCTGAGCTGATGCTGGACGAGGTTGGGCTAAGCCTAGAGAACTTAATGAAGATGGGTGAGGAGGACCCATTAAAACCCCTCAATATTAGGGTTCTAGACCCTGCCTGCGGCTCAGGCACGTTCCTAGTCCTCTATATTAGTAGGCTTAGGAGGTATGCTGAGGAGCACTATCTGGTTGACGTCTTACCGAGGTACATACTTGAGAACGTGGTCGGCTACGACCTGAACCCGCTGGCCGTGTTGACCGCTAGGACCAATTACCTTTTAGCTATCGCTGACCTACTTCAGTATGTTCCTGGGAGCTTCGAGATCCCAATCTACTTGGCAGACTCTATAATGGTTGAGGAGAGAAGTGAAGTCATCACAGGCCGTGTCTATTTGTTGAGAACTGCAGCTGGTGAATTTAGGGTACCTATAGGCGTTGCACAAGATGCTAACCTCCTAAGGAAAATACTGGATGAGGCGAGGATGTGCTTGAAGATTAAGTGCGAACCCTCTGCTTTTGAGCAAAGACTTAAATCATACAAGTTGGATCTTAATGACATAAATATATTGCTTGAACTTTACAATAAGCTGCTCGACCTTGAGAGGCAGGGCAAGGACCGCGTATGGATCTCAGTATTAAGAAATGCCTTCGCCCCAATGTTGAAAGGAAAGTTCGACTTCGTGGTCGGCAACCCACCCTGGGTTAGCTGGGAGAACCTGCCAGAGCAATATAGAGAGATAAGTAAAGATCTGTGGGTTAAATATGGATTAACAGAGACGATAAGCACGGGTGGATTTAAGCGCGACTTGGCTATGTTGTTCCTAGTAAGAAGCTTTGACCGTTACCTAAAGGAGGGCGGTAAACTGGGATTCCTAATAACATTCACAGTATTCAAAACTCAAGCTGGGGCGGGCTTCCGGAGCTTCCTGGCCAGGAACACAAAGATACACGTCATCCACGACCTAGTAACACTAATGCCGTTCGAGGGCGCCACAAACACGACAGGAGCCATCGTTGTTGAGAAGGTACGCGATAGTGAGGTACAGAAGGCGAACATGAGCGGCATCAAGCACGTGGTATGGGTTGGTAAGCGAATAGACCCAGACGCGCCGCTGGAGGAGGTTCTCAAGACGACGAGGCATTACGAGATAATCATGGTGCCGTCAAAGTCCAATGATCCAAAATCACCGTGGATGCAGGTTACGCCTGATATCGTGGATGCTGTCAGGAAGGTATTAGGTGGAGGTCAACATTACGAAGCACATGCAGGAGTTTACACAAGTCTTAACCAGGTATATTTCGTTAAGGTAATTGGAAGGACCCCTGACGGCATGTTAATCATAACAAACCCGCCTGAGAGTGGGCAGAAGAAAAAGGTCAAACAGGTTGAGGCTAAGGTTGAGCCTGATCTTGTTTACCCATTGATTAGGGGTGAGGATGTGAAGAGATGGTATGTGGAGTTTAAGGATAGGTATGTAATAGTACCGCATAACCCACGCAGTGGCCAACCATTTAGATTAGATGAGATGATTACAAGGTTTCCCAACGCCTTTAGTTATCTTAATGAATATAGAGACGAACTAAAAAAGAGAACCATAAAGCCATTTCTTTCGTTAAGAGACAGGATTAAGAAGGCTAAATCCCAAACTGCTAAAAAAGTAGTTGAGGAAGAGCTTGATAAAAACTTCTATATACTTGATAACATAGGTACGTACACATTTGCGCCTTATAAGGTCATGTGGAAGGAAATAACTGGGAGTTTTGCCTGTGCTGTTGTTGAACCTATTGATGAGAAACCTGTGGTGCCTGACCATAAACTCATGCTGGTGGAGGCAGAATCGCCTGATGAGGCGTATTACATTGCTGGTGTTCTGAATTCGGTTATAGCTCGCTCAATTATAGAATCTTATACGTGTGTGACGGAACGGGAGACGCATATATTGGATGTTATTAAGGTGCCTAAGTTTAACCCGAATAATAATTTGCATAAGAAGATTGCCGAGCTTTCTAGGAGAGCTCATGAGTTGGCTAGGTGCATCTATGCTAGTAGCAAGCCTAGCTATTGCGCCGGTATTAATGCAGAGAATGAGCTCAGGAAGGTAGAGGACGAGATAGATAAAGCCGTCGCTGAGCTATATGGAATTTCTGAGAGCGAGCTCGAGAGGTTCAGGAGGCTGATGGCCATACTTTCAGGCAAGGAGAGCCCTGTTGAGGATGAGATTAAGGTCCCAGAGAACCCCGATGTAAACGTTCCTGGCACGCTGCTTAGGCCCGGCGTCGAGTCCTACATAGAGGTTGACGTAACCAACCCCTCAGGCGAGGAGCTGGAGATCACCTACGAGCTGCCGTGGGGCAAGGGCTCCTTCAGGATCAGAGAGGGCAAGTACAGAATTAACGCGCCGCCGTTGAACCCTGGCAAGTACAAGGGGGTCCTCAGGTGGACCTGGCGCGGCGTTGAGTATACGAAGGAGTTTGAGGTCGAGGTCTCAGAGCCAAGGGGTCCCAAGAGGCCCAGGACGCTGTTAAACCCTTAAGGTGATCGTTATGGGCGACCTTGACAACAAGGTTCGAAGCTGTTTTAATGAGTACGCCGTCGATAAGAGTCTCGCCTATGATCTTGATCTGACCAAGCTGCCCAGGTACGTCGCTGAGTACCTCATCTCCGAGTTCCTGTCCGAAAACAGTAACTGGCAAAGCAAGCTAAGGAATTTCATAGAGAAGTACTATCGCGAGCCTGAGGAGAAGGAGGTAGTTAGGCATGAGCTTGTTACTCAGGGCTCCGTGAAGGTCATTGACGAGCTGAGAGTTTACGTCGATGTGACTACTGGGACTCATGTCGGCGTCCTCCAGTCTCTGGACCTCTGGACCATAGTGCCTGTAGATATAGTTGAGAAGAACAAGAACACTCTAATCAACGGCATGTGGGGCCTGATAACGCTAACGAAGCTTGACGAGAACCAGTCTGTGGAGATCTGGGGCAAGGAGATCTCAGTACTGGTTGAAGATTTTAAGCCGTTTCAGTCGCCTCGGAGCGACCCAGACTTAATTAAGGAGGCTAGAGGTTGCTTCACTCTCGATGAATGGGTTAGCGTCCTGATAACTACCATAGGCCTGGACCCAAACGTGTACAGCCCCAGACAGAGGCTGCTCCTGCTCTCACGCTTAGTGCCTCTGGTTGAGGGTAACGTGAACATGATGGAGTTCGGCCCAAGGCAGACCGGTAAGACTTACCTTTACAGGAACGTGAGCAACTACACTAGGATAATATCTGGCGGCACAATAACTCCAGCCACCCTCTTCTACAACCTTAGGACGCGGGTGGCGGGCGAGCTGGCCGTGAAGGATGTAGTTGTATTTGACGAGGTCAGCAAGGTCAGGTTCCCGAACCCTGACGAGATGATGGGAAAGCTCAAGGACTACATGGAGAGCGGGCAGTACGAGAGGGGCGACAAGAGGGTCTCCTCGGACTCATCTCTCGTCTTCATGGGCAACGTCGAGGTTGAGAGGGACAAGTCGGCTGAGGAGAGCTATGTGCCCGTGGAGGACCTGACCTACGTGTTGCCTGAGCCCATGAGGGACCCCGCGTTCATAGACAGGGTTCACGGCGTAATACCTGGGTGGGAGCTGCCCAAGATCAAGATATCGAAGGTACACCTCGCCAAGGGCTACGGCATAGCCTCTGACTACTTCTCTGAGGCCCTTCACTCCATGAGGAAGGTCTCCCTAGCGAGCGAGGTAGGCAAGCACGTAGAGTTCTCCGGCGAGTTCAAGATAAGGGACGAGAAGGCCCTTAAGAGGATAATGAGCGGGCTCATCAAGCTCCTCTTCCCCGACGAGCAGTTTGATAACAGCGAGCTGAAGCAGGTGGCGGAGCTGGCCCTCGAGTACAGGCAGAGGGTTAGGGACTGGCTGCACAAGCTAAGCCCAGGCGAGTTCCCTCTAGAAAGACTGAGCGTTAAGGTAAGGGGCTAGAGCCTAAGAGGTCAGTGGCGACGCTAGGTCTCTTGCCCTTTCCACGCAGATTTGTGTGGAAGCAGGTGGCACGTAGCTATGCAATAGGGTCTAAGGCTTGTGCGTCAACGTCTTTATTAGCTCGAATCCGCCTTCATAGCCGCACTAAGGGCGTGTGGGCGTTAATAGGCGGTTCTGCTGCTGTTAACATAGGTGCTTCGGTTGCAATGAACCCCACCTCCCCCTTAACCCCTTAACATCAATAACTCCTCCGTCTCATCCCTGTATTTTGCCAATGCGTCTCTAACATCCTTAACCTTCTAGAGGATGGTTAATGTCCTGTTAGGATGGTTAGCTGAGAGCAATGTGGGCTACTTAGTGATTGGTCTCGGTATCAATTCTATACTTATTCTTTAGTTCCTTATCCACTTCATCTATTCTTTTTAACGTCTCTTCGATTTTCGCCTTAGCCTTCTCAAGCTCCTTATCGCTCATGCTCTTTGTTACTACTCCCCACGCGTAGATTAGCATGTCCATGGATAACCTAGTGAATAATAACTCCGAGTGAATTACGTCGAGTAATACTAAGTCGTTCTCATCACACTCAACTGGCATCACGATCGTCCGCATTGGTGGGAAGCCGTCTTTTGAAAGCAGGTAATCAGCCGCGATTATTCCCAAGGCTCCAAGCACATCCCTGCCATCAATCATCGCCACAGCGTGGATGAGCTTTGATAGCGAGTTATAGGTGTCATATATGACGTCCATGGGCTCGGTACCAGTGCCAAAGAAGCTGCCTAACTGACCCCTCAACCAGCCCAATGCCTCATTAACCTTATTACTCAAGCTCTCGTATTGGCTGCAGAGCGCAAAATCCTCACCCCTGCCCTCCCCACACCTCCTGAACATGCCCATCTCAAAGCTCCTAGCTAAACGTAACCTCTCTTCAAGCCGAACATTGCCGAACCATCTATCGGCGTAGAGGCCTGCCGCCAAGGACTCTATGATGAGCCTTATTGAAAATATAGTGGAGTATGGCGCACAGTCAAGCACCGAGTGTAGCGTGTAGTTGGCGACTGGCTGTACGAGGTTCATCAACGCGAACGTGAAGAGTGAGTTAGGGTCGGACGCAGCGGTGGCTGGCGTTAAATCGTATGTATCGTCAATTAAGTCACTAATGTCCTTGAGGAGGTCAGGTCTGTTACCGGATATAAACCTCAGGTTTGACTCGCAGTAGTTACACGCTATCTTACACAACGGCTTAAGCTCATCAGCACCCATACACCTTTCCCTCCCCTTTTCATCGGGAGCCACCAATGCTTAAGGCTCATCAGCACTCATGCAGACCCTTAAGTAAACCTCTTTAAAATAATGCACTCCAAGGGGAAGAGGTCAAAGTTCGTGATAATGATCAATCGGGATTGAGGACCTCTAGGCCCTGAGGTCCACATCCTCCTCATTACCAACTTAAAGAGGCCCACAGCTGCCAGAGTAGCCATTGCGACCCCTACAGGCGTCACCACAAGGCCGTCGGTCAGCCCACAGCCTCCGTAAACCAGGTAGGCCGGCCAGGGAAGGAGGCCCCTGAGCTCGGCCACGCACGAAAGCAGTACGACAAAGGTGTCAGCGAGGAGCGAGAGTGCCAGGGCCGTGACGTAGGCCTCCGCGGCCAGCCAGGGCCCAGCCCTCTCCGCCAGCGAGTGAAGCGGCCGGCCCCTCGGCCTCATGACCTGCATTGCGGCCACGAGGGGCACCGCGTAGACGAGGCAGAGGGCCAGGGCGGCCGCTATTGTTGCTGAGCCCCTGACTGCCAGGAGGGCTGCTGACGGCAAAACCAGCGGGAGCATGGCGCCTATTGCCAGGAAGGCAACGGCAGCGTAGGCCAGGAGCCTGGCGACGCTTATGTCCCTCGCGGCGAAGGGCAGGAGGGCCCCGAGGCCCCTCGCCCTCAGGGCAACGGCCAGCAGGGCAGCGGCTGCCATAGGGACCAGGGAGCCGAAGACGTCAAGGCCAACGCTGAGGCCCCCGCACCTCAGCCAGATCACGTACCGCGCGAGGGGGTGGCCTAGGAGGCGCTGAAGGAACGACGGCCATATGACCGGCATGAAGGCCACGAGCGTGAGGGAGAACGCGAGGAGGAAGGCCAGGGAGAGGGCCTGGCTGTGGCCTTCGCCTCCGCGCCCTTCCCCTGTCGCCCCCTCCTGGGCCTCCCCGGACTCCCTAGGGCCTGCCAAGCCCTCCCTCCTTGGGGCCTCGGCCCTCAGGGCTTAAGGGGTTGCCTTGAGGGGCCGCGCGGACTCCGCTGGTTCCTTATCTAACCTGCAACCGATGTCAGCATTTTAACGCCGCAAGGGGGCCCCTCGCGGGCCCCGAGTTGAGGTGGAGTGACGAGGACGAGGGGGCTGAGGGAACGCCGACGCTCTGCGACGACCTTGACGACCTCTGCAGGCTCAACGAGAGGGCCATCATGGCCCTCAGGCCTGGGCTCCTGGACGCTCTTGACGCCATGATGGAGGACCTCCTCGGCTTCCCTGACGTTAAGGGCTACGCTATGAGCGAAGTGGTGAGCGCCGTGGTCTCGACCTACGCGTATGAGTCCATTCGCTCAGCGCTCAGGTGCTCCCTCCCCTCCCTTTACCTGGGCCTTAGGCTAACCCTGGGCTCCCTGCTC
>Ga0326758_100305_pt1 | contig 12095 bp, 13 predicted proteins | sample GCRJH_S_FD_207221 | JGI IMG/M metagenome (GOLD analysis project Ga0326758, IMG submission 207221) | Hot spring sediment microbial communities from Geyser Creek Basin, Yellowstone National Park, WY, United States - GCR.JH_S | ecosystem: Environmental > Aquatic > Thermal springs > Near-boiling... | reverse complement strand
TGAGGGGTAGGGTTGATGCGGAAATAACAATAATAAATGATACCGATTACTACCTACTACCACCGCTCCTTGTCAACATAGCGCTAGGCGATATAGAACCAAGCGCCGCCCAGTTGCCGCTATCGTTACTAGGCAAGAGAGGTGTTAAGTTCGTCAAGGCCAAGGTAACGAAGATAGACCCCGACAATAGGGTTGTCGAGACTGATCAGGGTAAGTTCAATTACGATTACTTACTCGCTAGCCTGGGCGTTGACTTCGACTTCCAATCCTACAACCTGGGGGTGGGTTACCATAACTATACGCTTGAGGGCGCATTAAAGCTTAAGGAAGCCCTTAGATCCTTTAGTGGTGGTAGGGTTGTTTTATTCACACCAGAGCCAATCTATAGGTGCGGTGTTTACCCCTTCGAGATGGTGTCCCAGCTTGATACGTTATTTAGGAAGAGGGGGATTAGGGATAGGGTTGAGATAACGTTGATACACCCGTTCGAAAAACCAATACAGCCCCTCGGTCCCGAAGCCATTAGGATAACCGAGGAGACCTTTGCCAGGAAGGGCATTAGGTACATTGGTGGTGCCAAGCCCGTCACCGTGGATGATAAGGAGAAGGTCGTGGTTTTATCGAATGATAAGGTGAAGTACGACCTATTAATAGTGGTACCACCGGCCAGGCTACCAAAGCCCTTCGAAGGGACACCACTGATTGCCGACACGCCAATGGGTAAGTGGACCGCTGTAAATGTGTATACAGGTAGGAGCCTTAAGTACGACGATGTCTACCTACCTGGCGAGCACTCAATGCCATACATAGGATTACCAACAGCTGGTGTCCCAGTGCACTTCACAGCACTCGCTAGTGCGGCGGCAATAACCGGTGAATTACTTGGGGAGCCCGTTGATCCGGCGCAGATAAACGCAATGGCATGCGCGATGGATTACGGAGACCTGGGCATGATGTTCAATTGCGACATCAAGCTTGACCTCAACAACAATAAGGCCATGTGGATGGGTAGTTGCTATAGCATATTAACGTCACCATTGGGTAGGTTAATAAAGGATCTATTTTATAAGACCTGGCTAGCAACAACAATGTGAGGTGATCAGCATGACCCAGGCACAACAAGTCGAAAAGAGCCCTGATGAGAAGTTGGCCGATGCATTGAACATACTCGTGGAGAATATAGACGAAATAAAGGGCCTCCTTGACCAACTCATTGAGCTAAAGCGTAGTGGTGTAATTGATGCACTGATGCTTGTAGTTAATAGATTTGATGAATTACTGCAGTACCTGTTCCAAGACCCTGCTGTATTTAGGTTAGTGTCGATACTGGTCGATGGAGGTCTGCAGGCCCTGAATAAGTTGGATACGCAGGACGTACTGAGGCTTAAGGGTATGGTGCAGGACATGGGTGGTTGCCTGGGTAAGAATGTTGATTTGTCCAACGTTAAGCCCGTGGGAGGATTAATGGGTCTCTGGAGGGCTATGGGCGATAAGGACGTGCAAATGGGCCTTGGGGTAGCGCTCGCATTATTGAAGGCATTAGGCAAATGCGCCCAGTCCCAGCCGAAGTAATAAGTACTTAATAAACGGTTAAAGTCAAAGCTCACCTTATCCTCACTAGGGAGTAGGGTATTAATGAGATTAGTAGCATTAGTGATGACAGAACTATAGAAATCTCCATCCCATACATTGATGCCAGTAGGTACGTCATGTATGGGGCAAGGATACCACTCAATTGCCAAAACGTATTCGCGGCAGCTGTGGCCGTGGATACGAACTTCCTATCCACCGAAACCGCTATTAACGATGACTGCATTGGTGTTGTTACGAACCTACCAACACCAAGTAGCACAGCAAGTATTAATGCGTAGGGCATCCTGGGCATTAGGGCTATGGCGACACCACTGAGTGAGTACACAACAATATCCATGAGGAGCATGGTCTTTGCACCGATTCTATAGGCTAAATGCCCGCTTAATGGCATTGCCACTAAACCAGCTATTGTGAATAGCGTGAAGGCTAGTGATGCGTAGGTAATCCCGAGCCCCGAGGACACCAGGTAATCATAGAGCCAGTACGCAATGACCCAGTTCATGTAGAGTATGAAGAATCCACCAACCCCTATGAGCATGACGTTCGTATTCCTAAGGGCCCCCAACGCCCTAATCACGCTCTCAGCCCTCACCTCACTCATACGCCTAAAAGCAACTAAATCCACTACACCGCTCGCCATTGTGATGAGGCTGATTACACAGAATACTAGGTTAATGGATATGCGCGCGAGTGGTGGGACTAAGAGGGCTGAGATCATGAATGGCAATGCCCATGCGATGGTGTAGATACCCATGGCCCTCTCGAGAATGTCGCTGAACAATTCCCTGACTATCTTAACCGATGGCGCATATACAAACCCTGCGAAGAAGCCTATGAATATGGAGAGGGACACCCAGGTACTTGGTGGTAATACGCCGTATAATGTATTGAGAAATCCAGAAATTATTAACCCAATACCCATGATGAACCCAGTACCTAACCTATCGGCTAGGACACCACCAATTAACTGGGCAATGACATAACCTATGAAGAACGCGGAACCAACAAGCCCAATAACGGAACCACTAACACCACGTTTTAGGAGGAAAGGCGTCAACTCACCCCAGAATACCCTAAGCAACAGCGACATTAGAAACGATGTAGAGGCTAACGCCAAACCAAACCACCTAAACCGCATTAAACAAACCATGTCTACTGCATTTTTAAGCTAATTTCGGCCATAGTCTTGGTTCAATAATTATAAACTAGGGAAAAGGTTTTTATAATAATGACTATTTATACCGAATCGATGAAGGTTGAGGTCAAATTTTTGACTTTGGTTTACGAGTTAACTAGGAAATTGAGAGTTGAGATTGAATTACCTGATAACGCTACGTTACTTGATTTAATAAGGAAAATTGATGAGGAGGTATACCCTGGCTTCTCAAAGGTTATGCTTGACTGTAATAATAATGTTAGGGAGAAGTATCTCGTGCTTATTAATGGCAGATCGATAGACTTCCTGAATGGTGTAAATACGAGGTTAACTGATGGAGATGAGGTTACATTCCTACCTCACTGCGGTGTTGCATAGTTATTTGGCATGGAAATTAGGTTTTTAAGGTAATAATGCTCTTCCTTAGGTTGATGAAGGTTCAGGTTAAATTCCTGGCCTCCCTATATGATGTGACCAAGGTGCTTAAGACGGAGATTGAGCTTCCAGACAACGCCACAGTTATGGACTTAATCAAGACAATCGATAAGGCAGTGAGCCCTAACTTTTCAAGTGTCATACTTGATGATGATGGTAAACTTAAGGATCAATACGTAGTGCTCATAAACGGTAGATCAATTGACTTCCTAAGTGGATTAGGGACAAGGTTATCTAATGGCGATGAAGTAACATTCTTACCACCAGCAGGAGGTGGCTGATTAAATTTTAAAATAGAATTCTAAATTTCACAAGATTTTACGAGCTAGCTTCACCACCAACCTCACTGTTATAATTCAACCACGAAGGCGATGAGAGAAGTGCCACGTACCCACCAAACGTCTGCGTTAATGTTAGGTTCTCCTCAACAGACTTAGGCATGACGAAGAGTTCAACATCCTTCCTACCCCTGAGCATCAACGTTATATTCATTATCTCGTCCTCACCAACATCCTCGCTAACAATTACCAGCCTGGCTATGCCCCTCTTTATTGAGTCCATCACCGCATCCTTACCGTAGACTAGGTACTCGGGCTTCTTAACGGCTAGGTACATGACCTCCTCCATGAGCTTCTTCGCCTTCACGTACTCAGTCTCCTTTAGCTTATCCTCGGCATTCCTGATAGCCTCGAGGACGCCACCAATGTCTGCACAGCACGCCGAGACAATGGCTATGACCTTATCCCTAATCCTATGATCAAGCTCACCCTCCTCAAGGAACTCCTCCTTAGTTGGACCTGGACCGGCAACAACAATACCCTTTAGGTTTGGTATCTCAGTAAATATCTTATTGGCTCTCTCGGCAACCAATTTATAGAATGTCTCGGCGAGATGCTCCGTCTGCCTCTTATACCTAAGGGCTGATTGACCACCGGCTGCATGCTTATTTGGTACGAAAAATTCCACCTTATCAGCAACCTCCCAGTAATTACCCCTAAGCAATGCTATAACGGCCTCACCCCTTTCGATAACTATTATACCGTAGGTATCACTGCTCTTAACCATGGACTCCAGAATCTCCGTGTGGAATGACGTATCACATATGTACTTGAACGTCGATATTGGTATTGGCGGTATTAATGCGTGGAACACCCACTCATAATTACCCGGATTAATCATGTGAAAACCTGCGAAGATTGCTAAACCATTCTCGGGAGCCTTTGATATACCCTTTATGGAGTTGATAATCCTCTCAAGGGCATCCTGGACGTGGGTCCTCGTGGTCTTATCCTTAATATTACTAGCCAAAGCCCACTCCTGCCTAAGCATCGACACAACATCAGGTATCGGCCTGTTACTATTTATGTAGAGGCTAATGAGCGTGGTGGCATAGCCCCTATACTTCCTAAGCAGGTTTATCATAACCTTAAGCTCCGAGAAATCCTTTATTCCAGTACGTCCACGAAACCGTAGAAATACCCAGCACTTTTAAAAACCTTACGTCATGGGTAGAGTAATGATAGAATTAGGAAGAGATTTTAAACAAATATTAAAACGCCACCAACTTATTAGCGTAATTACACCACGTTAACATAAATAACTTAATGAGGAACTACGTAACAGCAATACTACTCCTAAATTCTTAACGATATACCTGATGAAGAAGTAGGACGGAGGTATAATAGCAAGACTAATGCCAACGCCCCACTAAAGCCCACCCATACCAAAAGCCAACGTAATAATAGGAATGATAATAAAAATAATATTGCAAAACAAACAGCAAGAAGACCAAGAAGTGCCACGGATTCTAAAGATATATAATATTTATTACATGTATAATTTTTACCTATGTTTTATGTTATGCAGTCATGGTGTGTCTACCTTACTGAGAATAATCCTTAATAATGCCTTTAGGTTTGGTTCATGGTATGAGTAGTGGTGTTCTTGGTCTATCCCTGGTTCACTGGTCCATCTATTCGACGGTTTTTGATTTACCCTCAGTACTAAGTAGACTTGTTGGTCTGGGTTACTCGGTGGGTAGGGCTCAGTTTGTTGGTGGTGATGTGGTTGTTGAGTACCTCGTTGATGAGGCTATGAATAACGTTATTGCGAAGAGGAGACTTGAGAATGATAATATTAGGGTTCTGTATGACGGTGGTAGGAGGGCTATTGGTGTCATGGGTGGCAGTAGGGATTCCTTAACCGTGGGTCTTGCCGAGCTTTACAGGGCGTTGAGTGAGTCTAAGGTGCCTGAGCCCCAGGTTACAGAACTCCTGGTGAGTTATACGGATAGGCTTACGGTATGTCCTGATAGGAGCATCGAGTTTGGAAACCTTAAGCTCCAGCAGAGGGGCTTAACGCTGATGTGGGGTGAGCCGCAGGGTAGGTCTTTATACATCGTCATAACGCCTGTGTCGAGCGATAGGAGCCTGGTGATGATAGGTGCTAGGGGTGAGTGGGGGTTTACAATAGATGTACTTAGGCAAATTGGGGATTTGATGGTTAGTATTAGGAAGTTGGATTGCCCTCAGGCCCAAGGGCATCCTCGTAGCACTTAATTACGAAGTCCCTGGGGTCTCCCTGCACATTCAATGTAACACCGTATCTGCCAAGCACTTCCCGCAATAACTCAATGACCTTAGGTATGGAGTTGAGGACCTCCCTACTTACGGGTTTAAACGGCTCCATATTGCCGGGGCCTATGCCTATGACATAGGCATCACCATTGAGGGTCTTCATGGCCCTTAGATAACCAACCAATAAGCCAGGCGAGGCCCTGTGTGCATCGAGCATTGCCGTATCCTCAATCCTCAATTCGCCCTCAATCCTCTCCAATGCAACCTCGCCAGGCTTAAGATCGGTGTCTATATCAATGAACACTAGGTTTTGGGCATCCATTAGGTTACCTAGTATGGCTATCCCATGAGCGTTACCGTCAATTACGAAGTCATTATTTTGAGAGAAGAAGCGCGCTAGGCAGGACCCAACACCATCATCGCCGTATATTGGGTTCCCAAGACCTACTACCTTCACAGGGAGCATGCGTTGTAGATCACCTTCTCAATCGTCTTATAAATCCTACCACCCTCACCCTTAACCTCAGCGTGCACTGCGCAGGCTAGGCATGGGTCAAAGCTCCTAATAGCCCTAACAATGTCAAGACCGGTCCACTGGTCAGGTGGCACCTCCTCGGTAACCCAGGAGTTCAGGGCTGACATTTCGAAGGGCCCCGTGCACTGGCTTGAGTAAACGCCTGTACACCTATTATTCCTCGGGCTCACGTTCTTGGTTGTTGGCGCCTGGTACTGGTAATTCAGTATCTTATCGCTGGACTGAACAAGCCAGTGCTGGTTTGTGCCCCTAGGCACATGCCACCAACCAATTGAGTAGCTGAAGCTTGGGTAACTACCGTGAGCCCACGGACTTGATGCCCTAGTGTGCCCAGCGGCCCACTGGGCTAGGGCGTACTCAAGGTTAGCCCATGCTATGTTGGCTACCAAAGCCAGGTGGACCGCCCTGGCCAGAACCCTCTCAATGGTTGTTGAGTACTTGGGCAGGTTCCACGTTATTTTCAACTCACCATACAGATCTGGGCAACCGCCCGGGGTTGGGCATATCTCGGGCGCTCCAGAGGAGGGTTGAGCCGGTAGTAATTTGAATGATAGTTGCGATCCATTGCTTGACCAAATCTCACCATATGGGTCCAACTTAACCGTCGTTGCGTGCAGCGTATCTATCCATAGCTGGCTTATTGGGTTAGTCTCTATTGGCGCTATTGTGCCATCCTTAAGCATAAGCCTTGGCTCCGCATCCCAGCTATACTTCTCGGTAAAGTTTATGGCCTGCGGATTGGGCATCGTCGTCTTGTTCCATGGGTGGTAGGGCACCAGGTCCGTGTTGCCAAAGGCTATTGGGTTGCCTAACGGGTCCTCCGTAATCCAGTAGCCCCAGGGTGGTTTGACATTATCCTTGTACCAATCGTGGTAGAAGCTAGTATCCACGAATTCGAGCCACCCCTGGTTTATCTCGACAACGCTCTTAGTAATTAAGTTGCTACCCTGGGCATAGCCAGGCTTCTCGAGTCTCGCCTGGTAAATCTCGTCAAGGTTCTCCCATAGTGTCTTCCACTGGCTCGGATTGCTTGCATCGGCAAATTTACCATAGACCTCCGGGTCATCAGCCCAACCACCTGTGAACTCGGATGGTGGGTCATGGGTCTTACCATTTAGTTCGTAACCAAGGCTCACGTAGAAATCATGCAGGTCCTGCCAAATGGCCCACACGAACTTTACCCACGCAGTTAATGAGGTTAACCTCGTGTAGTACTGTTCGAATATTGAACCAGCCAGTGATAAGTCGGTGCTAATGCCACCGGGCACGAGGGTTGATGGGTGCGAGTGCCTACCATATAGTAACACACCCGCTTCCCTAGCTATCCTCTGATACTCAACCGTGAGCCGCCAGATCCTGCCCGTTATTGGGTTTAGGTCTCTCATTATGTCGGCTATGGTCTTGTAGCCATGTATACCGCTGTACTGCGTGGGCGTTGTCTGGGCCTCCTGCCAAACGCTTGGGGTTAGCTTGCTTACGATTAACTCACTGTAGTCTGGGCCACCGAGCATGTTAAGGATTATCGAGTGGTCGTATATGTAATCAGTCATTGAGTAGGCCATGTTCCTGAGGGCAACACCTAACGGGGTTGGTGTGTAGCCTGACGCTATATCATTAGCAAGGGCCGAGGCATTTGCATGGGCAGCACCACAGACACCACAGGACCTGCTTGTTATGGCTATGGCATCCTCAGGTGGCCTACCTCTTAGGAAGACCTCGAATCCCCTGAACATCATAGCTGATGTGTAGGCGGTGGTTACGTGGGGAGGTGTTGTTGTTGTGTCTATTTCTATGTATGCTGCCAAGTGACCTTCTATTCTCGTTATTGGGTCTAACCAAATCTTTACCGTGGACATGTGATTTTGCTAGTGAACCCACCGGCTTATAAGGCGAATTCTCAACATCTTGATAAGTTCGCCTTAAAAATAAAAGAAAGTATAAGGGGTAGGGATATGCCGAAGATAGTACTTGATGATGGTGCATCGCGTGCGGAGGTCGATGTGGAAACCGTGATAAATGCGCTAAAGAAGGCGAGTAGTGAGTATAATAATTGCATATCAAATGGTAAATCCAGGAATATATGCTACGTAGAGGCGATCAACGAGCTCTTCAACGCCTTTGGTTCGGCTATGATTAACGTGTTCTATGACGAGGATTTTAGGTACTTCGCCGTGAAGAGCGCGGACTATAACTGGTTACTATACGACGCCCAACTTAATAAATACAAATTAATTAGGTTTAGGGATTTGGTGGCGATGACCGTATGAGGATCGTAATCGCCTACGCCGGTTACCTACCCATGGGTGACATGGCGGTTGGATTAAGGGTTGGCGAGCTGCTTAACAACGTCATTAATGATGACAGGATTAAACTCATTGACGTAAGCATGGACGCGCTGTCAGCAGTCGACTTAATAAATAGAGAGAAACCCGACGTAGTAATACTCATTGGCGCCAAACGCAGATCAAGACCGAAAGGTACAATCGAGATACTAAAACCGGACCTAAACCCACCAAGCAACCCACTGGAGGCTAATGACCTACTCAGACCCTCACTAGATGGTAGAGTATGCATAACGGATGTACTAAATGGAATAAGGGTTCTCGGAACAATGGCCAGGGAGATCTGGCTAGTGGAATGTGAACCACCGTATGATGAACCATACATAGGCCTATCAGAGGAGGGCGAAAGGTGCGCACAAAGGATGATGCATGAGGTCCTGGACCTAATTAGGAAATATATAGATATATAGTTATTTTATTCATAAATAATGAATCTATTGTACATTTTAGAAAATTAACAATAATTGAGAATATGTAAAATAAATGATTACTTAAAATAACTTAAACCTTTGTATATATTGATGAGATAAAATTTAAATACTGGCATAATTATTTACTACTTATATGGCGGGAAATTTTGATAATTCATCAGATGTTAAGAAGAGAAGGTCTTTGTTGTTAAAGTATGTTTCACTCGCAGCATTACTCACCATAAAGCCGGATATACTTATTGAGGTACTTCATGAAAGGAACTTATTGAATGATCTCATGAATTTAGATAACTTGGATAATAATGCCAATAGGCGTGAGGATTTGAATGAGATCAGTATTGAGGAGTTGTTGAGGAGGGTTAGGGAGCATCGTGGTGATCATTTATGAAGGGCTTTGATTTAGATAAGATCCTAGAGATCCTTAACGTCCTTATTAAAAGGGGTCCATCAACACCCTACGAGGTTTATAAGGAATCAAGGTTAACATTGGCTACAGCCTATCGTTACGTAAGGAAGGCTTTGGATCATGGATACATCAGGGAGAATTACGGGCTCATCGAGTTGACGCTCAAGGGCTTACTACTACTTGCCCTACATAATAATAAGGACGCCATCTACTTATTGAGTAAGTACCTTGGTTTTGATGAAAACATAATCATTAATATGATTGACGAGTTACGTAAAAGGATCGACATACCTGACCTAGAGGGCTTGAGGATTACGGACATAAAAGACTTATTACATTGTCTAATGGACAATGAAGATGCGTACTCGCTTGTTAGGCGGTTTAAAGAAACACCATTGGAGCCCCTCGTTGCCTATTTACTAATTCACACATTCCCGACGGTAACGATGAACGACGGCATTAAAATCATCATCAGCGACTCAGGGGTGTTGGCAGTAGCATGTGCTAAGAAGTCACGTAATTGCCCACTTAATAATGGCCACCATACCAAATATCTGAACCGCAACGATGGGCTAATATATAGGCTGCAATGCACGTTTGACTGTTTAAAAGCTGACGGTATTTCAGTGGCGGTTTTGAGAAATGGCTCATTTCAAGAGTGTGAGAATTCTCCTTATAAATCAATAATCACCATAAAACATAATGGCACCTCCTAGGATAGAGATAAAACTCACAAGGCGCGACTTCCTAAAGACTTCGGCACTTGCGGCAGCGCTCGCGGCCCTTGATTGGGATAGGATCGTGAATGCCTTCGCTGACTCGGTGCGTAAGGGTGACATAGGCGTTGTATGGCTTGAGGCCCAGGACTGTGCGGGCAACACCACATCCATAATACAGGCAACAAACCCAAGCCTACTCGATGTGCTTCTCGGCAGAACGCCCCTGGTTGGGCCTGGTACCGTTAGGCTGCTCTTCCACGAAACCGTAATGCCCGAGTGGGGCGCTACCCACGTGACGTCGTTCAGCGAGACTGAGCAACTAACACCATACACAACCGAGGAGTTCTACACAGGCACCGCTGATGAGATACTCTATGACGTTGCCCAGGGTGCTTATGGACCCTATGTCCTGGTCCTCGAGGGCTCATTACCAGCCGAGTACGGAATAACCGGCACCAACATCACGACGGAGGGAGGGTTCTACTGCAAGATTGGCCCGTACACATGCACCGAGTGGTTCAAGAAGTTGCTGAATAACGCCGTCGCTGTAGTTGGTGTCGGCAACTGCGCGAGTTATGGCGGCATACCCGCGAACAAGGTCCTAGAGCCACCGCCCTACTTCGCCTATCCAAGCAGTGGTTGGTCCCTATCGCCAACTGGTGCAATAGGGCTTTTCGATGACCCATACAGGGGGATAACGGGTGCCATACACCAGGACTACTTCATGCCCGAGATGCAGCCCTTTAGAAACTACTTTGACGAGGACATAACCCCAAACTTCTCAACCTCGAAGCCCATAGTTGCCGTGCCTGGATGCCCAGCTGGACCTAACGGCATAATGAGGACGCTGGCGTTGGTTGCGTTAGTAGCCTTGGGTGTGTTGCCCGCGGACGTACTACAGAGGTCTAAGTTCCTGGATGAGTACGGTAGGCCCCTATTTATATTTCAGTATACAACGCATGAGCAATGTCCAAGGGCTGCGTATTATGCTGCCGGTGACTTCAGGCCTTACCCAGGCGATAACGACAATAAGTGCCTGTTCGCAGTTGGCTGCAAAGGCCCTGTGGCTCACTGCCCATGGAACAAGATTGGCTGGGTCGCCGGTGTTGGTGGCCCAACTAGGCAGGGAGGGGTGTGCATAGCGTGCACGAATCCAGGCTTCACGGATGCTTACGAGCCATTCTATGTCAAGCTGCCATATGTTGGTTGGTCAGCTAAGGACCTGGCTACGGCGGCTTCCGTCATTGGGGCGGCCACCGTCGTAGCTGGTGCAATAGCCGGCGGTTGGTACGCGGCAAGGCAGAGATCTACTAAGGAGGAGAAGAAGTAAGGTGATCAGAATGGCTAAGGCGATGACCGCCTACAGCCGCGGAAGGCTAATAGGTAGCGGTATATTAACTGCAATAGACGTTGGTCTTACCTGGGCCATTGTTTATTACTTCGCAATACTACCACTACCGCCAGAGTACGTGGAATTCATACACATAATGCATGATCTTCACTGGAACCTGGCCGTTGCCATACTCAACCCAATTGCGTGGGATTACTTCCTAGGCACTGCATTTGATGTTTTGATAATATTGATAGGGCTTTACGGTTCATACTGGGTCCTGGGGCACTTTGCGGCTTATGCTAGAGATGCCGGGCTTTGGGTTAGGCTAAAGAGGGCTGGTTCACCGATGATCAAGAGGTGGAATCCGTGGCAGAGGGCCCAGCACATACTGATGTTTGTAACATTCGTAATCTGCGCCTTCACGGGCTTTGTGGCAATGCTTGACGAAAACCCACTGTGGAGGCAGGTGTACATCAATGGTTTAGTGAGCTTTAGCGGTCCTGCACCGTACTTCCTATGGCCCTCATTCACTAGCCCCTACCCACTGATCATACTTATTCACATAATTT
>Ga0326758_100304_pt1 | contig 12144 bp, 5 predicted proteins | sample GCRJH_S_FD_207221 | JGI IMG/M metagenome (GOLD analysis project Ga0326758, IMG submission 207221) | Hot spring sediment microbial communities from Geyser Creek Basin, Yellowstone National Park, WY, United States - GCR.JH_S | ecosystem: Environmental > Aquatic > Thermal springs > Near-boiling... | reverse complement strand
ATAACGACCTCACCACCAACCTCGTACAGACAGTACCTATCAACAACGCCCAAAACCTCCCCTGGTACTGCTTAGCCCCATCCTGATGGCATCATCAATCGTTAAAGCCCTGATATCCACGGGAATTAATAGGTCGTCTTTGTACATGAACCAGGGCATTATATTGCCCTCTAGGTGATGTTATTAAGTCTTGTTGGGTCGGTAACTTTATTAATTTTGGGGGATAATTATCTTGATGCCTACGTTGCTTGAGCGTGGTATCCCAATCGACGCCATCAATGATTACTCCAGCTCCGAGAAGAGACAGGGTGGTAGTCCACCGCATTGGGAGATGGTCTTCTGGTGGACTAGGAAACCACTGGCTGGTGCCAGGGCAATAATCGCAGCATCACTCCTGCCGGATAACGCCTACCAAAGCATGGAGCAATTCCTAAACGACCTATTCCCATGCAGGAACGAAAAGAGGACAGTGCATAGTTGTAACCCATCACAACGATTAATCGAGAAGCTCAGGGAGAAGAGGTTGCTCGACCCGTTTGCCGGCTTTGGTTCGATACCGCTTGAGGCTTCGAGGCTTGGTGTTGATGCTGTGGCTGTTGAGCTGTTGCCGACAGCCTACGTGTTCCTAAAGGCAATACTCGAGTACCCAAGGCTCTTTAGGGACAGGTTCATAGAGGTTGATGGGAAGACCATAAAGGAGTTAGGGCTTGAGGATGTTGCCAAGCAATTCAGCGGTAAGAGGGAGGTGAGCGAGTCAGGTAGGTACAGGGTGCCTATGCTCATTTATGATGTTGCCAGGTGGGGATCATGGATAATCAACAGGCTCAGGGAGGACCCAGTGATTAGGGAGCTATATGACGCCGATGTGTACATCGGTACGTGGGAGGTCAAGTGCCCGCATTGTGGAAGATGGACGCCGATAGTAGGTAATTGGTGGCTAGCAAGAGTGGGAGAAACCAATTCTGAGGAGGAAGAGGAGGGCGGAAGAGGGGAATTCGAAAGGTTAGCGTGGATGGAACCACAGAAAGTAGGAAACGAGATAATGATTAGAATAAGAGACCTTAATAGAGAGCTGAATAGGGAATCAATAAGAGCGACCGTAAACACTAGAGCAGGCACCGTAACAGTGGAGGGGACGATATACAGAGTTCCACAACCAAACATAGATGCTAGGAGAGAGGTCGCTACATGCCTTCACTGCGGAAACCAGATACGAAAGGGTAAGGCAGACTGGTACGTAAAAGAGGCTTTAAGGGACTGGACCACAAAGCTAGAGCAGTACCTATCAGGGACAATAGACCTAAACAAGCTCATAAATGAATCACTAGCAAGACCAAGACTACTAGTAAAAGTGAAGATAATAAATAGGAATTTAGTCTTTGAACCAGCAACACACCAAGACACGGAGAAACTATGGAAAGCCGCTGAGGAGCTGAGGAAGGTGTGGGGAGACCTAGACATACCAATCGAGCAAATATCTATATATGAGACGAAACGAATTACACCAATCCTTGGCGCAAATAGATGGTACCAATTCTTTAATCCACGTCAGCTTCTCGCTCTAATTAAGCTTGTCAAATTAATTAGACAGGTAGGGCATGCAGTTGAGGAGGAGAAGCTGAGGGAAGGCTGGAACAGTGAAGACGCGAAAAAATACGCAGAAGCAGTAGCAACATACCTAGCAATTGCTTTATTGAAACATATAGATTACAATACAATAGCAAACCTGTGGAACCCTGGTTCTTGGTCTTGGAATAAAGTTGCTCACACGTTATCTATGAGAGGTATAGCCATGCAATGGAATTGGTGTGAGATACAGCCTTTAATAGATTTACCGCTTTCATATAGAGGTACTTTAGAGAACACTGTTGAAGGCTTATCATACCTGATTAACGCTGTTTCTGGTAGTTCTAGTCGTGTTAGGGTTTTGCTTGATGATGCCACCTCTTTGAGCAAGCTTGAGGGTGAGAGGTTCGATGTAATAGTGACTGATCCACCTTATAGGGATGATGTGCCGTATTCGGAGCTTAGTGATTTCTACTACGTTTGGATCAAGAGAGCCTTGAGCGATGTTACTGATGTTGGTGGTGTTTTAGTTAGGAAGCCAAGGTTCCTGCCAGAGGCATTCTTTAATGAGTTTGGTAATGAGATAGATACCCAGTGGCGGAGGTTTGCTGTGAGGGAGGTTAGTGAGGTTGAGGGAAGATCGAAATTGTTCGGTAATAAAGATATCAATGGTGAAAAGGTTCCTGTTGGTTCCTTTGATTACTTCAGGTACTTGCTCAGCGAATCGTTTAAGGCTATGGTTGCTAGGCTTAAGGATGATGGCATCCTCGTTACTTACTATGCCCATACATCGCCTGATGCTTGGGAGGCTTTGTTGGAGGCTGGTTGGCAAAGGACTGGTTTGAGGATTTCTGCTGCTCATGCTTTGGTTACCGAGTTTCCCCAGAGGGTTACTGCCAGGGGTGCCACAACGTTGGACATGTCTATAGTTGTCGCCTGGAGGAAGGGCACATCCGGTGAGGCTTTAGCTGACGAGGTTTACGCCAAGGCTGTTGAGTTTTGCTCTAAGGAGGCCAGTAGGTATAGGAGGCAGGGTTATGATAGCGTGAATCTATTTGTTGCAGTTCTTGGTTGTGCATTGTCACAATTTACTCAATATAAGAGGATTATTGGTGTTAAGAGCCTTGGCGAGCTTGTCGAGAAGTACATTTACCCAGCAACGGCTGCTGCTATTGCGAAGTCTTTGACTGGTGCTGAGACTAAGCTATCCCCTGCTTCGCAATTCTACTTATTAGCTAAGGTTCTTATTGATAGGGGTAGGAGACAGAGGAGAAGATTAGATAGGACATCAGCCGTAATACTATCTATCGGTACGAGGGCTACCATTGATCAGCTTAGGACCCTTAGGGTTATTGAGAGAGCCGATGGTGATTTAACCCTGCTAGAGCCTGCCCATGGTAGGAATGCTAGGAACTCTATTGAGGAACTCCTCAGGGAGAAAGGCTTAAACCCGCAGGCAACGACGTTTAGGACTGCTGTTGATGTTCTGCATGTCCTTGAATACTTAGCACTTGTTTTAAAGAGCGATGAGCTTAAGAGGAGGGTTGATGAGCTTAGGACTAGGAATGGTGCTATGATAGATGAGGCCATAGGCCTTGCAAAAATACTTGCCATCGCTTTGCCTAATGGGGAGGTTGAGAGAAACCTTGCTCAAAAGCTTCTTGACTCCCTAGGGGTTGGAGGCTTATTTGAATTCGCCAACGGGTGAGGTCTATGCTCTCTGGTAACAACCGTGTTAGAGATGATGTTCTTGATGCATCCTTAGATGAGCATGTTGCACCATCTCTGGGAGGAGTTGTTATGGGGAATGAACACAAGATATACACTGACCCTAAGGAGTTCTTCAGGAGGACCCTTATAACGGAGTCTATGATTAATTTACTGGAGAACATCGTTAATGTTGTAAGCGAGGGCAGGGGTAACAAGGTTATTGAGCTTAGTGCATTCTTTGGCGGTGGAAAGACTCATACACTGATAGCTCTGTACCACGTTATTAGGAATCCCGACGCGCTTAATGTGGTTATGCAAAGGCAGGAGGAACTTGAAAGTGTTAAGAAGAGAGTTAGAGATGTTGTAGAGAAGCTTAGGAAAGTAAAAGATGAGGTGAGTGTAATAGTTATTGATGGTAGTTTATCGGCACTTTCACCATCACCCATCAATCCACTTAAGGTAGGGGCATATGAGGTCAATACTTTATGGGGTTACATAGCTCATGCACTTGGCCGCTACGACGACTTTAAGAGGTTTGACCAGATGCTTGCACCTCCACAGGTAGACGATATTGTTAATCTATTATCTCATAGAAGACTTGTTATAATAGTTGATGAGATTGCCCAATACATAGAATCACTCTATAATGCTAACGACGATAAACTTAAGAATTACGCAAAAAATGTGGTAATCTTTTTCGAGAGATTTGCCAAAGCTATTGCTGCATTAACCAATGTGGTTCTTGTTATCTCATTACCAGTAAGATTCAGTAGTGGGGATGTAATAGAGACTCAGAGTATTTACAAAAGTAGTGACGTGGTGCATAGTCTAGCTGAAGCTATTGGTAGGGTTTCGGCCGCGCCTCTGGAGCCTGTTAAGCCTAATGAAATACCTATCCTGCTGAGGATTAGGTTATTTGATGAAATTGATCATGCTAGAGCTAAGGAGGTTACGGAAATACTTAGGCAGGAGTATGACGGGAATAAGATTGTATTTGGCCAGGTTGATTCAAAGCTTATAACGAGGGTTGGGGAAACATATCCATTCCATCCACTATACATTGATATACTTCTGGATATATTAGATAAGCATGAGGGTTTACAGAAAACAAGAGATTTGCTTAGAATTAGCCGTAAGGTTGTGAGAGCCATCATTAATGATAAACAAAATGTCTATGACCTTATAATGCCTTGGCACATAGACGTGGAGATGGATGACATAAGGAACCTCTTATTAGCACCCAGTTATGAGTCGTTTAGGTTGCCAATAGAGGAAGATATTATTAAAAGGTGTAACAATTATGTAAAGCCTTGGATCGCTAAGACTGTCGCAAAGGCGCTGTTTATCAAAACATTTGTATATGGAGGAGGGATTGTCCCAAAGGCGGAGTTCTTCCCAACACCAGAAGAACTGGCGGTACTTACGTACGAACCTGGCTTATTTAGTTCTAGGGATGTTCAGCCAAAGGATATTGCAGAGGCAATTGATTGGATAACGAATAATCTACTTTACGTGTTGAAAGATGAGAAGACCCGGAGGCTGTGGTTTACAGCTATGATGTCACCGGTGAAAATTATTGAGGAATATGCGCAAAAGGTTCCTGATGCTGAGGCATATAAGAAGATCTTAGAGGCAGTTGATGACTTATTAAGGGAGCCTCTCGAGAACATTATTTGGAAGAAAAGGAAAAAGGATGAGATAAAGGTTTTCGATGTTGAAGGGTCTAAGGTTAGTAGGGAGTGTAAGCCCATTGATCATGACGCTAAGAAGTATATCGTGTATGCATGCCTTGAGCTCGATGTTACTAGAAAGAATGAGATACTTCAAGAGATCATTTATAACACCAGCAGTGGTGGCATGAGGAAGTACGCAAATACTATATACGTCGTTTATCCCGAACAAAGGGAGGGCTTGTTATCGGCCATAAACTATGCTAAGAAGACTATGGCATGTGAGGAAGTGAGTAGAGAAGACTTAGTTAATTCGTTACTGAAGGGGTTAGGTGGTCAGGAACTAGAGATAGCTAGGGCTGTGTATAGAAGTAAAATTGACTCGTACTGCAGTAATGCGACTCAGAGTTTCTATTACTCAGTAATTTCAGCATTGTCGAAATTTGCTTACCCAGTTCAAAAAGACACCGCAAGGACTATAGCTGAAGTAGACATACCCATTAAAACAACATCGATAATCTTCGCTGTTGAACAAGCTCTTTCTAGGGAAGGGTTGAAGAAGGTTAGGCTTGATTTAGATTTCGAGACCCTCGAATACCTACTAAGAAGTATTTATGTTGATCTTAATAGCGCTGCGAGGAAGGTTAGCGATATTATTGACTACTTCTACTCTAATCCAAAGTTGCCAGCCGTGCCAGAGAAGGCCATTAGGGATGCTATTGCTGAGGGAGTTAGAAAGCTTGAGATAGGCCTTAGGTGCGATAATAAGGTTTACTATAAGCGTATTGTGACGTGCGAGAGTGAGGAAGAGTGCTTAGAGACTATGAAGGTTGAGGGAGAACCTATAACTGACAAAGCTGTAACTGACACCTGCGAGGTTTTACCCTACACAGAGGCGGTAAAAGCTCAAATGGAAAGGTTAGAAAGAAGAGAATGGTACGAGGGCGAGACTAAGGTTGTTGAGGACTACTACATAGTGCTTGAGGGTAAGCTTGTGAGTGTTGGAGATGTTGTAGCATCCTTTAATGAGTATGATCCCGGTATCTTGAGGGAGGCATCACTGGTTAGATTGGTTAGAAGGGTTATTGTTGATGTTGAGCCGAGGGAGCATGAGCTCAGAGTTAAACCTGGAGAGGAAATACAGCACAAACTAGTTATTAAGAAAAGCGGGCCATTTAAGGGGACACTACGTGTAAAGACTGATTACGGTGAGGTTAATCCAAGTGTTTTAAACGTTGATGAGCGCTTTACTGAAGGCCTAGTGACATGGACTATTAAAGCTCCTACCGAACCCGGTAAATATAGCTATGTACTTGAGCTTGTAACGGAGGACGGAAAGAGAGTTGCCTCTGCAAAGCTTGGTGTTGTTGTTGAGCTTGGGATTGTCGAGAGGGAGTGGTACGAGGGGGTACCACCTGAGGGTACGGAAATAGAGGATATGAAGTTAGTCATAGAGGTAAGGGACTTGAAACCCCTTAGCGTGTTGAGGAATAGGCTCGGAACATCCGTGATTGCAAAAAATGTTAATCTTGAGCTTAGTGCGAAAATGATGGAAAATAGAGAGTCTAAAGTAAATCTAGAAATAAGTAATGTGAAATTAGATGATGTACTGGCTATATTACCATTTATTCTTGAGAGGTTTGGATTAGCAGAGATAATGATGAGGATAAGCTTAGAGATCGTGCCTATCGATGGCAGAAGCTTTAAGATGCCTACATTATCCGAAGAAGAGTTAAGTACATTATCAAAGCATAAAGTAGTGTATAAACCTGTTAAGAGGTGAATCGAATCGAGGTGTCTTTTCATGAGCCAAGAGCTTTCTCCCATAGCATTAATTGCTTTCGCTAGTAAGAAAGTCGGTAAGAAATATAGGAGAAGTATTGAGGTTGCGAGGTTCTATATAGAGGTAAACTACACTCTAAAGGCTAGACCTATTTTTGAGTCTAGGGTTACTAAGGATACTCTTCTAAATGCTTTGGAGAAAATGAATACCATATTTACTAACCATGAAAATAACGTTATTAAGCTCTACAACGAGACAGATCTTAGGAGAGTTATTGTGTTTACTGGCGTTAGGCAATTTATCGCAAACCCGGATTGGATAGATATTGTTAAAGCCATGAGCGATCTAGAGGTATTGTTTTGGAGTACAAAGTTTTCTTACCTATATGAGAGAATTGGCTACTGGGGGATGTATCGTGTCGCAAAGGCAATCGCAACCCTCTACAGGCTCTAGTACGGCGCTTAAGGTCCTCCTATGGAACCTGCTTAATGGGTTTAAATATCACCCATACATATTCATGCTTAGACAAAGCTCCGAAGGAAAAGATGCCGCTTATCCATTTGCTCATCAGGTTGAGTTGTTGTATAAATTATTTACGAGAAAGCCTTTGAGGGTGTTGATAGGTGATGAGATAGGGCTTGGAAAGACCATAGAAGCAATAATGCTCCTTAGGTACCTTCAGGAGGTTGGCGAAGTCAAAAAAGCCCTCATACTTGTCCCCAGGATTCTCATGAATCAATGGGAGAGCGAGTTGAGAAGGTTTGGAATAGAACCTCTAAGGATTGAGAAGGATACCATAGATACACTTGTTACCAGAGGTTTTCCAGACGGTGCCTACTTATCATCTATAGACCTAGTTAAGAGGGAGAAGTATAAGCAAAAAGTACTAAATATTAAGTGGGATATTGTAATAGCCGATGAGGCACACAGAATAGGTATTGTAGGGGGTAAGAAGAATGCTAGGTACCTCTTTCTAGAGGAGCTAATAAGTAAAAACCCAGCAATGAATGTTGTTCTGCTATCTGCCACACCGCACAGAGGCAAGATTGATGATTATATACAGAGACTAAAGCTTATAGATCCAAATCTATATGCAAGTGTGAATGAACTTGATAGCGAGGAATTTTACAAACACATAAACAATGCCTTGGTCTTTAGGAGGACAAAGCTCGATGTGAATGACATTTACGAAAAAGCCCCTGTGTTCAAGCCCTGCGAATTCATAGCATATGTTATTGAAGCAAATAATTACGAGAAGAAATTTCATGATACCCTCATAACATTTTTACGCAACAAGCTTCTCGAATATTATGACAAAGCTGGTAAGGAGCCGAGGGGATTAGCGCTTCTTTTAACTTTAATAGCTAAGAGAGCCTCCTCAAGCCCCGAAGCAGCCCTGAAAACCTTCAGTAAGATTCTCGCAAAGAGGGGTGCTATTCTTATGGGTAAGCCTGAGGAGAGTCTTAAGGAAGTTGAGAAGAGGGCTAGCGAGATTATAGATTTATTGTTCACAACGTTTGAGGAGTATGGAGAGATATCTGACGAAACCGAGGAAAGCAGTGCTAGGGATATCGATGATGTTGTTGAGGAGTTTACAAAGTACCTTGAACCACTACTAGGTGAAGGTGATCGTGAGAGACTGAAGGAACTTAGAAGTCTAGCTCAAGAAATCACCTCAAAGTCGAAGGATTCGAGACTTACTGAGGTTATTAAACTTGTTAGTGAACATTTACAAAAAGGTGACAGGGTAGTAATATTCACAGAGTTTAAGGATACAGCAGAATATATATACAATGCATTGTTAAAGGCTTTGCCACAACCGCATAAGGACAAGGTATGCTTAGTTACAGCTTCTAAGATTGAACCTCCAAAGGCTCTTTACGAAGTGCCTAAGGCTCACAAATACGGTATTGAGGATGTTAAGAGCTGGTTAAAGAAAGGTCTTGTGGATGTTATTGTATCCACTGATGTTGCTTCAGAGGGTCTAAATCTGCAATACGCAAATATTATTATTCATTATGAACCTACGTGGAGCCCTATAAAGATTGTTCAGAGGATTGGTAGGGTCTGGAGAGTCGGCCAAGAGAAGAACGTTTATAGCTACAACGTTTTGTTAACAACCGAGAGCGACCTGGCGGTTTTTGAGAACCTCTATGGTAAACTGCTCAGCTGGTTAATAGCTGGGGTAGAGTCAAAGGTTGTTATAGGGGAGAAGCTAAAGATAAGTTTCCTAAAAGAGAAAGAGACTCAGTATAATAGGGTTGACGTCTTTACTATGCCTATTACAGGCAGTGAGGAGGAGAGGGGATATAGTGAGTATAGAGCCATTATGGAGTTCCTTAAGGAGGGTGAGGGGGGTCTAGAGTCATATATAAATCAGATACTTTCACTGCTAAAGGAATTGAAGCAGGTTAGTGAAAAGGTTGAAAGTGAGAAAGGAGATAAGAGAGTAACTGATAAGATTATATCTGATGGACTTGGAGGTTTGTGCAGGAAGGAAGCAGGTGAGGCATTGCTAAAGATCCTAGAGAACTTAGCCCAGATTAGGGGATGCTTAATTGAGAAGAAGGATAATAAAGTAAGGTTTGTGAATTGCCCAGACTTGGGGGTTGTAACATCTGTTGAGAGTATTGCCGATGCATACAGAATCATTACGGAACTTACCAGAACCACTAATGTTAATGAGCCTGTTGTTCTATTAGTCTCAACTATTAACAACAAGGACCTGAGGGAACTTCACCTCTTTGAGGTTACTGCTAAGCTTAGTAACAGGGTTATTTATAGCGAGGTTGTTGGTATTACCGAGACTAGAGAGATTATCAGAGGTGCTCAATTGCTCAGTTTCGTTGCTGAAGCTATACCTAACATTATTGGTGTTGCAGACTCAACATCATTCAATGATGATGGCGCATATGTTAGTAAGGCAAAATCTATTATCAATAGAGCTCTTAGACTCTACGTTGTCTTTCCACTACATGACTACATACAGTTTGTTGAGAGTAAGAATCTCGGTTACAAGCACAAGGATTGGGAATCAGTAACCATGTCAATACCTGTTGATGCTAGGTGGATTGGTTCAATACTCTTCATATCATCTGACATTGGTAAAGAGGCTTCGCCACCGCCTCCGATAAAGGTTGAGGAGGTTGAGAAGAGAGCCATGGAGTTCGTTATGGAATTTGAGAAGAGGAGTGGTAGAAAACCTGAGGATGTTAGTAAGAATGAACACTACGATATTAGGAGCTATGATCCTAAAACTGGTGAAGTTAGGTATATAGAAGTTAAGGGTAGGTGGGGACCAACATTGGTGGTGGAGCTTACTGAGACGGAGTTTGAATATGCTAAGAAGTTTGGTAAGGATTACTGGCTTTATATAGTCTATGACATTGGTTCCGGCAAACCAAGACTTGTCATAATTAGAGATCCCGTAAATAATGTTATTTGGCAACCGATTCCTGCATATAGATACAGGCTTGTAGGGATGAGGCATGGAACCGCAGAAACAATTTAAGTACGATAATTTTATTGTTGAGGTTTATGGCGGTTTTGGAGAGGTTGGTGGGAACTGCATAGTCATTAGAGATGGGGATAGAAAGCTAGTATTTGACTATGGTATTAGATACGGCGTTATGAGGAAATACTATGGCGGGCGTATAGAGCCTTTAGGCCCTGTTGAAATGATTAGGTTGGGTGTTGCTCCTAACCCAGAGGTTTCTGAGAATGCGCAGGCTCTCTACGTATCCCACCTACACCTAGACCATGTTGGGTTACTATCAACTACTTACCCATCAACGCCAATAGTGTTCCCTGATAAAGATATTGCTAGGGCGACTATTGGTGCTTGGTACGAAAAATCCCCGCGATGGCTAGCCTACGTACTCCCGAAACACTGGGACTCTGTATCATCGGCGAAGGTTTTAGGTGAGGATAAGAACTCTGTTATAGCTATACCCGTGAGTCACAGTGCCTACCCAGCATTAGCATATATGTATATGGGGAAAGACGCAATAGTCTTTTACAGCGGCGACTTTAGGCTACATTCACTTGTGCAACTCTTTCCATCACTTGAAGAGAGTTTGCAGAAGCTAGGTGTAGACTCTGTTGATATAGCAATTATTGAGGGTACAAACATAGGTAATCCATCATCTTTCATGACTAGATCCGGATTCGAGGAGACCTTGCTAAACAGCATAAAGACCTTTGATGGTGTTATAATATCTGTTGACCCCTACGACCTTGAGTCAGTGCTGTACATATATAAAGTTGCCGAGGAGAACCAGAGAGATATTGTAATAGCTTCTGAGAGGATATATTGGATGCTTAGAGTGATATACGAGAAAATGCCTCAACACATAAACAAAACTCTAACAACTTCAGAAACCTCAAAGCGACCACCACCAATACCACTAAATAGTATAAGCCTGGTAAATGAGGTATTTAAATACATGAAGAAGTATATTATAATAGCAGAACCTGTGCACCTCCTAGAGCACTTAAGAAAATTAAAGGTGCAAGGAAAAGAAATAGACCTTACAAACACCATAGCATTACTACTAGACCCAGAGCCGAGAGAAACCATAAGGGAGGTGGAGAACAAAATACTGATACAATGGCTAAAAATGTTTGGGGCGCAACCTCAAAGAGTAAGACTTTCAGGGCACTACCAACCCCAACAGCTAAAACAAATAATACAGATACTCAGACCAAAACACTTGATACCAATACATACAGAGGAACCAGAACTAATGTTAAGACTCTTTGAGAAATATAGATAATCATCTCAATTCAATACGGCAACTTATAGATAAAATTAAGTGGTTGTTAGGCTCGAATCCCTTCAAGAGCATTACTACGCTTAATGATTTTATCGAATATTCTCTGTAAAAATTGCAATAAACCTTCTCAGGCAATGATTTCATTAATAGCGTAAAATCTACGTAGTTCATCATCAGTATTGCCAGGGCTAGGGTTAGGGGTGATGTGCAGACCTCGGTGAAGTACCTGGAGGACTTTGAGGATACGGTCATGAGGGAGGTCAGGTTCAGTCACTTAAGGCAGAGGACTGAGTTAGTGGCTGCCGAGTATGCTAAGGAGTATCTACTCAGTATGGGTTATAGAATAGTTGAGGATTATAGGAGCGTCCCAAGGCCCTTCGACATGGTGGTTTCTAAAGGCGGTGGGTTATTCACGGTTGAGGTGAAGGGTAGGTGGATTTCCCGGGAGAGGTGGGGTGATAGGTATGGTGAGTTTATTTCGTTTACAGCTAACGAGATTGATTGGGCATCGAAATTCCCAAGCAACCATATTGTATGCGTTGTATACATGAGTGATGGTGAGCTTCATGAGGTGAATTGCATGACCTTCGAGGAATTCCAGAGGAGGTGGGTGCTCGAAACCGTTAGAGGGATTGAGTAC
>Ga0326758_100299_pt1 | contig 12435 bp, 15 predicted proteins | sample GCRJH_S_FD_207221 | JGI IMG/M metagenome (GOLD analysis project Ga0326758, IMG submission 207221) | Hot spring sediment microbial communities from Geyser Creek Basin, Yellowstone National Park, WY, United States - GCR.JH_S | ecosystem: Environmental > Aquatic > Thermal springs > Near-boiling... | reverse complement strand
TTATTACCGAGGGTAGCTCTGTATCGACATCAGTATTTATCTTCCAGACCCTATACCTAGGTATTGTGATGAGTAACAACTCGGTCGCTATAAGCACAGCTAACATGGATTCATAATTAATATTATTCATTATAGGTATTGTTATTACTGATTTATCGAATTGAAATGTTATTAACATCTTTGGTGAAATTATGAATAATGCGACCAACGTGACTAATATAAGTACTGTGGACATAAGGTCCATTAATTGTTGCCTTTGCATTTCACGCATTATTGTTTCGATAATATGCAATAGATTGATTTAAATACCTAATCATTACAAATGAAATTGAGTGTTAATCATGAGCAACAATGACGAAACTATTGAAGTACTCGATGAATATGAATTAGAAAAGGGATTAGTACATGTCATAATATATAAAGAACCAAAGAGTGGTCTCTATGTATATAGGGTTATTGAACCAACAATCACAGACAAGCTCTCGAACGCAATCACTAGGGTTAGGGAGTACTTACTAAATAGTAAATTACTGATTGATGATACCGAACTCACCAACAATAGGGTTAGGGAGGCCGTGAAGTCGATTACGGAGAAGTTGAAGCTTAACCCTACTGATGAGGAGTTTGAAACATTGGTCTATTACGTAACCCGTGATTCCGTTGGTTACGGTAAGATAAACCCACTGCTCTGGGATGGGTTTATTGAGGACATACACATAAACGGCCCTGGCAAGCCCGTCTATGTTTGGCATAGTAAGTATGAGAATTTACGAACAAACATAGTCCTTAATGAGGGAGAGCTCGATAGTTTAATAATCAAGGTCTCCCAACGCGCTGGCAAGAACATAAGCTCGGCCCAACCAATCCTAGAGGGATTACTGCCCGAGGGTGTTAGGGTGGAGGTTTCGTTAAAGGAGGTTGCTCCCAATGGTCCAATATTAACTATTAGGAAGTTCAGGTCTGTGCCGTTCACAATAGTTGACTTAGTTAGTGAAGGGGTATCGTCTGCGGAAATAATCGCCTTCCTATGGTTCCTCCTTGAGCATGGGGTCAGCATGATAATAATTGGGCCAACGGGTGCTGGCAAGACAACGCTACTGAACGCCCTGCTTTTTATGATAAGGCCTGAGAGTAGGGTTGTGACTGTTGAGGACACTAGGGAAATCAATATACCCCATGAGCAGTGGGTACCACTGGTCACGAGGGAGTCGAGCACGCCTGAGGTAACCAATGTGGGCATGTATGACCTGGTTAAGTTATCAATGAGGATTAGGCCTGACTACCTAGTGATTGGGGAGTTGAGGGGTGAGGAGGCCTACGTCTTCTTCCAAGCCATGGCCAGTGGACATGTTGGTTTAACCACAATACACGCGGGCTCAATAGACGCTGCCGTTAGGAGGTTAATCTCGAAACCCATGAACGTGCCTAGGGCGTTGTTGCCTGTGGCGAGTATCTTCATTGAGGTAGGTAGGGTTAAGCTTGGTAATGCCATAGTTAGGCGAGTGCTCAATGTTATGGAATTGCTCGAGGTTAGGAGTGACAAGCCAATAACGAACCCAGTATACGTTTGGGACAGGACATCACAGAGGTTTGTTAAGGTTGGCGGGAGTAAGGTAATTGCGGACCTGGTTAGTATGGGTAGGGTCACCGAGGAGGAGGTAACCAGGGAGTTAAAGCGTAGGAGGAGACTGATTGAGGCGATGGCCCAGTATGGTTTCAAGAGCCCTGAGGCTGTTTTCAGGGTTACAAGGAACTACTACGTAGATCCTGAGGGTACGTACCGCAAGGTGCTTGGTGGTGAGTTACCTTGAGGAATCCATTGAGTTCATACTTACTTTGGGTGAGCAATTATGTTGATAGGTTGTATAGGTTGAGTGGCTACACGTTAAATGCTGATGTGCTCAGGTTCGTGATTGCCTATATACCGTTAATAGAGGTGCCGCTGGCGGTATTGGCTGTATTCATGAAGTTCGTAGTTATTAGAAGTGTCTTACTGATCATAGTACTTGTACTCACTATTGATTATGTGGCGGTCCTTCTGTATGCATTGGTTAGGGTCAAGACCAGGGCTGGGCATTTCGATAGGGGTATCATTATAACCCTATTGACGGCGATACCCTTACTCGCGAGCAATGCGACGTTGATGGACGTAATAAACACGCTGGCCCTTGTGGAGAGGGATCCCGAGATAGCTAGGGAGTTCAGGATAATACTTAGGGATGTTAGGGAGGGTGGGTTAGACGTGATTTCGGCGATAAGGAGGAGTATTGAGAGGGTTCCGTCCAAGGTCTATGCCGACATAATGGGGCTTCTAGTTGAGTCCTACAGGGTATCCAGTAATGTGGCTGATGTGTTGTTCCTAAAACTCGATTACCTAATTAGGAATAGGTTCAATAGGTTGAGGTCCACAACCCAGACCCTAAGCTTCCTACTGGAGATATACCTAGTCATGGCACTCCTCCTACCCATATTGCTCGTCCTAATGGCAATAACGCTATCCCCGCTAGGGCCGATATACCTAGGTCCATTACAGCTAGATCCAACATTGGTGCTAATAATAACACTATTAATCTATGCACCAATCATGGGTTACGTATCGTACATACTCATGGACTCAACAATGAGCTCAATCTAATCTGGAAATATCCTTAATTTAGTATTCTGAGATTTTTCTCAATAATAAGTACTATGTTTGCTTTTTTCTTAAGGCATTAACCTGGGGTGGTGAGAGAGTACCAAGGTAATCATTATCTGATTGGCGTTTATTCTTGGAATTATTATTTCATTTTCATTTTACATTCTATTACAAATCGATGATTAATGACGAATTGCTAAGCAAGGTTTAAAATAGGGAACTGAATGAGATTATCAATGAAGTCAAAACCCGTGGGCAAATTACCATATAGGGTTAAGATTTACATAAACAACCAGGTGTTATTACCAGCGATGCTTGTTAGGGCCCTGGGTTTTGAGAATGCTAAGTATGCAGATATTGTGATTAGGTTTGGTAATGAGGTCATTGAGGTCAGGAACGCCAAGCTACTGAGGACTAGGCATACATCAGCAAGGCAATTCACAATACCAAGGGAGATAAGGGAAAAATACGGAATAGGACCGCTGGATGAAATCGAAATCCTAGAAATAAAGCCCAAGAACTTGGCTGAGGTTGTTAGAGAGCTCGAACATGTATAATTCCAAGAGGTGCAACAGCTTTGAGCTTAAATTTGGTAAAATCCTTATCTTAGTTTTAATCAATTCTCAAGTATCACACCCTTATGTATCTTCTCTACTTGTTGTAGTACGTAATCTATGTTTATTAGTACTTCCCAGAGTCCATCTAAGGCATCGTTAGTGTCCGCCTCACTAAACCTTGCCCTTGCGATAAGTTCTAATCCGTAATTCACCAAGTCCCTTAATCCGTAAATACATCGTTACATTGATGTCTCGATAGGTCTTCGTTTAAAAAGCCTTCTATTCCTTAATTATGCCCCTGGTGAATTTGCTTAGGGGTGGAATTTGTTTTTCTCGCGATGCTGGTTTTATCTATCCCTTTCCAGCCGTTGGGTGTTAGGGCTAACGTGGTTGGGCTACCCAAACGGTTTTTCAAGAGAGGAAACTCAGAAATGATCACAAACATAAGGAAGTCCACCTCATTACTGCAAATCACAACAAAGCAACATCCAACTCCCAGAAAACCCAAAAAGGAGGGAAGGGCGTCAGATTAACGGCACTCCATCTAGTATGGTCGAGAATTTCCAGGGATAAGGAACCTTTTTAATAATGATTTTTTACTGCCTAGGCTTGGGTATGTTGATACTGTTGTTTGTGTGGGTTTTGACGATTTTTAGCAATGGAACACCAATGATGAGCTTGAGTACCACGTTGACGGGTGGTTTCGTAAACCTAACCCTACCCACCATGCCCCAATCCTACGTGTCGCTTTACGTTAACGGTACGCCAATGCCCTATATACTAAATGATTCCTGTATAACGATACCCGTGCTTGGGACGGCAAACGTAACAATCACATACATACCCAAGGTATTTACTATCGATGGTTTCGTTGGAGTGAACATCATTACAAATGACACGATCGAGGTTGTGGTGCCGAATGATGCCCTCATATACAATATTACACTTTCAATAATTAATATGTCCGTAGTCAATGGGGAGCTCGTTGTATTAACACGGGGACCTGGCTCAATCCTGTACACGATTGTGCCAAAGCCGACAACGAGCGCCACTAAGCCGAGTCGACCCAGCCCATACCAAGGTTTGCCTCTGACCGCTTTAACTATAGTGGTAATAGTAATTGTTGCGGTGGTATCATCAATAGCAATGCTCATAGTTAGGAGGAGGGGTGGGCATGGTGGTTTAGGTACTACCTACGGGCTTAGTGATTATGAATTATCGGTAATTAGGTACATAGAGTCGAGGGGTGGTTCTGCGTTTGAGGGTGATATATCGAGGGATTTGGGGATTCCTAGAACAACGGTTTGGAGAATTGTGAGGAGGCTTGAGGGTCTCGGTATCGTTGAGGTTAGGAAGGTTGAGGGTAAGAACCTGGTGATTATTAAGAGGAGACCAATGGTTTAAGAATATTCATCAACTCAAGGAAGGACTTAACAATCTCCCTCAATAGGGGTTGCGCGTTGGTTGTAGTATTTAGTATATTCATGACACCATTAACCCATGAGTAATCGCCCTTAAGTATTGCCGTAACCGCCGCAATTAATGATTGGGTTAGCTTTGAGGTATCATTGTTTATGAGGGCGTCATTTAATGATGAGGCTATATCAATCATAAACTCCACCTTCCTAAGTGCGTTTAGGAGCCCAAGATCCAGGCAATATAGGGCATGCAGAATTGAAGCCCTTCTAAGCCTATCCTCGCTGATCTCCTCATTCTCTGAAACCACGTATGTGAACTCACCGTGAATTATATCGGCAGCCGATAATAGATAATCGCTATTGCCCGATTTATAGGCGGTGATGAGTGCCATCAATACGTCACTTAGCTTCAAATCCCTAATTAGGTCATTTAGTGATGGCATTACTACATTAACGTAAGGGTGGATTTAAATTTAAGTTAATCACACTAAACACATCGTGGGAATTAAGGGCCTTGAGGAACTGATAAGGAGGGCAGTTATTAAGTATATGGACGTGAAAAAGCATGGTGGTAAGGTATTTGTTATTTGGAATAACGAGGTTAAAGAATTTACGGACATTGCTAGTGCACGTAAAAATGCCCTATCCATGCCCGGCATTACGATAATAATCCAGGTGCCCACTAAGGACGAGGCCGATGAAGCCTTCACCAGGTTCCTTAGGGTTATGAGCTGATAAAACGAGCAACAAGCCTTGTTGTGGTTGTTTTGGCTTGGGTCTTCGTTCTTGCTTGGTTATTGGTCATTGGGTGGGTTGGGCGTACTCAAGGCTTTGGGCGTGTCTGATTCGTTTTACAAGGCTTGATAGTGCCAATGATTGGCACGCTCCCAAATGCCCAAACGGCGCTACATGAACAGAAACCATAAACCCAAGAAGCCAATAAAGGCAAGGAAACCCAAAAAGAAGGAGGTCAGTTAGATAATGTAAATGCTTAAATGCAGAGCCTCTCTAACGTATTAACGTGAGACTTCTTGAGTATAAGGGTAAGGAGTTGTTGAATAGGTATGGCGTCAAAATACCCAGGGGCGCCATAGTAACGCGTGTTGAGGACATAAACGTATTAAGTACGCTAAAATTCCCACTATTTGCAAAGTCCCAGGTGCCCTTTGCAGGTAGGGCTAAGATGGGGCTTGTTAGGAGGGTTGATACCCTAAAGGATGCCGAGAATGCGGCGAGGGATTACCTGGGAAGGGTGATACAGGATTACCCAATAAGGAAGGTCCTCTTTGAGGAGGGTGTTAATGTGGCTAAGGAGTTGTATGTATCAATAACACTCGATAGGGAGAATAGGGGCTACCTAATGCTCGCATCAACAGAGGGCGGTGTAGATATTGAGGAGGTCGCGAGAAAAAGCCCTGAGAAGATAATTAGGCTTTATATTGATGATTACGAGGGACTTAGGGACTACATGATAAGGGGTGTCGCCCAGAAGCTCGGTTTAGAAGGTTCTGCGGCTCAAGACTTTGTGACCGTTGCCAAGGCAATGTATAGGGTGTTCACAGAATATGACGCGGAACTCGTTGAGATAAACCCACTCGCACTAACAGCAGATGGTCAGTTAGTGGCGCTCGATGTTAAGGTCATGATAGATGATAACTCACTGTACAGGCACCCGGACATTAGTGTGGAGGATGGTGATTACACAATGGAGGAGTTGGAGGCTAGGAAGTATGGTCTGCACTACGTTGAGTTGACGGGCTACGTGGGCATAATGGCCAATGGCGCTGGACTAACTATGGCAACCATGGACCTGGTTAAGGAGTTTGGGCATGAACCAGCGGATTTCCTGGACGTTGGTGGTGGTGCAAGTAAGGACTCTGTTAGGGAGGGATTAAAGATTCTCCTCACCGATGATAGGATAAAGGCAGTGTTGATAAACATATTTGGTGGAATAACAAGGGGTGACGAGGTTGCTAAAGGCGTGGTTGAGGCTCTGAATGAGGTTAAAACGAATAAGCCAATATTCATTAGGTTAAAGGGGACTAACGAGGAGGAGGGTAGGAAGATACTGGCTGAGGTAGGGCTTAAAACATATGAAACCGCTGAGGAGGCAATGGACGCGTTATCAAAAACCATAAAGACACTACAGGGGTGATGGGGAATGGCTATATTAATTAATGAGAACACAAAGGTTATCGTACAGGGAATAACCGGGCGTGAAGGATCAAGGCACACGCAGTACATGCTTCAGTACGGTACGAAGATTCTGGCTGGCGTAACACCAGGTAAGGGTGGGCAGAGTGTGCAGGGTGTACCTGTATTTGACACAGTTGAGGAAGCCCTTAGGAAATTCCCAGACATAAACACATCAATAGTATTCGTACCAGCCCAATTCGCGGCAGACTCCGTCTACGAGGCAATAGACGCAGGGATAAAGTTAATCGTAATCATAACAGAGCACATACCAATACATGACGCACTTAGGTTCGTAAACTACGCAAAGAGGAGGGGTGTAACTATAATAGGACCAAACTGCCCTGGTATCGTTAGCCCACTCAAGTCTAAGGTGGGCATATTACCCAATCATATATACACGAAATCAGGACCCGTGGGTATAGTATCGAGAAGCGGGACCCTAACCTACGAAATATCCTACCACCTAACCCAAGCAGGTATTGGTCAATCAACAGTCGTGGGTATAGGCGGCGATCCAATAATAGGTACGGACATGATCGAAGTGGTTAGGATGTTTGAGGAGGATCCAGAGACTAAGTACATAGTCGTCATTGGAGAGATAGGTGGTACGATGGAGGAGAGGGTAGCCCAATACATAGGCTCTGGCAAGGTTACGAAACCTGTGGTGGCGTATATAGCAGGTAGAACGGCACCACCTGGCAAGAGAATGGGGCATGCAGGAGCGATCGTTAGTATGGGTATGGGATCCTATGAAAGCAAGGTCAAGGCTTTCCAGGAGGTAAACGTGCCTGTTGCGAGGACGCCCACGGAAGTTGTGAAATTAATTAAGAAATTCATGCCATAACCCAGTATTAATACCCATTAATTATTTCAAATTTTCAAACATTATTGATATGCAGGTCTATATAATCATTCAATAACATCTTCACCAGCCCCTCATTTATTATTGCACTAATCAACTCCAAATAAGCATCAGCTGGAGCCGCTGACTTAATCGTAATTCCAAGCGACCTACTAATGCTTTTTATATTCTTCGTGCACTCTTGAAGCAGTGGGCATCTTGGGCATGCCTTAGGTGATTCCTTACCATTAATTATTACAAGACCCGCCTTTTGATCAACTATGGCACCCTTATCATTCAGGACCTCGAGCACCACATAATCACCCAACTCCCTAACCCTATACACCAGGAATATCGTCGCTGTGAGGTAGTAACCACCATCCCTCCTAACCAACCAACCACGCTTAATCAAGGCGTTGAGGTACCTAAACACCCTGGTTCTCGGGATATTAGTCCTCCTAGCCAACTCGGTGGGGCTGGCTATGCCGAAGGCGATGAGCTTCAGGAGCTTCGTTTTATCGAGTTGAACACCGAAATCGAAGTTAGCCTCGCTTAGGATTCTAATGCCACCACTAATTACGCTGGGGAATCTGGGTATTCGAATACCAACCCTAACCCTAATGCTCATTAATGCGCCAGTAAAAACTAGGGTATTAACAATTACCAGCCGATTAAGGGCGCATACTCAATTAAGACTCGGATCCCGCGGTGGTGTTTGATGGCGATTTCTCAATTGTCTTATCAAGCTCCTCTAATCTCTTCGTGATTTCCTCCTTAGGCAGGGCAATCTTTAATAATTTACCATCCTTAATTTCGTACTTGATAACCCTCTCAGACTCATCATAGACATACTCCGGTATCCTAGACATATCCTCAGGCTTAAACTTAACCTCATTAAAGTCTACGTAGGCAACATCGTGGATGGGGGTTGGTATTAACGCACCCACGGGACATGCATCAACACAGAAGTGGCAGAGTATGCACTCCGTGTACCTAATGCCCGGGTACCACTTACCATTCGGAGCCCTATACATCTGAATAGCATTCACTGGGCACGCCCAGGCACATTGGAAGCAACTGATGCATTTCCTAATATCGAGCAATATCCAACCCCTAAACCTCTCTGGAACCCACCTAACCTCCCTCGGGTACTGAATAGTCAACCTATTCGGCTCAACAGCCTCCTTAAAACCAGTAATTAAAGCCCTGGCGTGATAAACAATATCCTCAGCCAAGGTACCCCTAGGCGCCTTAACCTTAATAACCACAAACCACGACTAAGCAAGCCCTAATTAAGCTTTAACCCATGAAGCAAACAAGCAACCCTTTCATAAACACTCAATTAAAGACCATGGACTTCTCACTAAATTGAAAGAAAGACTTATAAGGGAAGCAGAAAGTAAAAACAACGATGATAAATAGAATGAGGATAGGCAGAAGGGCACCAATACTACTCCTAATGGCGTTAGCTGTAGTGGCAACCATAGCACTAGCCGACATAATCTTCGTGTACAATGGGCAAATAAGCGTTAATCCAATGACAACAACTGGTATTTAGCACAGGACCGAACGCTGGACTCACCATCACAGCGGCTGCACAGTACATAAACTTCACAGGCACTAACAGTGGCTTCACAGTATCCCTAGTAATAACCAACTCCTACGCCGTTTACTACTACGAGGCCGGTCAATTAACAGTGAACACGGCTGGCTACATTTACGTGAACTCAATAAGCATAAGCGGCTCGGCAGTTAATACCATGACCATATACATAGCACTAACAAGCAATCCAAACACCTACACTTGCGCAATCCAGGTAATAAACAGTGGCTCAGCAGTCCAAACACCAAACACCCCATGCCCCCTAACCACCGGCACCTATTACATACACATTAAGGTAGTACCCAACACACCCGTAACAAGCACATCAACCGAGACAGTGACAGTGAACTTCGGCTACATCGTGGTGGGTAACACGGCGGTGTCTGTACCATAGTGAGGTGGCGCCCTTGTGTCAACCAACCCCTTCAAAATCACCCTCCTTATTTCCATCCTCTCCATAGCCATCGCCCTAACCCTCATCTGGGGCACGGCACAAACAGCCCCAAACCTTATTCGCTACTCAACATTGAGCAACGCACCGTATATTAAGGTCGAGTCAATAAACGTGACGACGAACGGCGTTTACATAAGGCTTGCACTCATCAATAATGGGTCATTAGCATTCAAACCAACAGGTGGTTGGGTTGAGGTTGTGGAGACTGGGCAGGTGGTTAATGTCACCGTAATTAACGGTACCGTAATCGCCAAACTCCCACTAACGCCCCAGTGGATGGGTCCAGCAAGTGTTGGGGTTAAGGGCATCGTGAGTGGTACTCTCAATGGTAGCAGAGCCTACATAGCCTTCTTCGACGTGGTCCCAATCCACGTTATTAATACAATAGGTATCGCCGACGTGAGTTATGCTGACTGCGTCTTAAACGTGACGTTGAGTGTGGATACGGTGGTCCCAGTCGTGATTGGGCCCATAATCAACATGAGCCTATTCACAGTATCAACGCCCGGTTACTACGTCTTCGAGACCATAGGCATCATCAATACCACGATTTACGCCCCAGCTGGGAGCCACAATGTAACGCTCACGATACAGGTAAGCCCAGCCCTTGGTAGGTACACATACGTGTACTCCTGCAACTACCTCAGTGGCTTCAGCAAATACACGCTCTGGCTACCCATTGGAGTGACCTACATGTACCCGACGGGCAACGTCACTAGTTACACCTTATTAACAAAGACCTTTGTAGTGGGTGGTGGGTCGTGAGGGTTGAGGCGCTCCTCCAATTCGCACTTACCATTGCCTACGTAGTGCTTTGAGTATTCATGCCCGCCTGGTCGATTAGTGGTGCGAATTACTCGATAAGCCTCACGCCGTGGGGCTATGCGGTTAGGTTCTTCAGTGAGACTCACGTAATACCACCACCAACGGTTTATGCGGTCTGGCTCTTCGCCATAGGCGCGGGTTTATTACCGCTCGTTTGGCGTAGGAGTAGGTATTCGCTTTACCTAGCCACCCTTTTCTCCGTACTCTCCCTCTCAATGCTCATAGACACAGTACTCTTCCAGCAAAGGTACCTGCAGTTCCATGGGTACACAATAGCCCCGACGCCCACCGGCTACATATATGTGTCCCTACCGGCAAAGCCTACGCTTGGTATACCAACCTACATACTCCTAGCCCTAACCATACTCTCGATATTCAACATGATTACGAGGGCCAGGTGGTTGGGCACTAGGGTGATTGAGGACCCAATAGTGGCGGTTGAGCGGGTGCTCAAGGTGCTACATATTGAATACTCCAGGGTGGAGGATGGTGTTAAGGTTGGAGGTATTAAGATAATTAGGCGAGATGATTCATTATTACTCGTTAATGATCATCGCATCGACGAGGTCGATTTGGGGACAGCCATCACAGAGGCTGTGAAGGTCGGGCTTAAACAGCCAGTAAGTGTTGGGGTGGTTGATTATGGCGAGGACTAGGTGGCTCCTTGCCGTTGTCCTCACGCTTATTGTGGTTGCGGGTATCGTGTTGGCTGACGTCGTGTTCAATTATAAGGGCCAGGTAAGTATTAAGCCCACTAGCTCGCCAATAACCATGGTACCTGGGCAATGCCCGTGCGGTTGCTCCTCATGGTCACGAACAAACAATGGCTTCACGACGACAATAACAGGCTATACGCTTAGCACGACCAGTGGTTACGTATTAACCACACCACTTGTTCAATTCAACACCGCCACAGGAGGCACATTGACGATGACCCTCAGCCCAAACACGGCTGTGGTTAACGATTACGTGAACGGCACAAGGATATACCCAACACTGGAAAGCTTCAGCCTTGGTACTGGCAATTACTTATTAATACAAAGACTGACCTTGGGCATACCCGTGACGGGTACAATAACACTAAGTGGTCAATACAACTACACGGTGGGTGGGGTAACGTTCCAGTACTCGTTCAGCGAGACCATAAACCCACCTAGCGCCGACGTAATGAACCTACTCAACGGCTTGCAGGCATTCTACGTACTGCACGTGTACCAGGGCGACAATGGAGGTACACCAACAAATCAATGGCCAGTGTATTATGGGCCATTGACGGCGAGCCAGTACTGGAGCCCCATATCAACCAGTATAAACCAGCCTGTGCTTGAAATGGTACCTTCACAAGGTTCTGTAGCTGGTGCCATGTTTTGGAGCGAATACTATAGCGGTGGTTCAGTAACAATAACCCTCGTGGGCACTCTCTCAACCGGTTCATCACCAGTTGCTGATGGTTATGAAATATACCTATTCCTAAACCCAACAAAGTGGGACGTAAGCCCGAAGTACAACTACTCAATAAGCTACATATCAACACCAGCATGGGAAGGTGAAGGTTATCCATCGCCTATTGAGGGCGATGTTATCCTGCCCCAGAGCTCAACACCGTACATCGAGGTTCAGTGGAACCCATTCTGGCAGTTCGGATATAGCACAAGCGGTGTTACTGGTCTTAGCCCAAGTCCGTCGCCAAACCTTGGCTATGGCTATGCTGGTTGGGATGGTATTGGTACAGGAGCCTTCCAGCCTAACCCAGGTGATTTAATAAAAATAACCGTGACTTATGACCCAAGCACAAACACACTCAGCGGCGTTGCTACGGACCTAAACCACACGGGTTGGGAGGCAAACTTCACGCTGAACTTAGGCAATTACTACACACCACCGAGCAGCGGCAACTACGTATTCG
>Ga0326758_100298_pt1 | contig 12454 bp, 10 predicted proteins | sample GCRJH_S_FD_207221 | JGI IMG/M metagenome (GOLD analysis project Ga0326758, IMG submission 207221) | Hot spring sediment microbial communities from Geyser Creek Basin, Yellowstone National Park, WY, United States - GCR.JH_S | ecosystem: Environmental > Aquatic > Thermal springs > Near-boiling... | reverse complement strand
AGACGGCGGGGACGCCATTAACCTCTAGACTTAACCTCTCTGGGCTCATGTTAATTGAGACCTTATTGCCTGAGCTTTGTAGTTTACATGCATACGAAGCTAATGAAAGGCCTGCCAATAGCAAAGAGAAGGCCCTTCTCGGTTCAAGGGAACTACTAAAAGTCCTAGCCAGCTCCTCAGGCAGCCCTGGCTGACACCTGGTGGCGGCATAATATGTAGCTATTGCCAAGGCTCCAAACTCCTCCCTTCGCAACCTTACATCTCCTATATACTTCAGCCTGACGCTCAGCTCCTCCCTTTTAATCAAAAAACCTAGGAGCGCTGTCAGCCAGCCCCTCTCTACGAGCTTCCTAACGGACAGCGCCATTAAGGCCTTCTCCTTAGCCTTAGTTAGGCTCGGCAACCCAGCTCAACATAGATGAAGCCAGCTTAAATAAAAACAATATGTCTGTTGTCTGTAGATCCTGTCAGGGCCCCACGTCCTGTAATATTGACTCATGTTGTCGGCCTAGCAGGGCCTTGCTGAGCTCTCAGGCTAGCGGAGAGGCCAGAGGAGCACGCGGGACAGGAGGGGCAGGCCTAGGCGGTCCAGCGGATATGTCAGTGTCCGCTGTAACATCTACTCCGATTGAGCCAGTGTCGCTGAGCGCCCTGCAGATACTGATGACGGTGTCTCGAGACTCCTAAGCGTCTAGTCAAGTGTCCGCAGGCACTCCTGGTAGCTGCATGGCCTTAGAGGAGGGGCAGGTCACAAGGACTGTCAGGCCCTTACGGCCTGAGGGGCAAGCGGTGGCCTGGAGACCGGGCCAGGACGTGGTCCTGAGCGGCCATGAGGCCTCCTCCCATTACTGCTGCCCTTTTCACGTAACCTTATGTGGAAAAAAACGCTGAGGGCTGGCACTTACGGGAGGCTGTCCCCCGTGCCTGGGCAGGCCGAGCGCAGCTGGGCCCTGCGTCATAGTATGGCCCAGCTTGCAGCCTCACCCAGCGTACAGGGGCCTGACACCTGCGTCCCTGGGACGCGTCTTGGGGACGCGCGCTCAACCCGGGCCAGGTGCTCAGGACGCGCCGTTGTCCCTGGGGGCACATCCTGGGGGACGCGCCTCCAATGCGCCCATTTGGCCCTTGGGACACACAAGCATAGGTCCGTTTATTTAAATAATTATTAGGACACACACGCACAGGTCCTAAGGGACACATAGAAAAATAGGAAAAGAATTATGGGATAAAAACACAAAACCTGAAAGTTCATGGAGGGCCTAGGGGCTAGCGTCAGCAGCTTCTCCCCAGGCCGTACGGTCCCTAACCACCTTTCTCCAGAACCTTTTGGGAAGAGCACTTGACCTCTTTTCCCCAGAAGCTTCTGGGGAAAGGTGGTCAAGCGCTCTAGCGCTTCAGGTCCTTCTGAGGCCAGCGAGGACCTCCTCAGCTACCTTCACCTTAGTGTAGTGAAGGATGTGGTCAAGGGAGCTGTGGCCCATAATCTTGGCAACGATTGAGGGCGAGTGGCTGAGCCTCAGCAGGTGCGCGATGAAGGCGTACCTGAGGCTGTGGGTGTTGAACTCATACTCCTCCTACAGTACGTCTTGACTGCCTGCTTTGGGCTCCTGAAGGCTGAGGGCCTGGCGCAGGCGGCCTGAAGCAGCTACCTCCCCCTCCCTCAGCCCCTCAGGGAGCACCATGGTCTTCATGAGTGTGCGAGCGTCCTCTGGTACGTCTCCAGGAAGTCTAGGCCTGCGTCCCAGCCCTTCTCAGTGCGTAGCCCATAGCCCTCTGCCGTTACCTTAGGCTGCAGGCTGTACCCATAATGGCGCGGCCTGCCGCCTTGCGCTCCTGGGCCGTGTCCCTGGGCCAAGGCTGAGACACTTGAGGGGAGATACCTCTTTGGCGTCTCGGCGAACCCAGCACGTTATAGCCTTCGGACGCCCTACTGGCGGAGGGTTCATGGTAGTACAGAGTGAGGAGGAGCTGCAGAGACGTGTTCAGGATGGCTGGAGGCTCGCAAGGGACAGGAAGGGCTTCAAGATGAGGGGGCCGGGAGGTAGGTGGGAGAGGTCTCAAGGGAGCTGGAGCAGGAAGCGGCTAGGCTCTATGCCCAGCAGAGGGCCGAGAGGGGTAGGGAGCCCAGCGCCTGCGATGAACTGCTCAGGGAGAAGGAGGATGAGTGCCTTGACAGGCTAAACGAGTGCTCCAACACCTATGTGCCCCTGTTGCTCAAGTCAATGAAGCTCTTAGCGCTCCTTGACGTACTGTTTGACGCGCTGGCCCAGGGCAGGCTGGGGGGCCTGCCGGCCATGCCAAAGGAGGCGGAGGCCCTCAGAGCCTACGTGAAGCCCAAGGCTGATAAGCTCTGGGACGAGATGTATAAGGCGCTGAAGGAGAAGGAGGGCTTCGACGTCAATCTCCTGAAGGAGGCCATCATAAAAACCGAGCTCTGAGCCCGCCAACTGCGATAAGTCCCGAGGCCGCATTACGCGCTGATACGTGGGGAAAGGCATAGTTGCCCACGTAGCGGCCCGGCTAACGCCGTCCTGCCTCAGGCCCCTTCGAGGTTGCGAACCCGGGCCTAGGCCGTAAGTGGGCACCTACACGCCGCTCTCGAGACGAGGGATCAGAGCGCATTGATTAGTGGCCTGAAGGAGGCCTTAGCGTTATGAAGTCAAGCCTTCACGGTAACCTTGGCCTGTTGGCCTCTCAGACTTTTAAATCTTTGAAGTCATTTGCACTCTAGAGAACGCTCTATGAGAGTAGCGCTTGTCCACGCTATGTTCGACCTGGCCGGAGGGGCCGAGAACCTGGCGCTAAACATGTACAGGGCCCTGAGGGAGCTCGGGCATGAGGTAGACCTATACGCCGCTCACGTCGACGAGAGGGCCTGGAGGACCATCACTGACGGCGCGGCGGAGGCCCCAAGGCCCATAATAGTTGGGGAGCCCGTAGTTAACAGGCTCATCCCTATAGCGTTGACGCTCAGGACCCTCTTAGCGATGCCGTACTTGGGTAAGCGGCTCAAGAGGCTGAAGCCAGATCATGACATAATTATAGACACCTATGCTAACGTGCCTGTACCCTGGGCTGACGCCTCCTACGTTCACTTTCCGGCGCGATGCCTTCTAGGCCTCCTGTCCAGGCACCGCAGGTTACAATTGCATGAAAGGCTTTACTACAGGCTTATTGCGTTGATGGCAAAGAGGCTTGCGGACAGCACAAGGCCTGTTATGACAAACAGCTCGTGGACTGCAGAGTACGTCAGGAGGGCCTATGGTAATCAGAGGGTCTACGTTGTTCACCCCCCGGTTAACATCGAGGAGCTATCGTCAATAGCAGGAGGTGACAGGGGCAGGATAGTTCTGACAGTGAGCAGGATAGCGCCGGAGAAAATGGTTGCAGAGGTACCGAAGGTCGCTAGGCTTGTGCCTGAGGCAGAGTTTTACCTTGTAGGAAGCACCAGCGACTACTCGGAGCGCACGCTTAAAATTATTGAGAGTGAGGCCAAGGGTCTAAGTAACTTCCACCTTGAGACGAACGTGCCAAGGGGAAGGATCCTCGAGCTTATGTCACAGGCCTCAATATATTTACATCCACCTTATGCGGAGCACTTCGGCATAGCGATTGCCGAGGCCGCTGCAGCAGGCCTCGTGCCCGTAGTTTACAGGGATGGGGGAGGCTGGACTGACATAGCCTCAAGGATAGATGAGGGTCTTGGGTACACGAATGTTGAGGAGGCCGCTCGTATCATTAGGTCTCTGCTTAACGACCCTGGGAGGCTTAAGGAGCTATCATCAAAGGCAAGGGAGGTGGCAAAGGGCTTCAGCTACGAGAACTTTAAGTCAAGGCTTAACGAAGTAATTAAGGAGCTGGTGTGACCTAAAGCTAAGAGCTAGACCTCTTGTAGTCCTAGCTGTAAAGCTAAGATGTAGCAGCCCCTAAAACAAAGTAAAGCCTCCGCCTTGATCTAATCCTCAAGTCTTTTTATCCTCGCTATAGCCTATCGCCTGGGAGTAGCCGTACGTCATATAGGGCCAGGGTCTTCGCCGGCGCCACGAAGCTGCTCAGCGGCTATGTGGTAGACCTGGCCCTGCGGGCCGCCTTCTACCTGATCGTAGTGAGGGTCCTGAGCCTCAAGGGCCTTGGGGCCTATGTAGCCGCTGGCACCCTCTTCATGCTGCTCCTGCCGCTCCTCGTATGGCCCGTATTTGGCATAGGCAGGTACGTCATAGGCTACTACCAGACGGGCAGGCTTGAGGAGGCGAGGGGGCTATACATTAGGGGCCTTGCAATGGTACTCGCCTTCAGCGTCGCCATAGCCGTGGCCATCTGGGCCCTCGCATCGCCTTTCTCAGAGCTATATTATGGCACGACCCGCTACGCCTGGCTACTAAGGCTCACGGCCCTTGACCTAGTAGTATATGCTTACTACAACTATGTCTACTATGTAGCCTTTCAGGCCTCCACGAGGTTCGGCAGGTGGGGCCTTACACAGGCCGTCTGGGCTTTCACTAGGTACGGCGTGGGCCTTGCCCTCCTCTTTGCCGGCTTCGGCCCCGCAGGCCTGATAGCCGGCTGGGTAGCTGGCGACACTGTCTCAGCAGCTTTAGGAACCTATTGGTCTTTGGACTTTGTAGTTGGAAGCAAGAGCAAGGTCCCCCTGATTCCGGCCCTCTCTATTGCTGCCCCTATAGCTATAAGCTACTTCATGGCGACGGTACTTCAGAACGTTGACAAGCTCTTTGTCCTGAAGTACATAGGCCTAGCTGAGATGGGCTCCTACTCAACTATAATGTTGGGCTCTGTCACTTTTCAGATAATTGTTTACAACTCCCTTTCAGGCGCCATCTACCCTTTCTTCGTCAAGTTCGAGGAGAGCGGCTCCCTGAGCGGGGAGGCTGTTGCAGCCGCAATAAGGTACGTCACGGTGCTCACGGTGCCCCCCTTCTTCCTCCTGGCGGCCCTCGGCAGGCCCCTGATACGGCTCCTCCTCGGCTCAGCCTTCGTTCACGACTGGGAGGCCTTCGCCGTCCTCATGGTGGGCCACGCCGCCATGAACTACGACCTGCCCATAACCCAGGCCCTCCAGGCCAGGAAGGCCACGAAGACCCTCGGCGCTCAGGCCATAGTGTCTGCGGCAGTCATAGCCGCGCTGAGCCCGCCGTTGATCGCGCGTTGGCTCGCTATAGGCGCCGCTGTCGCATATGTCCTGGCGAGGCTTGTTGGCTTCCTTGGCGTGGCCGCCCCAAAGGCCAGGTCGCTGGGCCTCCTGAAGATTGACATAAGGGAGTACGCCAAGACTATCTCGGCAGCCATTATAACGTTCGCGGTAACGCTTGCAGCCGAGGTTATCACAGGCTTCGGCCTAGTCCTTCTGCCCCTCTACATAGCTCTTGGCGGCATAGCCATGGTGGCCTCTATGAGAGTCCTTAAGATACTTAGGGCAGACGACTACGTGGCCTTAATGGAGGCGACACCAGCCGGCCTGAGAGAGCTCGTGGCGAGGGCCTGGTCCCTCCTTGGCCTCCCTATGCCAGATCCTAAGAAGATGCAGTAAAAGCTCATAGACGGGCTTATGATTAACTGCAACATCGCGCAGGCTGATTAAGCTATAGCTATTTAGCTGAGAGACCTGGGCTCAGGGAGCTAATCACCTCGCTAAGCCTCTCCTTAAACCTCTCGTAGCTGAAGTCCTTTGCCGCCTCCCTGGCCCTCGCTGACAAGGCCTTAAGCCTCTCAGTGTCGTTAAGTAACGACTGATTGTCGAGGCCGCCTCCTCAACGCTCATGTACCCAAGGCCCTTGTCTATCCTTGAGGCTATGTCAGTCCAGCCACCCCCGTCCCGGTAAACAATGGGCACGAGGCCTGCCGCCGCCTTTGCTATTGCAATACCGAAGTGCTCAGCGAAGGGAGGGTGAAGGTATATTGAGGCCTGCAACATCAGCTCAATTATCCTCCTCCTTGGGACTTCAGTCCCGACGTGGAAGTTCCTTAGACCCTCGGCCCTCTCCTTGAGGACCTCTAGACGGGCCCTGAGTCAAGTCTTGTAGATCCAACTAGGTAGAACTCGGCCTCAGGCACAAGCTTAGCCACCTCCGGGATCTCAGTAACATTCTTGCCCCAGTCTATCCTGCTCACAGTAAGAACTATCCTGCCCCTGTCGCCGCCTATTGACGACAGCTCCTCCACGTTAACCGGGGGGTGAACGACGTAGATCCTCTTGCTATCGTATGCCTCCCTTATCTACTTAGCTGTCCAGGTGCTGTTGGTCATCACAGGCTTAGTGTCATCCGCAAGCGCCCTGGCCATCCAGATGACAAGCGAGTTGTAGGCCCTCTCATAGAGGCGCAACCTGTACTGGATACTCCAAATAGAACTTCAGAGTGTCGACAAGAGGGAAGTGCACATAAGAGGCGTCAGCCCACCTGAACGGCACGCTAATCTGGGTCTCAATAACTAGGTCGTAGTGGGGCCTGAGCCTCTCAACGGGTTCCTCTAGGCGCCAAGCAGCTAAGAGCATCCTAAGTAGCTGCGCTTCGCGAAAAACTTACTGATCATAGGCTCCTTGAGGATAATTGGCTCTGGAACATCGCTCATGCCATTAGTTATTACATCCCAGGCCCTCTTATTAAAATAGGCCGTATAAAGATCGACGTCATGGCCTAGATCCTTCAAGGCTCTGCGCATCTCCAGGAGTAGCCTCTCGCCCCCTCCGGCGATGAAGAACACTGCGTGGATCAGCGCTACCCTCGCTGCCTCTTCCAGGGCTAAGGCGTCGGTCCTTATAAAAAAGGTAACGTCAATAAGCACGTCAAGTCTTTCGACTCATTAAGCCTGACGCATTTTGAGCTCCTGGGTTTAACTCAAGAGTTAAAGTAAGCGGCAACTTGAAGAGGCTTTTCCTTAAATATCTTTGTCTACTCTATAAGGCTTAACGCCTTCTACCTTATCGTCCTTGAGTCCCTCTCCCGCAACACGTCTGTCGTTGCTTACAACATATTATGAAGTTCAACTATGCAGAGACAAGGGCGGTGATAAGAGTCAGGTCCCTTGATATAAAGGGCCTTGTAAATGAGACCTATGAGCTACTCAGAAGCGGCGACTAGGATACGCTTGGCAGGGAAGGTATCAAAAAACTCAAAGGGGTTCACATGGGACGATGTGGCCAGGGCCGAGTGGAGGGCTTTGGATGGGATAGCGAATGAAGAGTGACGAGGGGCGAGGAGGAAGGCATGTAACTTTTATAACAGCTACTTAGGCCTTCGAAGAGCGGGTTGACTGACCAGCCCTACATCTCAGTCATAGTTACTGCCTACAACAGGAGGAGGTACCTGCCGTTCGCGCTGAGGAGCCTTGAGGCCCAGACGCTTTCGAGGGATAAATTTGAGGTCATAGTGGTTAAGAACTTCGAGGACAAGGAGTCAGATGATATAATATCAAGGAACGGCTGGAAGGACGTCTACAATGATGACCTCTACCATGGCAGGATGATCTTAGCGGGCCTTGAGGAGTCGAGGGGCGAGGTTATAACCTTCCTTGACGATGATGACATGTATGTCAATAATAGGCTTGAGGCTATCTACAGGGCTTTCACGTCGTACAGCGGCTTGGTGTACTTTGAGAACTCGCAGGCAATCATAGACAGCGAGGGCAGGCCCGCCATAAGTAGCCAGCACCTGTCCTCTAAGAACCTGGTCAACGGTGATGACGTGGTTGTAAGCGCCAGGTCGCTGAGGACTATAGCAGAGGGCGCCAGGGTCAGCACGGCCGACCTGGTGCTCAAGTACATTAGGGCAAGGGCGGGCTTCAACAACAGCTCCATAGCTGTTAGGAGGGAAACCTTAGAGGCTGTCTCAGGCCTGCTCAGGAGGCTGCCGGGAAGCATAGATACCTTCACGTTCTCCTCCGCCCTGGCCTCAGACGGCCTCCTGTACTTCACAGACAGGAGGCTGACGCTCTACAGGGTTCACGGGGCCAGTTTCTCCTCCGCCAACTTCTCTGTACAGCTCGGCAACAGTAGGGCCGCTGAGCTCAGGGCGGCCCTGGGCTACCTGAATATCGCGGTAGCCTACAGGCTCGTCACTGAGGTGCTCGGGGACGACTGCAACTACTACGGCCTTCACTCCCTGTCGGCCAGGGCCGGGCTTCAGATGTTGCTCAGGCTCGGCCCTCTGCCCCCCTGCCTCAGGGTAAGCCTAAGGGATCTGGCCAGGGCGCTCAGGTGTTACCTGAGGGGCCCGTGGAGCCTCGTAGAGTCCGGCCTACTACCGGCGCTCGTCTTCTACGCCCTGTACCCCCTGTTCTCCTCCCCCCTGGGCGGGGCGCTCTACAGGCTGGGCCAGTCTGTTTACAACAGGGTTTACTACTCAGAGTACACCAAGACCAGGCCAAGCTGGTGAGGGTCGTCAAGGTGGTTGAGAAGCCGAGGGAGCCCATAAGCGACCTGGCCCTCGTGGGCGTCTACGGCTTCACCAGGGCCTTACAAGTGTAGGCGGATGAACCGGGGAGAGTCAATAGTTGGAGTGAGGAGCTTGAACGCCATAGAGGCTATAAACGACTTTTTATTTCAACCTTTTCGAGGCTCAGAGCTGTAGGCCTCTTGAGGCAACTGAAGAGTGTTGAATATGTCGCTTCAAGTCATCAAAATAATGACAGCAAGCAGGGGCGTGCAGAGCAGCGGAGCACTTATATAAAGCTGGCTAACCACATTACATTGAGCTGAAGTTGTTGAGCCCTGCCAAGGTTAAGGAGAAGGCCTTAATGGCGCTGTCCGTTAGGAAACTCATAGAGAGGGGCTGGCTGACAGCTCTCCTAGGCTACTTAGCTAAAAGGGAGGAGCTGAGTGTCAGGCTGAAGTATATAGGAGATGTAAGGTTGCGGAGGACAACCTTTGGGGCCTTAGCAATAGCTACGTACTACGCCTCCAAGTGCTGGCCAAGGCTGCCTGAGGACCTTGCTAGGACTGGCCGCCTCCTTAAGCCTCAGGAGGCCCCCCTTTGGCTGGTGACGGCCCTCTCCTTGGCCTCCTACGCGTGTAGGCTTCAGGCCTCAGGCAACGGGGTTTCGATCGACGCGAGCCCGGAGAGGGTAGGCCTAGAGGTCAACGACATCTCTTTGGCCTTCAACCCTAGTTGTGTAAACATTGGCACCCTTATCGAGATTTTTGTAGAGGGCGAATACGAGGTCCCTGAGGTGCTCTCTGGCCTCAGGGGCAGGGACGTAGTTGACGTAGGGGCCAACGTTGGCGACTCTGCCCTTTACTTCGTCCTCAATGGGGCAAAGAAAGTGATAGTCGTTGAGCCCCTGCCCAACGTTGCCAGGTGTGCTGAGGAGAACGTGAAGCTGAGCGGCGCCACTGACAAGGTGAGGGTGTTAAACGCAGCCCTCAGCAGCGGGCCTGTGAGCGTTCCGTGTGACTATGATTTGTCCTCGTCCGGCGGCTTCTCCACGCTTAAGGGCAGTGGCCCCTGTAAGGTGCCTGGCGTCAGCCTTGGCGACCTCCTCAGCATGATTGACGACCCCTACTTGCTCAAGATGGACTGCGAGGGTTGCGAGGCGCAGGTAATACTCGGCCCTGAGAGGGAGAGGTTAAGGGCCTTCGAGCACATAATACTTGAGACTCATCCTTTGAACAGCGATGTCACTGATGAGAATCTCTTAACTTCATTGAAGGGGCTGGGGTTTGAGTGCAGGCTTCACATGGAGAAGCACGACCCAAAGATAGGCGGCAGCATATATTATTAGTAAAAGTTTAGGTTAGGTAAAGGATTCAGCGCCTAAAGCCACTTAAGTACAACATTTTAAGGACTGTATTTTGCTGTAGATATTTAAAAAGGTCGCAACAAACAATGACATAATTCAGCCAGCTTCAGCAAAGCCAAGGCCTCTTACCGCTTCTATTGTGACTTACAGACCACCGACTTGTTTCCTGAGTCCAGGGTTAACAAGGAACCTGACCTGAACAGGCTTCACGGCTTCTTCACTATTTGTTTTGCAACATGAACAGGCTCTACGACTTGACTTAAAACGATCAGAGCGGAAGGCCTAGTACTTTTATCAAATTATTAAAGTAAAAAGTTTAACCTCGTGATCTCTTGTCCTGAAGGAGTAGAAGCGCTCTTCACCTTTCACTTCTTCCTTATCAGCCACCCCTGCATGTACATGGCGTCAAAGCCGCCCAGGGCGAAGCTCCTAACGGCGTCCTGAGGGGTCTCAACCAGGGGCTCACCCGCTAAGTTGAACGACGTGTTCATAATTAAACCCTCGCCCTTAATCTCCTTGAAGGCCCTGATCAGGTCGTACCAGGTCCTGTTCTGGTCCCTTGTCACCGTCTGCGGCCTCGCCGTCATGTCTACGTGGCAAGTGACCGGGACCCTCTTACAGGCCTCCTCATCCTTATATCGGAACATCAGTATCATGAACTCGTGGCTCACTGGGTCCCTGAAGTAGACCTCCTTGTCCTCGTCCAGGAGTGAGGGGGCCAGGGGCCTCCACCACTCCCTCCCCTTGATGTCGTTGACTACCTTCCAGTACTCGGGCCTTGTTGGGTCGGCCACTATTGACCTGTTGCCCAGGGCCCTAGGCCCCAGCTCAGCCCTCCCCTGGTACCACGCCACTATTTCACCTTTGGCCACTAGGTCTGCTACTACGCCAACGTCGTCACCTACGTACTCAGCCTTGAACTTGCTCCTCTGGATGACTTTCTTCACCTCATCGTCAGGGTACTCGGGGCCCAGGTAGACGTCGGTGAGCCTGCCGTGCCTCATCTTGCCCCCCAGGACGTGCTCATAAACGTAGGCAGCCGCGCCTATCGGGCCTCCTGCGTCGTTGGCAGCAGGGAATATGAACATCTCGTTAAATATCCTGGCGTAATGCATCTCCATGTTGGCCTTAGCGTTCAGGGCCACTCCCCCTGCCAGGGCAACCTTGTCCTCACCTGTGTGGTCCCTGGCCCACTTGGCTGTTGCAAGCATGGCCTCCTCTGTCACCCTCTGCACCGCCCAGGCGACGTTCGCGGCGTCCTTGCTGAGCTCACCCCTGGGGTTCCAGTTAAGTGACTTGCCACCGATGACGTTCTCTGCGACATACGTGTAAATGGAACCCCACTTGTCCCGATCCTTAGTCTTAACCTTCTTGCCGTTAACCAGGATAGCGTACGGCTCGTCGCCCTCAGGGTCTACCTTAACGAACTCCCTAAGCTTGTCATAGTACTTCGACCTCTCCCCGTAGGGGGCAAGGCCCATGGCCTTTCCGGGCCCCTCAAGCCTTCCTAATCCAAGACGATGCGTTGTCCACTCATAAAGAAAGCCCAGAGAGCCATATGAAGTATACATAGACAGTATCGGCTCGAAGCTCCCGTCCCTTACCTTCCAGATAACGGTAGACTCGTACTCTCCAGACCCATCAACTGAGAGCACGGCGGCTGAGCTGAACCCTGAGAAGTAGTAAGCGGAGGCTGCGTGGGCTAAATGGTGGCGAACCGGGATGACCCTTATGTCGCTTGGCGCCTCCTCGCCCAGGCTGAGGATTACGTGCCTTACAAGTGCGCGGGCGAAGGTCAGGTAATCTCCTGAAAGGATGTGCGTTAGAAGAGTAACATAAGGGTTAGATCCATTTAGAGACGGTATCTCATACACGCCCCCTAATATACAAGGCTTAAGTAGAGCAAGAAGAGACCTTACCTTCCAAGGTAAAAGCTTAGGGTCATAATTTACAGCAAAGGCGTCTACGTCTTTAGGTTTTATTCCTAGCCTATTCTTCAAATAGAGAAAGGCCTGCCTAAGCGCGTTAATCGGCAGTTCATGAGGCGAATGTTTATGTCTTGTATATCGCTCCTCTTCTGAAGCGAAAACCAACCTTCCATCAACGATAACTGCTACAGCATGATCGTGCTCAATGGGCCAATTAAACCCTATAACTGTAGTCATGTCTACTCTGATAGCGACTACAGCTATTCACATATAAATCTTTATTGCTTAACTTAGCTAAGAGCAGCTGGCGAAAGCCATTAAGACGATCTATTGACAAGCTAACTACTATGATTTGAAACGTCCTAAAGGTAGAACATGCCTACGCTCGTTCTAACAAGAGCTAAATAGGCTGAAAAGCCTAGATTAACGTCCTCTTAGCCTGCTAGCCTGCGCATGTTAACTATCACGTGACGCTGGGCCGTGAGTAGCTCTTAGAGTTAGGCCTGTGTAGAGCCCTTCACAGCCAGGTTCAGCCCCTCAGCCCCCTCAGCGCCTCCCCTAGCGCCTCTACGTCCTCCTCCCTGTTAGGGAAGTGCACAGAGGCCCTTATCCCCCAGACGCCCGCAGCTCCCCTGGCCGAGACCATGATCCCCCTTGACCTCAGCCTCACAGCCGCCATGTAGTTCTCCCTCAGGCCCCCAGGTACCCTGAAGAGGACTATGCCGCTCGCCTTCCTGGCCTCCGGCGGCGAGAGCACCTCAAGGCGTAGGTCCTCC
>Ga0326758_100297_pt1 | contig 12462 bp, 12 predicted proteins | sample GCRJH_S_FD_207221 | JGI IMG/M metagenome (GOLD analysis project Ga0326758, IMG submission 207221) | Hot spring sediment microbial communities from Geyser Creek Basin, Yellowstone National Park, WY, United States - GCR.JH_S | ecosystem: Environmental > Aquatic > Thermal springs > Near-boiling... | reverse complement strand
TTACCAAGTGGTTCAAAATTCTTGTCAGCTATTTACTAGATCAATGAAATTTTGAAATACTGGGAATCGTGGTTATTCGTGGCGCATTATTCCTCTTTAGTTAGTTGCTGACCACCGCTCCTTGGGTGTTTACCCGTGGCGTAACTCATCCTTACTTTTAATTACTTTTAATTCCACCACGGGCACCCCTCTTAAGGGATCATACACAGTCACCCTTAACTCATTGGGGCTGGTCGAGGGAAACACCAATACCCTCCCATCCACCTTTCTTGCCAAATTAAGAGGAGCAATAGAATCCCTCTCCAAAAGAACTTCACCACTCTCCAAATACCTAGCGTCCACCTTGAAAACTTTAATACCCCCACCCTCGTGAGCAGAGCCCGTCATCAGATGGGGGTTAAAAACCTTTATAACTTTCTCAACTATCTGTTTCCTCTTCTTCAACTTCTCACCGTCGAAGGGATTGATAGAGGAAGTGTAGGACTCAGAAACCTCCGCAACCTCTATTGGCTGAGTTTTCAACATATCCACAAATTTAACAACACTCCACTGATGAATCCTATGCCTAAGCTTATCATTTTTATTGCTCTCCATCCTCTCCTTAGACCTTGAGGAAAACTTACCTACTACGACTTTAGCACTTAAGCTCCTAGCAAGCTCTGTTATCCTTTTTACAGTCTTCCTCAAAACGTCAATTTTCCTCTCCTTTTCCCTTAATTTCCTCAACTTCTTCTTTATTAACTCGTCCTTAGTTGAATGTCCCCTAGTAATCTCTTCCCTCCTAATAGAGTAATTAACCACAACCCTCCCTAACCGGGTCTCATATCTCCTCAACTCCTTGAGTTTAAAACCCTCAAAAACTGCTAAAGTGACGTTATTCTCATTAACGTCAATAGAGATATAATTACCCTCCTTGGACTCGACCTCAACCTCCTTCTCAAAAGTCAACCAAACTAGTACTTTCCTACCAACTAACCTTAACTTAAGCTCTTGTGAAACCCTCCAACCCTCATATACGTAGCGGGTAAATTGCTTGGTGAACTTGAGGGGTATCTCAACCCAACCCTTGTGGGTTAAAACACTAACTGAAATTCTATTAAACCTCCAATTAACCATGTTAGGAATACTGATTAACACCTTCTTGTACTCCGGCTTATCCTTCCTCGTTAGCCCTCTCTTCTTCCTTTCTCTGAAACTCTTAACAATCCTTCCGGCTACGATATAAGCACCTTCAATAACCCTTGAAGGTAGGAAGGGGTGCTTCTCCTTATAATGATTATAAAATCTTTCATGCAACTTCTTCCTAGTGGTTGGTAAGCACTCTGATAGGATTACCCCAATCATTTCATTAACAATCTTCTTCTGGTATTCCTCAACCTCCCTAAGAACGCGGTACTTCCACTCGTTCAAGAAGTCACTTTCCAGCCTAACAGTCCTTTTCAACGTCTTCAACACATTTTACCACCTTCTCATACTCTTGGCCGTAAATTCTAGAGGCAAATGATTTAACGATTTCAACAAAGTCCTCCACCAACTCTTGCATGTAACCCTTTTCATCTTGGAAAGCCACAATAACGTTTACTCCGTAAGCTTTGAATAACTTCACTTCGAAGCCGAAACGTGTTAGCTTGTCCTTATAAGCTACTACAGTGTCAATTTGCCTCCTCTTAGCCAGTTCCAGGAGTTTACTTAGCCCTCTTCTATCCTCTTTCAACCCGGAACCTATGTCCTTTATTTCTATTACACTCACTCCTCCGAAAGTTTTCTTAACCCAATCCCTTAACGCGTTCAACTGCCTCTCTAGGTAGTCCTTTTGTGTTGGTGAATCTCGAGCATAGATCGCTTTGTTTAACCCTTCCACTGCCAGACAGTAATCTTTCAATTTCGCTGTAGGGTATTCTCCACCTACCGTTAATCTCAACAGCCTTTATCTTCCCCTCCCTTACTTAATATCACCACTCCTACTCATGCCGAATATTTCAGCGACCTCACTAGGTGTTAGATACCTTTCCACAGTAACTAGAAGTATTTAAAAGTTACGTGAAAGTGCTATAGTCTTATACGCAAGGGAGAATTCGATCCCTTCCATTAAGATCATTCTCACTTTTTAACCAGACATTAGTTGAGAGTATAAAGTAAGAGAACAATCATTCAATAACACCAGGAGAAATTTATTAGAAGTAATTAAAATATTGAGTAGTTACGTAAAAACGTTATAGTCTCTAGCTGGGCGAGTTACTTCAATAAGAAGCCCTATCCAGTCACTCTCTTTTTCCTCTTCCTAGTTATCAAAAAGGTTATTAAGAATGCAAAAGTAAGTACTGCTACGGTAGCTATAATCTGGCTAACTAATAACATGAAAAGATATTGGAGAATTAAAATAATAAAGCATAATGATAGAGTGAAGGGAGAGAATTTAAGCCAACTTCATCAGATTGTTTTTGAGTTAACAAAACGGCACTAAATCTTTATAATCTGTTTAAAAGACACTGTATCTGTGATTTCAGACAACTTTATGAAAGTTTTAGAAAAAGAGTTTTACGATAAGGTAATCTTTGATAAAGAGAAAATAAGGGAGGCGAGTAGGTCACCTTACAATATTTCTCCACATTTAAAAAAGTTCGAAAGGGACGCAGACGTACTATTTAAACCTATATCCGAGGAGGACATAGAAATCCTTTTGAAAATTTGTGAAGAGTACAGCGTCCCGGTTATCCCTTTTGGTGGTAGGAGTGGCACTTTAGGTCAGACGATACCCATTTATGGTGGAGTTCTAGTTGACATGAACAGTTTACGAGGAGAACCAATAGTAGATAAGAACTCAATAGCTGTAAAACCTGGAAATAAGGTGTTTGAAGTCCTAAGAAAGTTAAGGAAGTACGGGAAGGAGTTAATGGTTTACCCAAGTAGTTATTATATTGCCACAATGGGCGGTTATATAGGTGCTGGAAACGTGGGAATAGGGGCTTTCCAATACGGTTACTTTTATCACAATGCGTTAATTTCAGCAAAGATTTACTCACCTAGAGGGAGTAGGGTTTTAAATAACGTTTTGGGAATTGCCCAAGCTGCTGGTACTACTGGTATAGTAACTGAGGCTGAGTTCAAAACAGTCGATATTGACGATTGGAGGGATCAAATACTGTCATTCGATGAAACTGAGAGCTTTCTAAAATTGATAAACTACCTCTACGAGAGTAGGGAATATACTAGGAGGGTTACGATAGAAGATAAAGAAACATTTGAGAAAGTTACTGGTATTGAGGGGAGGAGGTGGAACGTTATCGTCTCGTCTAAGCTTAAGTTAGGTACTGAAGTTGATAAGGTTTTTGATAAAATAGCCTTTGCCGCAATTTACGTTTACTTTTACAAGAACAATCCCTTTAAGAATTACCATTATGAGGCAATGTTGATGGAGTTTAACGATTTCATAAAGGTTTCCGAAGAGTTGAAAAGGACTTTAGGTAAAGGGATAATGATACATGGAGACTTAATGAGCATAAAAGGAAAGAGGATAGTTTACGCCGTATTCATGTCTGAAAGAGAGAACTTTATCTTTATAATGGAGAGGCTGAAGGAGAACGGGTATTACTATAATTTACATTCCTATCAAATAAACGATTATCATGAAGACCCGGAAGTAATAAGGGAGATCATCAGATTAAAAAGGGAAGTGGATCCCAAGGACATCCTAAATAGGGGTAAGTTAAGGTATTAAAAATGACTTAAAACTCAACTTTACCGGGGTTAAACAAGTCCTCCTTATCGTAAGCCCTCTTATACCACTTTATCCTCTGCAAATGCTCGGCTTGTAACCTACCATTAATACTTATTGAATGTAAATTAAATGAAGAAACTCCTAGTATCCTATTTATAGTATAGAATTTATCTTCATCGTAAAAGAGAAAGTATGTATGTGCCTTCCTATCATTTGCAAGCTCAGCCTCAATTATGGGGTTAAATTCTATAACCTTAGTAACCTTCTCCTCAAACTCCTCTATTGGAATGTGATATTGGGAATAGTAAACTCCTCCACCTTTAGCCATATAAGTGTTTACGTAAACCCCTGCAAAGAATAAGTGCCTCTTATTCCACAAAACACTCCCGTTCTGTCCTTCAATTTCACCCAAACTCCTATCATAAACTACTAACAAATGCCATTTATCAGTGGAAAATCCCGTAAGCTTTTCAGTTATCTTAGCCATTTGTGGCGATCTTAAAGTCATGTGATAAGCTGGAAAAGCTTCATCATACATCTTACCTATGAATTTAGCAGCTTGAGTTAAGCTATCGAATTGTATTATTTTTGCCACCTCCTCCCTTTCGGGTTTTCTCAGAATCTTCAGTTTAGTAACAATTCCCGTTGTTCCTTCAGCATGGGCTGCTATTTTTATATCCCCGCCCCTTAAAGTAACTATTTTACCCCTTGGATCAACCATCCTAACCTCAACAACTTGATCCCAGTTGGTACCGTATTCATAAGACCCTATACCCCAAGAACCGCCACAAAAATAACCACCCACAGTTGCCTTCTGCCATATGGTGGGATAAACTCTGAAATTTCCGCTAAATTTAGCTCCCGCATCAGCATAAATGAACTCATCATCTTCACTTATCGAATTCATCATAGTCATATCAACTATAATCCCACCCCTTATCGGGATTAAACCACCAACAGTACCGTAACCTCCGCCTCTGGGTATTAAGGGAATGTGTTCTTCCAGTGCTTTCTCTACTACTTTAACTACCTCCTCCTCACTTTTCGGGTAAATAACTAATTCAACTTCCCTTCTAGGTATTTTTGATAACACTGGTGATACAAAACTCCAGTCCCTTGAGGCCGTTTGTAACGTTTTCGGATCATCTTTAAATTCTATCTTTTCCTTTATTAAAAACTCCTTTATCATATTTTAATATTACATTACATATTTAAAAAGATTACTCTTATTATTCCTACGAATATTTGAACACCTTCATAAAGATTAAATATAATGCAAAGCCCATGGGCAGAGTTATTAACGGACCTAGACTATTCATGAACATGAGTAATGAATTACTGACCCCAATATTGGGTAAATAAACTATCCCAGAAGATATTATAAATGCTAGAAAAGCTGCGGGGTTGAAACCCTTCTTATATCTATATTTGCCGTTAACAGTGAACAAAGAGGTTACGTCCAATTCGAATTTCCTTATCACTATGTAATCAGCCATGTTTATACCAACTATAGAACCTAAGGCTATTCCGTAAGTTAATAACCAATTTACCATAAAGCCGTAAGCGCTTCCCAAGAAACTCCAGGCTCCAATAATTAAACCTATCACCGTTGCTATTAGAACTCCCTTAAACCACGATATCTTCTTAGGGAATATATTACTTATATCATAGCCCGGTGGGAGTAAGTTGGCTAAAGTGTTTAAGGCAAAAGTTTCCATTAAGAGTGGGAGTAAAAGTAGGATTGCTAATGGTGTTGGGTTTGTTAATAGCGTTAAGAGTACGGGGTCAATTATTAACAAGTGTGTCGAGGAGTAAACTATCGAACTCCCTATGACTCCGAAAACTCCGAATAAGGCGTATGCAAAAGGTAAGATTAATTGACCGAATATTTGAGCCCTCTGGTTTGCAGCAAACCTAGTTAAATCCGGCATTGATATTGCCATAGTTAACCAGCTCGCCATATTACCCGCTAAAAATGCTAATGTCAGCTGAGGAGATGCTGTGAACTTACTGGGGAGGGAGAACGTTAAACCGTAATTGTGTACTTCAGATATGAATATTCCCACGAGGGATAACATAACTATCGGTGCCACTATCCAACTCATCTTCCTTAAAGGCTCTTGTCCCCTAAGTATGGGTGAATAATAAAGTATTAGTAACTCAAGGATTATGACTATGGCAAATACAACCCAAAATAAATTAGGAACCGCAAGAGAGATTGTAAAAGAGTTTGCCTCACCAGATGACAATAGGGGTGCAATAACGGAGTAAAGCTTTCCGGTTATTTTTAAATAAAGTCCCACAACGATTTCAGTAATTATGAAAACATTAATACCCCACCAACCCGTACCAATAATTGCCCTAATAATTGAGGGAATCTGTGCACCCCAAATGCCCCACCTACTTCTGGTAACTTGTGGTTCTGCTATTCCGTACTTTGCACCGGCGTGAGATTGAATTATCATGGGAATTAAAGTTATAGCATTGCCTAGAAATTCTAATGCTATAGAAAGATACCAAGGTAAACCTAGAAAGATACCGAACCAAGGGTACTCCCACGTTAAAACTCCCACAGACATTGTAAGCCAAACCACCGTGTAATCCGGTGCCTTCCATTTCTTAACCTCTTTAGGAATGGGAAGAATCTCTGGATTAACAATTACCGAATCAATGTCCATAAAAAGGGTAGTTAGTAATTCAATATATAAGCATTTTATCATTACAATAAAAAATGATTAGATTTAATTAGGGGATAAAAAGAAAACTTTTTAAGATGTGCTTGGATAGGGCAAAAGATGAAAAGCCAAACATACCATTTGTCTACGTAAAAGCAAAGCCGTCGAGAATTTTAGGGGTCATAAGAGTGAAGAGTGTTGATGAACTTAAAGAAGTAATAGACGAGTGTTTAAGTAAAGAAATACCGATGATACCTTTAGGTAGCGGAACAACCAATTTCGCGCAACTCATTCCCTTAAAACCATCAGTTTATATAGACGTTAGTGAAATAAAAGGGATAACATCATTTGACGAAAATGAAATAAGCGTACTACCGGGTACCAATATAGGGGAGGTATTGGAATACTTAAGGAAAAGAGGTAAATCCATCCCCGTATACCCAAGTAGTTATAACATGTCGACTATAGGCGGTTTCATTGAAGGAGGTAGTGGAGGAATTGGGTCTTTTAAATATGGAACCCACTTCAGAGTATTATTAAAAGAAGCCACCTTATATGCTGGGGAAACAATAAAGTTAAGAGGAGAAAAAGTATTAGTTGTAACTCATGCATGGGGCACTACGGGGTTTTTAACAGAGGTGAAGCTGAACTTAACAGATTATAAGGAAAATAAATTACAGTACTTCGAAGTTAACAGAACAGATGAGTTAAAAGACAAAATCTTATCCTTATACAAAATCAGAGATAAGGTAAACTTAGTGAGTATTTATAATGATAAGCTGTTCAGTAAATTGTTTAAGGAGGAAGTTAAGAAGAGATGGGTAATAGTTACTTCATCCGAAATTTCGTTAGGAAGTGAGATAGGCAAGGATGAGAGAATAAGCTTTGCTTCCACAATACAATGGGATTTAAAGTGGTTTCATCAACCTCTTACCTTAGACAGCATCAAAGTTCTGGATAAGGTAAAAGAAGGATTGATACATGCTGAGGTAATTCGTGAGAATAATTCACCATTAGTTCTGGTAGATCATTTCTCAACAACTTCCCCCTTTGAAGAAGTGAGTTTTCTCACAATCAAGGAAAGGCTCAAAAACCTAGACCCAGAATTGGTAAAATATATAGAAAAATTCAAGAAAGAAATAGATCCTAAAGATTTATTTAACCCGTTGAAAATTTAACCTTACCAGGGTTAAACAAGTCCTCCTTGTCATAAGCCTTCTTATAAATCAGAATCTTGTGTAAATGCTCGGGCTTAAGTCTACTGTTAATGTAAATGCTGTTAAGGTCGAAGTTAGTCCCTCCCAAAAAATTCTCAACGTTTTTGTATGCCTCTTTATCAGTAGTTAGAATAAACGGGTGCGCAACCTTACCGACATCAAACTCAACGTCAGCTATCATAACGTCTTCAATCTCACTAATCTTAGTCAGTCTCTCAAAAGCCTCCTCAAGTTTAATATCCTTAACAATGTAATAAACCCTCTTTTTCCACGCCCCCATTGCAGTAGTTATAGTACCCCCGAAGAACAGAAACCTCTTATCCCAAACCATTTTTCCAGCCTTGTAATTACCCTCAATATTACACTCGTCTTCGCAAACGACTAAAACATTCCACTTATCAGTTGAAACTCCTGTAATGTTCTCAGAGAGCTTAGACATTTGAGGCGAACGAAGAGTAACGTGGTAAATACCAATCTCATCAAATAATTTCTCAACGAAATTCAAGGCTTTGCTTAAAGACTCAGACTCAACCAAAACCGGTATGTCCTTAACTTCTGGCCTTGTCATAACCCTCAACTTTGTAATTATTCCCGTTGTTCCTTCAGCATGGGCTGCAATTTTTACATCCCCACCCCTAAGTGTTACAATCTTACCCTTAGGATTAACCATTCTAACTTCAGTAACGTAATCCCAGTTTCTCCCGTACTTAAATTCTCCAATACCTCCCGAACCGCCAGAAAAGAAACCGCCAACAGTAGCACCTTCATTAAATGTTGAAGGGTAAACTCTGGGGTTGAAGAGGAACTTTTCTCCAATAACAAACGGTGCCGAGGGTTGTACTATTACTTCATCTCCCTCCTCGTATTCTATTTTATTCATGTAACTTAAGTCCATGAGAATCCCTCCTTTAAGCGGTATAACTCCACCAACGTTGTTTTTCCCACCACCTCTAGGTACTATAGGAACATGGTTTTCTAACGCTATTTCTACTACTTTAACTACCTCCTCCTCATTTTTCGGGTAAACTAGTACGTCTGCCGAGTGTTTGTTTAGGAGTTCTATTAAGAAGGGTGATGTGTGGCTAAAGTCCTTAGATTTTTCCTTGACTATTTTGAGGTCAGTGTAATATTCTATACCCTCTTTTCGGAATTGAGATAGTACTTTCGCATCTATCACATTTTAAGACTGAAATTACTGAATAATAAGCTTTTCAGCGGTTTAAGGCTAAAATAATTTCGTAATTTTTCGTTATTAGTTGAAGTAATCTCTATGAAGAGAAATCACAAAGATAAAATTTCTTTATAGCTCAGTGATGATATTATGGAGGGATTTTAAGGCCGAGTAATTTAATAGCGTTCTCTGACAAGATCTTTTTCCGAATCTTTTAGCAAGGGATAAAAAGAGCTGTGGCACGGAAACGCTAAATGGGTGATCAGTTCCGAACAATACCCTATCTAACCCTACAGAACTTACTAGGAAATTTAACTCTTCCTCCCTATATAGTACCGTATCAAAATATACTTGATCCAGTATTATATCTTGTGGCCTAAAATTCATTAAAGCGAAAACGTCTTTAAGTAAGTTTATCCTCCCTAACTGATAAGGAATAAACCCACCACCGTGAGGTGCAATTATTTTTAATTTGTACCCTTTCTGAATCAGTTTTAGAATAGCGTATGTTGTTTCGAACGGGAATGAAACTATAACTGACATTACGTCCTCATTATCACTAACAATTAATGTACCCGGATGAATAAAAATTGGCTTTCCAAGTTTTTCTAAATATTTTAGTAACTCAGTGTAAACATCATCAGCTATTATTTTACCGTTAATACCAGTACCTATTACAAAACCCTGAAGACCTAAGTCTTTTATAGCTCTTTCAGCCTCTTCTATTGATGCTTCTGGATCATTAAGTGGTAAGGTAGCGAATGCTCCTAAATGTTCTGGATATTTACTAGTTATATAGGAAAGTTCGTTGTTACATTCTCTAACTATTTTCACTTCTTCTTCCTTTTTCATAAAATAAGTCCACGGGTTAGGAATTGATATTACTGAATATATATGCACGTTTAACCGGTTTAATTCTTTTAGTTTTGATTCTATATCTAACAAAGATAAGCTAGCAAGAGATTTTCTATTAGACCATTTAAGTATTACTTTATCACCAAGTATTTGAAGCATATTTAATTCTATTAGTTTGTTGGTTAGGGACTTTGGGTAGTAGTGTGTATGAATATCTACTACAATCTCCTCATTCATACGATTTTAAACAGTTTTCATATATATATCATTTTTTATGGTAAGGAGTAGTAATAACTGATATGAAGGAAAAATTTATTATATTTTATAAAAACTAAATAAAAAATTCCTTTTCCTCACTTTTATTTGTTTCTAGTTTTATTATTGAGAATCAAATATAATATAAGGCTTACAGAAACTGATATATACCATCCATAATCGTATAGTGATGATAACGGTGGTACTATAAATCCAATAATCGGTATTCCGAAAGCTATTGCTAGGACTAATATAGCCTTCCAATTTATTCCCTCACTATACCAATATTCACCTCTGGGAATGAATAGGTCAGCGAGTTTTATGTTAGTCTTTCTCATAATCCAATAGTCAGCGATCATTATTCCAGCAATTGCCCCCAATCCAGCTCCTATAACGTTCAAGAAATTAAAGATAGTAGATGCATTATTAAACCAAAGTTGTGGAACGTAAAATAAAGCTACTATTGCAGCTACTATCGCAGAAATACTCCAGCTTTTTAATTTCCTCGGGAATAAGGCTATTAAGTCATATACTGGAGAGACTATATTGGCCGCAACATTAACTGATACTGTGGCTATTACTAAACTTATTCCAGTAAGTAAGGTTAAGAAAGGATTGTCAGTAAAAAGATACATTATATTTACTGGGTTCACATACTCTACAGCTTCACTTGAGGGAATATGATAAAGATATATCATAGTAGATGTTATTCCTATTGCTATGAAAGAGAATAAGGTAACTACTATTGGCAATCCAATTGCTTGGCCTATTAATTGATCCTTTTGGGATCTTGAGAATCTAGTGAAATCCGGTATATTTAATACTAATGTAGCCCACACGCCAGCCATTGAGGCTATAGCTAAACCTATTTGTGAGGGAGTTGCTGAATGAGTTACTGAAAATAGGGGACCTAAACCGTGAGCTTGTTGTATACCATACGCAAATAACCCTCCTAAAGTAGCTACTATTAGAGGGCCGGCTATTAACTCGAAGTTCTTAACTTCATTCATCCCTCTGAATAATACTATAACATTTAGTACCCAGAATATAAAGAATGATATAGCCAAATGTTCTGGCATTCCTAAGACATTTAAAGTTAAGCTCTCCCAAGAGGGGTAAAAGACCGAAATAACAGCATCAATTAATGTGCCGCCAACATAAGTCTGTACCGCAAACCAGAAGAGTGCAACAAGGGCCCTCATAATTACTGGAATATTGGATCCTTTTAGACCAAACATGGGCCTTACTGCAACTGGATATGGTATTCCCCATTTAGCACCTATATGACCATTAAGGTATAATGCAATAAGTAAAGTACCGTAAGCGAACCCTACTATAAATAAGGCCAGTGGGGCTCCAAATTGAAATGTTAAAAGTCCAGCTAATTCAAACGCAACTACATTATGTGACATCCCAGCCCATATTGTTGAGTAATTTACCCAATTCCAGTTCTTTAATGCCTTAGGAACGGGGATTAAATTCTCATTATAGTACCCGCTTGGTATTACTGCTCGCCCTTGGCCATAATCACTTAAATCAACATTTACACCAGAGACTTCCTCTTGAGCCATGGTAAGAGTAAAAGGGGATTGAATTGTATTTAAATTTTATCATAATTAGTATAAATATTTTCCAAAAACTTATACCATTATCAACAAGTAAAATAAATTAACACAAGTGAGCGCGTCTAACAATTTCATTAATTTCGAACCTTAGCCAAGTCAAAAATCGACTTCTATTAAAACTACTTTTAATAAAAATATTCTATGCGAAATCTAGAGCACGTCTTTACTTATTCATTTGAAAAAGTAATTGGACATACTTACGCGAGTAAGGGGAAAATTGTTAGCGTAACTAAATTATTCATCAGCAAATGCAAGAGAAGAATAAGGTTAAAGATAATGGAATCTCCAGTATTTAGAAAAATAAATAGCGAAGAAGGAAAATCTCTAGTTTCCTATTAGGAGAGGCATTTAGAATATACTGGAGAAAGATATTATTATGTTTAGGATTCTAGTTGGAGGGACTACACTTACGTATGCCACTGGAGTATTTGCAGTTTCCTATTTAGAGACTATTATAGGAGTTCCTCAAAAACTCGTCTCATTAGCTTGTGATAGATTACACTATAGCAACAGCATCTATAATAGTTTTTGGTAAGGTTGCAGGTAGGGTTGGAAGAAAACCAATCATGATTTCATCAGCCGTTGGCCTTTTAGTTTTCGTATACCCTTACTTTTATCTAATATCAACTAGACAATTTCCTCTTATAGTAATGGCATAAGTCGTATATGCAATTATAACTTCTTTAGCAACGGGTGCTTATGCGACAGCTTTAACAGAACTATTTCCAACTAAAGTCAGATATACTGCACTATCTTTTGACTATCACGTGGGAGTTGCGGTATTCGGGGGAACAACGCCCTTTCATAGCTACTTATTTAATCATATAACTTTAAGGTCTCCGGAAATTGCAAAACTAACTGAAAAATCTACAGGATTTTCCACTGATAAGTGGCAGGTATTAATTGCATATCCTGAGAACAGGGAGATAAAACTAGAAGGGGGTTA
>Ga0326758_100295_pt1 | contig 12523 bp, 8 predicted proteins | sample GCRJH_S_FD_207221 | JGI IMG/M metagenome (GOLD analysis project Ga0326758, IMG submission 207221) | Hot spring sediment microbial communities from Geyser Creek Basin, Yellowstone National Park, WY, United States - GCR.JH_S | ecosystem: Environmental > Aquatic > Thermal springs > Near-boiling... | reverse complement strand
AATTAGGTCCCTGCTTAACGACACTGAGAGGCTAAAGACCTTGTCAGCGAGGGCAAGAGACGTGGCCAAGGGCTTCAGCTACGAGAACTTCAAGGCAAGGCTTAATGAGGTAATTAAGGAGCTGGCAGGATCTAAAGCTAAAAGTTAGAAGTCTTGCAGTCCTAACCGTAAACTGAGAGGCAGCACCTAAAACAAAGTAAAGCCTTCGACCTGGTCTAATCCTCAAGTCTTTTTATCCTTGCTATAGCCTATCGCTTGGGGGTAGCCGTACGTCATACAGGGCCAGGGTCTTCACCGGCGCCGCGAAGCTGCTCAGCGGCAACGCGGTAACCCTGGCCCTGCAGGCCGCCTTCTACTTAATCATAGTGAGGGTCTTGAGCCTTAAGGGCCTTGGGGCCTACGCAGCCGCTGGCACCCTCTTCGCGCTGCTCCTGCCGCTCCTTGTATGGCCCATGTACGGCATAGGCAGGTACGTCATAGGCTACTACCAGACTGGCAGGCTTGAGGAGGCAAGGGGGCTATACATTAGGGGCCTTGCAATGGTGCTCGCCTCCAGCGTCGCCATAGCCGTGGCCATCTGGGCCCTCGCATCACCCCTCTCAGAGCTATATTATGGCACGACCCGCTACGCCTGGCTGCTAAGGCTTACGGCCCTTGACCTAGTAGTATATGCTTATAACAACTATGTCTACTACGTGGCCCTTCAGGCCTCTACAAGGTTCGGCAGGTGGGGCCTTACACAGGTCGTCTGGGCTTTCACTAGGTACGGCGTAGGTCTTGCCCTCCTCTTTGCCGGCTTTGGCCCTGCAGGCCTGATAGCCGGCTGGGTAGCTGGCGATGTCGCCTCAGCAGCCTTAGGAACCCATTGGTCATCGGACTTTGTGGTAGGTAGCAGGAGCAAGGCCCCCCTGCTCCCGGCCCTCTCCATAGCTGTCCCCATAGCCATAGGTTACCTCATGACAACCGTACTTCAGAACGTCGACAAGCTCTTTGTCCTGAGGTACATAGGCCTAGCCGAGATGGGCTCCTACTCTATTATAATGATAGGCTCAGTTACGCTCCAAATGACCGTTTATAACTCCCTTTCAAGTGCCATCTACCCCTTCTTCGTCAAGTTTGAGGAGAGCGGCACGCTGAACGGGGAGACTGTTGCAGCCGCAATAAGATACGTCACGGCGCTCACGGTGCCCTCCTTCTTCCTCGTGGCGGCCCTCGGCAGGCCCCTGATACAGCTCCTCCTAGGCCCAGCCTTCGTCCACGACTGGGAGGCCTTCGCCGTCCTCATGGTGGGCCACGCCGCCATGAACTACGACCTGCCCATAACCCAGGCCCTCCTGGCCAGGAAGGCCACGAGGACGCTTGGCACTCAGGCCATAGTGTCTGCGGCCGTCATAGCCTTGCTGAGCCCGCCGTTGATTGCGCGTTGGCTTGCTACGGGCGCCGCTGTCGCGTACGTCCTGGCGAGGCTCACAGGCTTCCTTGGCGTGGCCGCCCCAAAGGCTAGGTCGCTGGGTCTCCTGAAAATCGACCTTAAGGAGTACGCTAAGACCATCTCGGCGGCTATCACAACCCTTGTGGCCACGCTTGTTCTTGAAGCGGTCACAGGCTTCAGCTTAGTCCTCCTGCCCCTCTACATAGTAATCGGCGGCGTGGCCCTGGTAGCCTCTGTGAGGGCTCTCAGGGTCCTTAGAGCTGACGACTACGTGGCCCTGATGGAGGCGACTCCTGCTAGTCTGAAAGGGTTGGTGTCAAGGACCTGGTCCCTTCTGGGCCTCCCTATGCCAGATCCTCAGAAGTAGCGGTGAAGATTTAAGACGCTGCAATCTTCCACAAGAAGGTTACCATGCTATCTAGCTGTGAGGCTGCTGTTCATGGAGTTAATGACCCCGCTAAGCTTTATCTTGAAGTTCTCGTAGCTGAGGCTCCTGGCCACCTCCTTAGCTCTCACTGACAAAGTCTTGGGCCTCTTAGGCTCGTTAAGCAGAGACCTAACTATGTGGGCGACCTCCTCAACACTTTTGTACCCAAGCCACTGGTCAACCCTTGAGGCTATGTCAGTCCACCCTTCTCCGTCTCTGCAAACCACCGGGACCAGCCCTGCAGCTGCTGTCTCTGCTATCGCTAAGCCTCTCATAGAGATAGGCCGTGCAAAAGTTGACGTAATAGTCAAGGTCCCTCAGGGCCCTGTACATTTCAAGGGTAAGCTTTTCATCCGCCGACTATGTAGAGAAAACCGTCAACTAGAGCTATTCTCATGTTTCCCTAAAAAGCAGTCTATAGGGGCTTTAGAAGATTCTGATGCCTTGAGCTAGTGATTTTAACTGTTTAAAGCGGTGGTAACTTGTGACAGGCCTTGGCCAGACTCTGCCTATACGGCACTGTGCTCAACTCCGTCGGCACCATTGAGGCGTCTATAAGGAGCGTCTTCAGGCCAGATGCTGACATCGTTATAACGGACGGGGGCTCAACTGACGGCACCTATGAGAAGCTGCTGGAGATCTCGAAGGACTACAACCTGAAGGTCTACAGAGTCCCAGGCGCTAGCAGGGGCCTCGGAAGGCAGCTGGCCCTCCTCAAATGCCCTGAAGGCAGCTATACCATGAATATATCTGACCTGGACGACGAGTACAACGTTTACTGGCACAGGTCAATAGAGTGGGGCATAGCGACCGGTAGCCCGAGGCCTCTCCCGCACCTTTACAACAGGGAGTACCTGCTCTCAAGAGGAGGCTGGAGGGACCTGAACTACGGGGAGGACAATGAGCTGTGGGCCAGGGTCGGCTTCGACTACTATCTTCCAATAGTGGATAGGAGACCGGTCAAAATAGCTGGTATGGACCTCCTAAGAAGAGATACCAGGTACTTCCAAGGAACTATAAGTTTTATGAAGAGAACCCTAGTAAACGCGGTCAGCCTCATACGGAGTTTGGGCCTTAAGCCAGCCGATCTCATAAACTATTATAATAAATGGCTCCTAATGCTGCTCTTTACAGCATATGTTATCGCTTCCTTCCAAGGCATATACAGATATGATAAGCTCCTTAATAACTATGAGTTTAATTTGTATAAAGCGCTGGAGACGAGCAGGGACCCTGTTAAGGAAATAAAGGCTGACGAAAGCTACGTGCTTTTTGAAATGCCGTATAAGACGGCGTACCGGATAGGCATTAGCTGGATAGATAGAAGGCTCAGGGCCATAGGCCTAAGGCCTTACAGATGCAGACGGTTAGGCTGGGGAGACTCCATCGTTGGAGTGAAAAGCCTAACTGCTATAGATGCTATAAATTATTACCTTCGCTTTAACCTTTTCGAACCCTCGAGCTGTAAGCCGCTAGAGAAAGTTGAGGCGTACTCGCTGAATGCTTCTTAACGCGTGAACAAAGGCGCTAGAGGTTCTAAGCCACCCTTGCCAGCTCCCTAATTACTTCATTAAGCCTCCCCTTGAACCTCTCATAACTGAACCCCTTTGCCACCTCCCTGGCCCTTGCCGAGAGCTCCTTAAGCCTCCCAGCGTCGTTAAGCAGAGACCTAACTATGTGGGCGACCTCCTCAACACTTTTGTACCCAAGCCCCTGGTCTATCCTTGAGGCTATGTCAGTCCAGCCTCCTCCGTCCCTGTAGACTACTGGGACTAGCCCAGCGGCAGCGGCCTCGGCAATCGCTATCCCGAAGTGCTCTGCGTGAGGCGGGTGCAGGTAGATGGACGCCTGCGACATCAGCTCAATAATCCTCTTCCTTGGCACGTCTGTTTCTATATTGAAGTTTTTCAGACCCTTAGCCCTTTCCTCTAGAAGATTAAGGACGAGTTTCGAAGAAGGACCTGTACTTCCAACTAAGTAAAAGTCCGCCTCTGGTACCAACCTAGCTATGTCTGGTATCTCCCAGACCTTCTTGCCCCAGTCTATCCTGCTCACGGTTAGTACAATCCTGCCCCTGTCACCTCCTATTGACGACAGCTCCTCGACGTTAACTGGGGGGTGAACAACGTAGACCCTCTGGCTTCCATAGACCCTCTTAACATGTTCAGCTATCCATGAGCTATTTGCTATTACAGGTTTAGTTTTGTCCGCAAGCGTCCTTGCAATCCACGCTATTAACGAGTTATAGGCCCTTTCTCGTAGATTCAGCTTAAGACGCTCAATATTGATGTAATAGGTTGGAAGCCCAGCAAGGGGGAAAGATTGCATGTAACAAGCGTCAGCCCATCCAACTGGCACGTTGGTCTGAGTCTCAATAACCAGGTCGTAGCGGGGCCTGAGCCTTTCAACGGCCTCCTTTAAGTGTGATGCCGCTAGGAGCGACCTGAGGGTCATAGCGCTACGGAGGAGCTTACTTATAGGCGGCTCCCCAAGGACCCTTGGCCTTGGGACGTTACCCATGCCACTTGTCAATATCTGCCAGGCCCTCTCGTCTACGTAGGCCGCGTACAGGTCGACATCATGGCCCAGGTCTTCTAAGGCCCTATAGGCTTCAATCGCTAGCCTCTCGGCCCCTCCGGCCACGAACAGCAGTGTATGAACTAACGCTATTCTCACACGTCTCTCCGGAAGCGGAGAGCCTTCAATCTGTTAAAACCTTAAAGGCTGACTATTGACCTCAAGTTCTTGGCGTTTAGGAACCTTTATCTACACCTCAGGCCAGGCTACAGTCCTCCTTAGCTTCATTCAGGCCTCCGAAGCCTAAGCTCCTCAAAATACTGACAAGCTCTCTGTCGCTGAGCCTGTTAAGCGGGACCTTTCATGAGCTAAGTCATCACTGTTAGGGTGGCGGACATGAACTTATGTCGGGCTGCGTGTAAATTATCCTGGCATAGGCGTGCTCTATGACCTCAGGCCCGTAGGGCCTCAGCCTCCGTAGGAACTCCTCAAATATGCTACGCCAGTCCCTCACGAAGTATATGTCCTGGATTATGTACTTGCCCTCAGGGCTTACGTCCTCTATTTTGCCCATGTTCCTCAGCTCCTGCAGGTAAACGAGCTCCATGTTCGAGAGGCCCTTGGAGACCCTGTCCCCGATCAGGCTCGAGAGGGGGCCTAAGAGGAAGGCCCCGCCTATCATCAGGGGGTCACCTCCCCTTACCACTTGCGCTGCCTCTGAGGGAGACAGGGCCAGCGCCCTCAGCCTGTGGACCTCGTTCTTGAGCTGCCTAAAGATGAAGTGGAGGAGGCCCTTCGTGTAGCGGCGCTCGCCTCGGTACCCCCTCACTGCGTAAAGCCTCGGAGCGTTGCAGGCGACCCTGATTGGGTAGTAGAGGGACTTACAGAAAGTGAAGGCACGAGCCCAGAAGTGGAAGTCCTCACCGAAGTTGAGGTCTGGGAAGCCGCCCGTTAGGCTATAGCACCTCCTGGAGACTATATGGACGCCCGTGTGGGCCAGCGAGAACCCGACCCTCCTTTTAATGGTCGTCGACAGGAAGTTGTAGAGAAGCTCCCTGTTGGCGTAGGCGTCAGCGTCGTAGAAAAGGAGGTAGTCGCCCCTGCTCATTGAGGCGGCCACGTGCCTGCCGAGGCCTCTCGTGCACTTCATGACCTTTACCCTGGCGCCGAACTCGTTAAGAACCTCTACCGTGCTGTCGCTTGACTCGTTGTCTGTGGCAACGATCTCATAGTCGGCCCTAAGCTCATTAAGGACTGACGTTAAGCCCTCTAAGGCCTTCCTTATAGTCTTCTCAGCGTTGTATGTCGTCATGACGACTGATATCACTGTCGCAGTCCCGCCTACATCGTTGGTTAGGAAAACGCCTAGCCGGTATTTATAATGTCTGTCTGTTAGCACTGTGAGCTCTAAGCCATGGTAAAGCCTTGGCTTGACTTCGGGAATTTAGAGAGGTTTACATTGGATACGGTCTTTCCATAAGTCACCGCCTAGGCCGCTCACGTAACTTTAACTGAAAACGGACTGGGGCTTACGCCTTACTGGCAGAGGCCAAAAACTCTAGAGTAGCCTAACCTCAGGTCATGGCTACAGGTTGGAGCTTTAACGGACTATAGTGAAAGCCACTTACGGCCTAGTAGGACATTTATGCAATTTCGAAACGAAATTTAACGCTGCCCATGGTTCGGCCTCAGTCGGCCTCAGGGCTGACCGCGGCTGACAGGCTCAGAGCTCGGTGCGCACGAGGGCCTCCGCCAGGAGATCTTCGTCGAAGCCCTCCTTTTCCTTCAACACATTTGCGATCTCTATGAAAAGCCTCCGCGCCTTGGGGATCACGTAGGCCATGAGGTAGTCCCTTGCCTCCTTGGGCAGAGCTGGCGAGCCCTTCTCATAGACCTTGGCCAGCTGCCAAAGTTCCAGGGTGAGCTTCAGGGACTTGAGCAGCAGGGGCCTGTAGGCGTTAGAGCACTTGCTAAGCTCCTCAAGGCACTGTCGCTCCTTATCCTTGAGCAGCCCCTCATAGCCCCTTGTCCTCCCACCCCTCTCGGACCTCTGTGCCTCGTAGAGCTTAGCGGCCACGACTTCAAGGTCCCTTGAGACCCTCTCCCACCTCCCTCCCGGCCCCCTCATCTTGAAGCCCTTCCTGTCTCTGGTGAGCTTCCAGCCCTCCTGAACCCTTCTCCTCAGCTCCTCCTCACTCTGTACTACCATGGGCCCTCCGTCGGTAGGGAGTCCGAAGGCTATAACGTGCTGGGTTCGCGGGGACACCGAAGAGGTGTCTCCCTCAAGTGTCTCAGCCTTGGCCCAGGGACACGCCCAGGAGCGCGGGGCGGCAGGCCGCGTCATTATGTAGTGCAGCCTGCAGCCTAAGGTAACTGCAGGGGGCTATGGGCTACGCACTGAGAAGGGCTGGGACGCAGGCCTAGACTTCCTGGAGACGTAGCAGAGGACGCTCACAACTCATGAAGACCATGGTGCTCCCTGAGGGGCTGAGGGAGGGGAGGCAGCTACTTCAGGCCGCCTGCGCCAGGCCCTCAGCCCTCAGGAGCCCAAAGCAGGCAGTCAAGACGTACTGTAGGAGGACGTATGAGTTCAACACCCACAGCCTCAGGTACGCCTTCATCACGCACCTGCTGAGGCTCAGCCACTCGCCCTCAATCGTTGCCAAGATTATGGGCCACAGCTCCCTTGACCACATCCTTCACTACGCTGAGGTGGAGGTAGCTGAGGAGGTCCTCGCTGGCCTCAGGAGGGCCTGAAGCGCTAGAGCACTTGACTACCTTTCCCCAGAAGCTTCTGGGGAAAAGAGGTCAAGTGCTCTTCCCAAAAGGTTCTGGGAAAAGCGGTAGGGACCGTACTGCCTGGGAAGAAGCTGCTGACGCTAGCCCCTAGGCCCTCCATGAACTTTCAGGTTTTGTGTTTTTATCCCATAATTCTTTTCCTTTTTTTCTATGTGTCCCTTAGGACCTGTGCGTGTGTGTCCTAATATTTAATTAGATATGACGGACCTATGCTTGTGTGTCCCCAGGGCCAAATGGGCGCATTGGAGGCGCGTCCCCCAGGATGTGCCCCCAGGGACAACGGCGCGCCCTGAGCACCTGGCCCAGGTTGAGCGCGGGTCCCCAAGACGCGTCCCAGGGACGCAGGCGTCAGGCCCCTGTACGCTAGGTGAGGCTGCAAGCTGGGCCATACTATGACGCAGGGCCCAGCTGCGCTCGGCCTGCCCCCAGGCACGGGGGACAGCCTCCCGTAAGTGCCAGCCCTCAGCGTTTTTTCCACACAAGGTTACGTGAAAAAGGGCAGCAGTGGGAGGAGACCTCACGCCGCTCAGGACCACGTCCTGGCCCTGTCTCCAGGCCGCCGCTTGCTCCTCAGGCCGTAAGGGCCTGACAGTCCTTGTGACCTGCCCCTCCTGTAAGGCCATGTAGCTATCAGGAGCGCCTGCGGACACTTGACTAGACGCTTAGGTGTCTTGAGACACCGTCATCGGCGTCTGCAGGGCGCTCAGCGGCACTGGCTCAATCGGAGTAGATATTACAGCGGACACCGACATGTCCGCTGGACCGCCTAGGGCCTGCCCCTCCTACCCTGCGTACTCCTCAACCTCTCCGCTAGCCGCGAGAGCTCAACACGGCCCTGCTGGGCCGACAACATGTGTCAATGTTACAGGACATGGGGCCCTGACAGGGCCTGCAGACGTTATTGTTTTTATTTAAGCTAACTACACCTATGTTGAGCTGGGTTGCCGAGCCTAACTAAGGCTAAGGATGAGGTCTTAATTGCGCTGTCCGTGAGGAGACTCATAGAGAGGGGCTGGCTGACAGCGCTTCTAGGCTACTTAGCTAAAAGGGAGGAGCTGAGCGTCAGGCTGAAGTACATAGGCGACGTAAGGTTACGGAGGACAACCTTTGGGGCCTTAGCAATAGCTACGTACTATGCCTCCAAGTGCTGGCCAAAGCTACCTGATGACCTTGCTAAGACCGGCCGCCTCCTTAAGCCTCAGGAGAGCCCCCTTTGGCTGGTGACGGCCCTCTCTTTGGCCTCCTACGCGTGCAGGCTTCAGGCCTCAGGCAACAGGGTCTCAATTGACATGAGCCCAGAAAGAGTAGGCCTAGAGGTCAACGGCGTCTCCGCTGTCTTTGATACTCACTGCGTGAACGCCTATGACATGGCCGAAGTCTTTGCAGTGGGCCTCTACGAGGTCCCTGAGGCGCTCTCTGGCCTCAGGGGCAGGGACGTAATTGATGTGGGGGCCAGCGCGGGCGACACGGCCCTCTACTTCGTCCTCAACGGGGCAAGGAAGGTAATAGCTGTTGAGCCCCTGCCCAACGTAGCCAAGTGCGCTGATGAGAACGCTAGACTAAGCGGCGCCACTGACAAGGTAAAGGTGTTAAACGTGGCCCTCAGCAGCGGGCCTGTGAGTGTACCGTGCGACTATGACGTGCTGTCATCTCGTTATTTCTCCACGCTTAAGGGCAGTGGCCCCTGTAAGGTGCCTGGCGTCACCTTAGGTGACCTCCTCAACATAGTTGAGGACCCATACCTGCTTAAGATGGACTGCGAGGGCTGCGAGGCGCAAGTAATGCTTGGCCCTGAGAGGGAGAGGCTTAGAGCCTTCGAGCACATAATATTTGAGACACACCCTCACATTACTGGCGTCAGCGACGAGAAGCTTCTCACGTCTCTGAAGGAGCTGGGTTTTGAGTGCGGGCCACCCCTAGTATATGATTCAAGGCTGCACGCAGGCACTTATCACTGTAAGAGGACATAGCGTCTAAGGTAACTTAACGACGTCTAGAAGAAGGCGTGGTCCGAACCCCTAAGCCTTGGGTAAAGCCCTTCAGCTCTATAAGGGAAGCCGAAAACTAGACGCTTGGCCTGCTATCTGGCCTGGACGGGGGACCTTTAAGCCTTTCTGCAAATTTGAAGAAAGAAATGCCTAGCCGACCCTGCTGGGCCGACGGCATGGGTCAGGGTTGCAAGAAGCGAGACGTGAAGGGCCTGCAGGCTTAGACGACAGCTGTTAGTGCCCTTCAGGGTCGCAGGTCATGAGGCCAGGGCCCTTTCAGGTCTCGACGAGCTCTTAGAGTCCTGACGATTAAGTGCGATAATAGGTTAAATCCCTCAGGCCGCAAGTGAGACGAGGCCACAGCCAGTCATGAAGGTCAAGGAAAAGCAGCTGAGGCTTATAGGGGCCGCGCTGTTTGTGCAGTTCTACGTTGTCTGGGCCCTCGGCCTTGCCAACTACGTGCCTCAGCTCTACAACCTAGATGTACTGCGGGCGTCAGCGATACTGTTAGTGATCGGCCTGCTCATGATGCTCAGCGGCTACATAAAGGACATGGCAAGGCAAGTGGTTGCAGACAAGTACTTCAGGGCCCTCATGATAATTTACGCCGCAGCTGTGTACTACATAACTTACAGAGCTATGACGACTTACTACCAGCTGAACATCTGGTCAAGCCTTGACACTGCGACCTACATGCAGTCCTTTGCCTCCGCGACGCTGTATCATGAGCTCTTCTATAACTTTGCCGTGTCGCCGTTCTTCTACAACCACGCTTCGCCTATACTCTTCCTGCTGTACCCCCTTTACCTGACGTACCCAGGGATACCTGCACTTATGACGATACAGGCGGCGCTGGCAACACTGCCGACTATACCCTTGTACAAGCTTGGGCTGAGGCTCTTTGGCGACAGGAGGTACGCATTGCTCACGGCGTTGGCCTACCTCCTGTTCCCATGGATCACAACATACGTGGGCGGGGCCTTCGAGGTTGTGATCCTCACGGCGCCCTTCTTCGCGCTCGCCCTCTACAACCTATACATGGGGAACAGGCTCGGCTACTGGCTCTCCCTGACCCTCATGATGACGACCATAGAGTTCTCGCCTATACTGGGGTTCTTCATAGGGCTTTACGTACTGGCCACTAAGCTCGACTGGCTTAAGGCCAAGGGGAGGATCGCCCTAGGCCTTGAGACCCTTGCCTACTCGCTCGCCTGGCTCTTCGGGGACTTCCTGATGGTTTACTACTTCAGTCACGGGGCCATAAACATCTTCGTGAATGTCTGGGGCTCAGCGCTCTCGGGCCCGCTGGTATCAATAACTGACTCCATAGGCAACGCCATCTTCCACTTCACTACTCACACAAGCCCCAGCCCCTCGTCAAGCCACCAAGCCGCGCCCAGCCTGTCCAGCGTACTTGAGTCCCTGGTGAACAACGTGAAGACGGGCCTCCACACGAAGGCCCAGAGCACGGTCTTCCTGATGATGCCAACTCTCTTCCTGAACCTCGTGGAACCCCAGAACCTCCTGCTGCTGCCTTGGCTTTACGTGATGTGGCAGACGACGTTTCCCCCGTACTACATCATCTGGGTCTACTACACGGCCCTCGCGGCGCCGGCCGTCATAGTGCCCGCCATATGGGCCCTTAGGAAGTTCAGACCGCGCATTAGGAGGGCGCTGATGGTCGCGCTCTTCATCGCGGTGACCATTTCAACGCTGCTCCTCAACGGTCTATCGCCCCTGTCAGCCCTTTACTTCCACGGACCCATGCCGAACCCCCTACAGCCAGCAGCAACACCATATGACCTGGCCCTCATACAGCTGAACGACTACGTGCCGCCCAACGCCTCCGTCTCGGTGCCGGCATCGGCTGTGCCCTGGTTCTCGTCAACGAGGTACGGCTGGAATGAGCACGGGGTGCCGTTCTTCGGGCCGAACGGCTACACGAAGTACGAGGTGTACTCGCCCTTTGTGCCAACAGGGTACCCATATAGCCCGAACTTCAACAACTACCTGCCTTATGTTTTCAACGACGGCGCTTGGCTGCTCATAGGGCCCTTCAAGAGGCCTTACGGCTTCAACTACACGACGACAGTTACGCTACTCCCTCTGACGCCCAGCCAGCACCAGTACAGCATAACCACTCTGCCAGGCGGGCCCTTGACGTTAAACCTAAGCATCAGCTATACGCCGCTGCAGACCATAGAATATCTCACCAGCAACTTATCATGGCTGCTCCAGCAGCCGCAGGGTATAGCTTGCGGTACCCTGCCAGGCTACTTCGCGGTGCTGAACGGCACAGAGTACCTAGTACAGCCAATAACCATTAATGGGACAACGGGGATAGAGGCCCTTACGGTGTTTGGCTCGGGGATTACCAATAGGCTAGTTAATGGGCAGCTGGTGATCTCAAGGTCTCCCGTCCCTACCAACAGGAGCGGTTACCTGTGGAGCACGGGCTTCGGACAGCCGTGGTGGTGCTTGCCTCACTCGTGGGCCACGCCAATAACTGTAAGCTCCAAGCTGACCCTGAAGCCGGGCACGTATTACGTTATGGTTAACATGCCGACAGCGTGGCAGGCCCTCTGCACATACATACCTGGGGCGCCTAAGGCCCTGCTCTACAACGGCTTTACTCTCATAAAGCAGCTCAACTGCACATTGAACCTGATAATGGTAACCAACAAGCCGGCGGAGGTCGCTAACACTAACGCAAGCGTCTCAATATCGTTAGTTATACATAACAGCTCCACAACCGTTCTGAACAAGACGGTGACGTTAGTTGCTCAGAGGCCCTTTGAGCTCCCGCTGACCTACCGGGCCAACCTCACGGGCAGCTCCTACCAGGAGACCCTTGTGGTTAACATTAACCAGAGCTCGGGCCTGCCCTCGCCCGGCGAGCTCTCGGTTACTATAAACAATTACATGCCTGCCGACAGCCCGCCTATACCGCTCATAAGGCTCCACGGCCTCAACTACACGGCCGTTGAGACGTTAATGCCCATAACGCCGGGCTCCCACCAGTACCTGCTGGTCCTGCTACCCGCTGGGCCAGTTAAGGTTAACCTAAGCGTCAATTATACTCCGTTGCAGACCATAGAGTACGTCACTAGTGACCTGCCTCAGGTGCTCCAGCAGCCGCAGGGTATAGCTTGCGGTACCCTGCCAGGCTACTTCGCGGTGCTGAACGGCACAGAGTACCTAGTACAGCCGGTCACAATCAACGAGACTGCCACGATAGAGGCCCTTACGGTGTTTGGCTCGGGGATTACCAATAGGCTAGTTAATGGGCAGCTGGTGATCTCAAGGTCTCCCGTCCCTACCAACAGGAGCGGTTACCTGTGGAGCACGGGCTTCGGACAG
>Ga0326758_100294_pt1 | contig 12538 bp, 7 predicted proteins | sample GCRJH_S_FD_207221 | JGI IMG/M metagenome (GOLD analysis project Ga0326758, IMG submission 207221) | Hot spring sediment microbial communities from Geyser Creek Basin, Yellowstone National Park, WY, United States - GCR.JH_S | ecosystem: Environmental > Aquatic > Thermal springs > Near-boiling... | reverse complement strand
TTATTGGAAGAGCCCATAGCCCAGCTATCCTCGATCTGAAGGATTGAACCAAGTCAACCCTAACCAGCGCCATTAACGGACTCCTAACCCTAAAGCCCCTGAAGGCCTTAACCCTAACAACCTGAACCTGAACAATCGATTCAAACAACCTAATGCTGACCTTTCGAAGCATTACGTAGGCTAACGCGGAGAAAAGCGCAATGTACATTAACGTCACATATAGCGGTATACCTAACCCGGTTATGAACAACCCACTGACAATAGGCACAATTGATAAGGCTGGGTTAAGTTCGCTTGGTTTAATGTTATCGATATAGACCATTAACATGATCAATACCGTTATTAGGACTAGGGATAAGACCCTGACCACATTACCGCCGATTTTACCCTTCATGGTTCTCTCAGCCATTAGTATGAAGCCCATTGACACAATAACGCCTAAGGGTATTCCCTCAAGCGCACCAATAAGCGGATAGGGCACACCACCAACTACCAAGGATAAAACCAGAGACACGGCGATCGAGATGTAGATGGGCAAGTCCATGGTCATGTATAGAGATAACGTTAAGGCCCTCCTAACCAACCCAGGCTCCAGGGGTAGTGTAGCCAGCAATCCTCTAATATTGTCTGCACCCTGCAGTGGAAAAGCCAGGTTTATTAATAATGAGTAAATCATGATGAACGAGAACGTGAGGGTTAGTGCAAATAGGCTTGGGCCTGGCATCTTAAATATGAAGTACTGCATAGCCCCAAATAGCCCCATGTAGAAACCCATCATCGCACTCATAACCAGCTTATAATGCCTAGCAGCCCTAACAACCCTACTCACGTTCATAGGCCTCAAGCCACTTATCCTAGATGCAAAGTACCCCTGGTAAAACAACTCCTTGTAAAGTACGGAGGCTAACTTACGGGCACTAACCATACTCACAAACCCTCGAGTATCGCCCTAATCTCCTCATCAGCATGAATAGCCTTGAGGAAGGCATCCTCAAGGGTACCAGCTTTAACCCTCTCCTTAACCTCATCGATCGTCCCCTCGGTTATTAAAACGCCTTCGTTCAGTATGCCAACCCTATCGCAAATCCTCTCGGCAACCTCCATTATGTGTGTCGAGAACAGTATAGAACCACCCGACTCAACGTGCCTACGCATAACCTCCTTAAACACCCTAACGGACTTAGTGTCGAGGAAGTTGAACGGCTCGTCAAGGAGTAGCAACCTCGGTTCATGGAGCAACGCCGCCACTATAGCCACCTTCTGCCTATTACCAGCCGAGAGCGCAGCAATGGGCGTGTCCAGGTAATCCCTCAACTCAAAGGCGTCAATGAGGGTCTCAACCCTCCTAGCATTGAAGATACCCCTAACAGAACCTAGAAACTCAAAAAACTCCCTAGGCGTCAACGCCTCCAAAACCGCCGGCGACTCCATAACCACACCAACACTATTCATAACACCCGGGGAAGGCGGACCCAAGCCCAGTACGTCTATCAAACCCTCATACCTAACCAAGCCCAGCACCGCCTTTATAGTCGACGTCTTACCAGCCCCATTGGGACCAAGGAGACAATAAACCTCACCACCATTAACCACGAAGCTCAAACCCTTAACAGCAACCTTATCACCATACCTAACAACAAGCCCCTCAACCCTAAGCGCACAACCACCCATCAACCCACAACAAAACCCAGCACTTTTTAAGCGCTTCAGCACAATTACCAAAGGAAAGAACCCCAACCCAATGCATATTCAAATTAAGCCAATCCTGAGCCCGCAGCATTCAGTTCCCAGCAGGAAACCAAACCCAGTTACTAAACCCAAAGAAGCATACGAATTCGGTTTAAATAAGGCAAGAAGATCGATAATTAATGAACCCACCAAACCAACACTACATAAAGAAATTCATATACTACGCAGCCCTAGGCATACCAAAAATAGACATAGAGAAGTGGAGACTGAGGATCACAGGCGAGGTGGAGAGACCCATCGAGCTAACATACAACGAACTACTATCAATGATCAACGTGAGGTACGTCAGGGACTTCCACTGCGTAACAGGCTGGTCAGTCAAGGACGTGGAGTGGGAAGGCGTCAAGATCAGAGACCTAGCCAAGGTAGCTGGCGTGAAGGACACTGCAGAGTGGGTCGTATTTCAATCCGCAGACGGATATGACAGCATCGTACCCATAGAGGACGCATTGAGCGAAGACGCAATAATAGCACTAAGAATGAACGGAAAACCACTCGACATTAAGTCAGGATACCCAGCAAGACCAATCATACCACACCTCTACGGCTGGAAAAGCGCCAAATGGCTAACCACCATAGAATTCACAAAAGAATACAGAGACGGGTACTGGGAAGCCATGGGATACCACGAAAGAGGCAACGCATACCTAGAAGAAAGATTCAAAGGCACGGGAGGAACACACGCAGGAAGAAGAAGAACCATAGGTTAAGCACACAATCACCGTTTTCATCCAGCAATACAATGAATAACACCAGCAACCTTATAATGAGGTTTACATTTATAATAAGCATAATGATAAGAATTTTAACTAGAGATGACGATATACCATCAATTCTAATTAAGGAAGTTCACAACTTATTCAAAACCAGAGATTTCGAGGTCGACATAGCAACAGCATTCGTAAACAGTAACGGATTAATGATCATAAAGGACCCATTAACCAATAGCGACAAGTCCTACCTAGTCACCAGCAACATCACGAAGAAGGCGTATAACTGGTTAGTAAATCACAGGATAGAACCTAGACTCTACGATGATTTACACGCAAAGTTATACATAATGCACAACAATAATGCCTACATAGCACTAATAGGCTCCTCAAACCTAACGAAGAGGGGACTCACGGTTAATTTCGAGGTTGACGTAATGCTCAAGGGCGAGGTAACGGATAGCTATTACGAGCAATTACTTAAAATATTCAACACAATATGGAACGCATCAAGACCAATAACACAAAACGACCTAGCACTCCTCCAATCAATAAATAAAAACGTTAAAGTAACCATAACTAGGAACGAAATAATACACATCGAACGCCAAGCACTCAAACTACTAGGCATAAATAGGGACGCATTGATTAAATGCAAGAGCACAGATAAGGAAGATAGAAAACAATGCATAAACACAATCTACAACAAACTAAGGAGACTCACCCAAGGCAATACACTCCCAGAACAAGCATTTAGAACAGAAATAAGTAAGAACGCACATATTGAGAAACTAGGCAAATTATGCCATGAAGCCCCATCTGAATGGTTTCTTGGGATACCCTGTATAATGATCTATATAGCTTACGAACTAGGTCGAAGCGGGAAAACTTACGATACAGGCATAAGCTTTTACGAAGACATACTCGAGAAATCCCTTAATCAGACTAGAAAAATCAAAGGCGTTAAAAACGATGTAATCAATTTCATAACGCAGGAATTAGATAGAGTTAGAAACGATAAAGAGTACAGGGAGCAAGTCATCGAACGTAAAATAGGCGCCACAATACTACCACTAATCCTAGCCCTACCAAGAAACTGCAACATAATAGGCATATTCAAGAGAAACAGATACGAAAGAAAAATAACATGCTAATACACTCACACAAGGCACCATAAAGAGGGCAGTAGAAATAGAAATCGTCCCTGTACATGGGCCAGGGCGTTGTGTCGCTCCTCAGGTGGTGTTATTGGGTCTTGTTGGGTCGGTAATTTTATTAATTGTTTTGTGGTTGGTTGTTTAATGCCTACGTTGCTTGAGCGTGGTATCCCAATCGACGTCATCAATGATTACTCAAGCGTTGAGAAGGGCCCGGGCAGATCACCACATTGGGAGATGGTCTTCTGGTGGACTAGGAAACCACTGACTGGCACCAGGGCAGTAATCACAACATCGCTCCTGCCAGACAACGTCTACCGCAACATGAAATAACTCCTGAATATTTTTGTCCTTATATACATGAGGTGAGTGTTGAGGTTCATAAAGAATTTAAATAATACTACTAATAAATTGTGCAGTGAAGAATTTACATGCTGATTTAAGTAGGGATTTATTGATCAATTCTGGTTTTAGGATTTTACATGAGGAATTTAGTGAGGGAGTTGTGCCGTTATTGTGCGGAAAGCGATTTAGGGACTTCTTCGGGGATTTTGTTAATGCCTTACCTATTGCTGACGTGGAGATGTACGCTCATCAATGCGCTACGGCTGAGGCTTTATTGTTCGGCAGAAATGTAATACTCACGGCGGGGACGGGCTCGGGCAAGACTGAGGCGTGGGCAATATCTGCATTGATAGCCGGCTTCAAGACCCTCGTGATTTATCCGAATAAGGCGCTTGCGAATGACCAGGTAAGGAGGTTGAGAGCCTATGCAAAGCAATTAACCGATGCAGGTATACCAAGAAGTGTTGGGGAAATTCACGCGGATACTGATGAATTAGACATGGAGGATAGTATTGTGATTACAAACCCCGCATACCTAATGACTGTTATAAAGTCCAGGAAAGGGAAGCTGGCGAAGTACCTTGGAGCATTAGACCTCGTGGTAATCGACGAATTCGCATTCTACACACTCACCCAACAACAGTTCCTACTCGAAATGCTTAGGATAATCTCTAGGGAATACTCACACCCCAGAATCACAATACTAACCGCAACATTGGGAGGAATAAATGAATTAAAGAACGAACTAGAATCAATAAATAATAGGGATGTAGAGGTCATCGAGGGCGCACCGTTCAGGCGTAAAAACATTACCTACGTAGCCGATGGAGGGGACTTCATAGATTACGTAACAAAACTACTAGTGAGGGGTGAAGATGCTGTAACAATAATATTTACCGAAACAATAAATACGGCGGAGAAGATACGAAGAAAGGTTAAGGCGAGGTGTAACGACTGCCCAATAGCCACACACCACTCAAGACTTAGTAGGGATAGGAGGATTAAGGTTGAGGAGGGACTTAGGAACGGTAGTATAAAGGTTGTGGTGTCGCCAAGAACGCTTGAGCAGGGTATCGATATTGGGATGGTGGCGCGGGTTATTCACTATGGATTGCCTAGGGAGCCCATGACATACATACAGAGGGAGGGTAGGAAGGGTAGGAGGTTGGAGATACCGTTTACCGAGACCGTAATAATCCCTGTGAAGGACATGGACAAGGAAATAATAAACGAGGGATTAAGTGAGTGGGTAAGTATAGGCCCATCAAGCTACATGAGGGTCGGCAGTAATAGGTACCTCGAACTTTTCCGCACACTTTACGAGACATTTAGGCACGGGAATGACCATGGATTGTCAGACTTTAACCTGGATAGGAAGCAGGCAAGGAGCGTTTGGAGGAACATTCAATTCTACAATTATGGTTTATCGCAGTACGTGATTTACGTAAATGGGGTACCAATCGACATCTCGGTATCGAAGAGGGATGTTGTGGAGTACTACCAACCGGGCAATATAGACCTCGTAAACTCAAGCATAGTAATAAACATAGTGGGTAATAAGGTCAGGGAAGTAAGTATAGACAGGGTCAGGGAAATCGCAAAAGACACCCCGTGGCTAAGCAACACATTGAACAGGTACATAAAGATAAAGTACTCAATAGGCGAAAAACCAAACATAGAGGAGGACCTGGAGAAAGGTAGGCTAGAGGGTAGGGTACTCGTAAACGCCTATGTACCAAATGGCTTCGGAATGCTCAGGGAATGGCCCGAGGGCGTTATGTGGATTATAGAACATCAATTCTCTGTAAACGAGTATGAGGAACCAATCAAAATAATGATACACGACGCACCACTAATTGGTTCGTACAGATACTACACATATGGGTATGAAGTGCCGATAAGCAGCGATAAGGCCGTGATAAACCAGGCAGCGGTCACGATCCTCTTCGCAACCATAAGAATAACCCACGGAATAAACACACAACACTTAATGGGCTTCGCAACAACGGACACAGCCAAGATATGGGAGAGAGAACCAGCAGGCGTACTACAATCATTAGACTACAGCAAAATAACGGAGTACCTACTAACAACGAGTTATACGGACAAGAAGCTAAGGCTAGCCACGGCAGTAATCGACGAGTACACATACAGGGTAATAAAGAGCCAGGAGACATTCGAAGCAATACGGGACAAGGCACTCGAACTCGTGAGAGAACTAAGATACGTAGTTAGGCACAATCATTAAGAATAGAAAGAAAAACTTAATAAAACCATAACCTAAACAAATTAGATGGATCTCAGCCATAGTACGCAACAAAGATTGCTGGAGGTTAATTTCCCATTATTGGAAATAAACACTGATGCTGAGATCGAAATGAGCGGTAAAATGGCTTCTAAAGAACAACGAAGACGACTACTTGATGCCATAAATATGTCTCATATTCACGAGAAGGTAAAATACATAACACCAGTCAGAATACACAACATTCACTACTACCCAGCCAGAATACCAGCATCAGCCTCCAGAGCCGTCACGCTCGCCGCGGTATTAAATGCTGATGTAGACTTGGAGACCTTCAAGAAGGCAGTAGGCTTCGAGAAGCTTAAGGAGCATGTGAAATTGAGAAACGAATTAACACCACTATACATGGTAAACCCAGACCGAGAACTCGTGAAGAAACTAATCAATACGGACCCAAAGTCCATAACAATACTAGACCCAATGGCTGGCGGAGGCTCAATACCACTCGAAGCACTAAGGCTAGGATTCAGAGTAATTACTGGGGACAGCAACCCAGTATCGTACCTATTACTCAGGGCAACCATAGAGTTCCCAGCCAAGTATGGGAAAAGACTCTTCGAACTAGTGCTTGAGGAATCGAAAAAACTAATCGAATATGCAAAAAACGAGCTTTCCAAGTATTACCCAGACGACGCGAGAGGCATCATTTATGTCCTGGGCGCACGCCACACCTGCGGTGGCGTAGTACCGCTGGTCAAGAGCCCCCTATTATCAGATGACAAGGGAATTTACTACAAATTCGATGTAACCCCTGATAAAAAAGTCAAGGCAAGACTGGTTAATAAACAACCACCACCAATAACAACCTGCCCGCACTGTAAAGCGCCAATAAGCATTGAGTCACTGAGGAAGGATTGGGTTAAAAGGCATAGAGAATTGATTGATAGGTTATTAAGCGGTGATGAGAAAGCAGCCGAGGAGGTTAGGGACATATACATACCAGTCGCAGTTCAGGTTGAAGGTAATTACCGTGAAGCCACACAGGACGATGTGGACTTACTCGTTAAGGCGGCCCAAGACCTGGCTAAGTTAACCATGAACGGCGATGTATTGTACATACTACCTACATCAGAAATACCCAGGGACAATGGGGTCTTCGAGGACGTCAGAAATTATGGCTTAACCCACTGGCACCACCTCTTTAATCCAAGGCAATTACTCGTACTTTACAAATTGATTAAGTATGTTAGGGAGAGAGCGGAAGATCTCGTGAAGAAGCATGGCGAATTAGGCGCTGCCGTTGTTCTCTACTTAGCACTCGCGATAAGTAAGACATTTAATTACAATAATATCTTGGCACAATGGCATTCTAGCAAGGAAGTTATTCGCGATTTAGTCGGCTCGCAGTACGCACTTGGTAAGAAAGCCTCTCTTGGCTACGACTTCGTAGAAGCTATTCCGCCAAGTGTAAACATCCCATGGGCTCTCGAGGTCAATATTGCGGAGTCAGGTAAGTACTACTCAACGGCTGGTGGCGTGCTCCCTGTCCTTAGGTTCCTTGCTGAGGGCTTGGAGGGGTTGTGGAGGGATGGTGTTGATGTTATTTACCTGTGGGATGCGACTGAGCTGAGTAAGTATTTGCCTGCTAAGAGTGTGGATGTGATACATGTTGATCCTCCGTATTATGACCAGCATGATTACTCGGGGATAATGGAGTTCTTCTGGCAAATCTTACAGAAGGCGTTGGAGCCCGTGCTCGACCAGTTATTCCCGCCTGAAAGGATTAAGCTTGATTGGTCACCCTACAACTCAGAACTGCCTAGGAAGCACGAGATTAGGGGACCGCCACCTAAGAGAGTCTGTGGATATTCAGAGTTTGGGAATAAGATTGAAGCGTTTTTGCGTGAGGCGTCTAAGGTTCTTAGGGATGATGGTTTGCTCGTTATGTGGTATACGTATGGTAAGTTGGAGGGTTGGGAGGAGCTATTCTATAGGTTCTACAATTCCGGTTACCTAATAACCAGGGCTTGGCAGGTATGGAGCCAATCACCTCAAAGAAGAGTTGCGCTTGAGACATCGGCATTCTTCACAAGCATATTAATAGTGGCGAGACCAGGCGCTGGAAGGAGGGTGTTAATTAAGGATCCCGATGACCCCAAGCTTATTGGGGAAATCTATAATGCCAGTGGTTCAAGCGCCAAGGCATTATTGGAGCAGTATGGTTTTGATGTGCTTAGGGAGACCGCAGTGATGTCTATAGCCAATGGTTTGGCTGCGATAACGAGGTTCAACATGATGGGTGCTACAGACATTAGGGCATCGTATGAATCCATGGTTAATAAGGCACTTTTGGTTTCAGTAAATGCGTTCCTGGAATCCCTCGCTGAGGTTAGGGGTATTAAGTATGTCCCGGTATCGTCGATGGACGCGAACAGTAGGTTGTACTTATTCCTGTTTTTACTCTCCGTGATTGATAGGAAGGGTGTGTATAGGATACCATACGATATAGCGAATAGGTTATCGCAGATAATGAGGGCTGATCTTAAGGCTTTAGTTGTTAAGTCGCAGCGTGGCACAGTCACGTTAAAGAGCCCTGGCGATATTGTGAAGACGGTAAGTAAGGGGTTAGTTATTGACGCGTTGAGCGCTATTTTAAAGATCGACAATACATTGAGCAAGTCAGGTCCGAGGTCTGCAGAGCTCATTGTTAAGGAGTTTAGTAGGGATGCGCTTGCCTACGCCTATTACATGCTTGCATTTGCCGGTGAAAAGCTTAGACCAATGCTTAAAAGTGACTTGGAATCTATTATGAGGGTTATTGGTGGTGCGTTATGAGTTCGTTATGTAACAGGAGAGCGTTTCTTGAGGATTTGGCCCGTAGAAGCGCTGATGAGCTGGCGCCAAGTCTTGGTTCCGTGATTTCGGCAATTACTGGCAACAGATTAAGCGAATTTGCTGATCCTATTTGGTACATAAAGGTCACGTACCCGACAGAGACGCTTAGGAGCATAATAAGGGATGTAACCAACGCGATTACTTCTGGAAAGACTTACGCCCTCCTGCTAAATCTCGATATGGGTAGCGGTAAGACGCACCTTTTAACGCTACTTTACCATCTCTTCTACACTTTACCACACCTTTATCCCCCCAATGATCCCGCTGTACGCGAAATCTCCGCTCGCTTGCACGATTTCGATCCCAATTATGACTTTATAGGCAGTAGACGTAATCTCGTAGTTGTATTTCCGCTTGACTTTAGAACTAAGAACTTCCGTGAGCAGGTGAATGCGTGGATAGCATCGCTTGAGTACATAGGCGATACCAGTGCAGCAAAGGGACTTAAGAGTCACTTAGATAAGGGTTGTACGGATAGTACGATATATAAATGCTTACCGAATGCGTTAGATTTTGCTGACGAGATTAATAATAGGGCAAGTGTTATTTGGCTCATAGACGAGTTTTACTATGGCGTTAGGGAGGCAGCTCAAGGCTCAGTTAATGCGGAGCTCATAACTAAGCTGTTGGAATTTGTTCAATCGTTTATTGATCGTAGGAGGGCGGTTGTGGCTAAGTATGGTTCAGCCATTATTACTTTAATAGCTGGCGCTAGGAGCGATTATGGGTGGTGGCAAGAAAACAGGAGCCGTGTTGATAAGTCCTTAGTAGATAAGGTCGAGTTCTTCGAGAAGCAGGTCAGCCGTATTGTGTCCCAGGCAGAGACCAAGTGGCTAAATATTGATGATGCCATGAGCGTGATATGCACCAGGCTTGGTTTAAATACGCATGAATGCAGTGAGGTCTTTCATGAGAACTTCAGGGATTTCGTGGGTAGAGTAATTAAGGCGGACACGGACTTCCCCGATGCACAGCACCTAAGGGGTTTAATCAAGGCCTCGGCAGCCTTTGCACTAAATGCGTGCAGCCTCGATGACTCCAGGATCACACCTGCGCACTTCGATGGGCGCGTCATTGATGCGTTGGTAATGAGTACAGCCCTAGCCACAATGTATAGGTCTAACTATGATTTTATCATGGATTACGTCAAAAGGCTTGCTTCGAATGAGGTGGAGGAATTGATTCTCAGGTACATGGTTAATGCCATTTTCGCCGGTTCCATGGTTGGTAACGTGCAGAAATTGATTTTCGCACTTAGGGGTAGTAAGGAGGTTGTATTGTCCACAGAGAGTTGGGTTAGAAGGTCTATTGAGCCTATACTTGAGGAAAAGAAATACCCAAGTAATATATTGAACGCTATCATGCCCAAGCTTACTAGCCTGCCTTATATTAGGGAGGTTTCGGTAGGTAATGAGGTCGTCTACGTGGTGTCGCCATATATCAATCCTAAGACCCTCCTCTATGACTTAATTGGAGAGAACAGGAAGGAATATCTTAGTAAGAAAGACATTGAGAAAATAGGCATAGTTAAGAGTGAGCTTTCCAGCATTATATCGAGGATTGGCAACGCCCTTGAGTGGGTAGAGTTTCGAATAACTGATAAATTATCTGAATTGTGCAGAGAAGGCAAGTTAGGTAATCCGCAAAATAAGTTATTCATAATATTAACATTTAACGATGATGAACGTGAAATTGAGGAGGGCATTAAGTGCCTGGCTAACAAGGTAACTATGCCTGTTGTTGTAAAATTCGACATGAGTAATGATGCGTATAACCTCTTTGTTGATTATATATCTAGGTATAAGGCTTTACTTGATCTTAAGGCTTTGCTTGATGAGAAATACCTGAGGGAGGTTGGGAGGGACTTGGTACAGAGGGCTGGGGTGCAATACGACAGGGAGTTGGAGCAAAGGCTTATTGAGGAGATAAAGAAGGATTACGTAAATGTGGCTAATGATGAGATGAAAACAGCCCTGGGCCAGCTCATGAGTGGTGTTGCGAAGATGTTAGGTAATATTTACTACTATGATTACGTGGAAGGTGCTGTAAAAACGCACAACATAACCAACCAGCTCTTAAACGTTGTTAGGGCAACGGAGGTCAAGGCGGTGGTGAGGAGTTATGAGCGGGCTAAGGAGGAGTTGGATCAATCGGTTATGTCGGGTTCAGATAACTTGTTTATGAGCTATGCGGAATCAATCGCCAAGATAGTTGGATACGAGTTTAAGTATAACGATGCGCTCGTTAGGGCATATGTGGATGAGATAGCGAAGCATGTGAGTGAGAATAACGAGTATCAAGTGCCTAAGGATAAGCCGATCGCATTTGCTGGTAATCAACAGTTCATATTCTATAGGCCCGTGTATGATAAGTTCTTGAGCGAGCTGAAGAGAGAGGTTCAGGAGAGGTATGGTGGTGAGGCCGAGGTAATAGAGGATCAAGGTACAATCAGGCTCAAGGCCAAGAGGAGGAGCGAGAGGTCTGTTGAGATGGGAGTACCTTCTATGGAAGATTCGGCACAGCAATCGCCTGTGCAAAATTTTGATAATATTAATGATTTCATAAATGCAATCAAGAGCCCCGATAATATTACTTCAATTACGCTTACACTCAGGGTTGAGGTTAATAGTAGGAGCGATGCATCGCAAGCAATGACGATATTAAATATGCTCAGAAACTCGGTAGAAAGCGCATACGCTGAGTTGAGAGATGGTAGAAAGATTAGTTATAGGAAGCCGGAGACAACTTAGTCACCTTACTATCACTAGTGGTGTTATTAGAGAAAAAATGGGTTTTGCACAACTATTTCCATGGCATAACCTACACATTATATCCCCACACTCAATGTCATACCCATGATCTGCCATTATCAATAAATCATTATCCTTAATCTCTAAGTCATGTTTTATTAAGTGGATGATGTTTGTTTTCAATTTATTATTCATACTTGATATTAAGTCCTCGATATTCATGAATTTGCCGAATACCTCATGGACAAGTTCGTCCTGTCCTCTTATAAAGTCGGTTACATAGTTCCTGGCTATTTCCCTCATTGAACCTTCATCGAATGCTAGCTTAAATGCGGCTGTATTACCCCATGGGTTTATGAAAACAATAATTCTTGCTAGGTTAATATTTCTACCTAATTGCATTGAATAGCGTAGTATTTCGTAGATCTCAGGGAGACCTAGATTATCGACCAAGTATCTTGAGCCTTTCCAATTTGTAATTATTTGTTTAGCCTCCTCAATCGGCACATCATAAGGAGTTTTTGGTTTTTCGGTATTATCTATAAGTTCTATAAGTATCCTTAGTTTCCTTACCAGTTCAGGTTCTACGTAAATACTTAGATTGGGATATAGAGCCTTTACAATAGCTTTCACGAACCCATCATAACCAACTCTTCTTTTTAACGCATGCATGATGATTTCCCTAAT
>Ga0326758_100293_pt1 | contig 12547 bp, 10 predicted proteins | sample GCRJH_S_FD_207221 | JGI IMG/M metagenome (GOLD analysis project Ga0326758, IMG submission 207221) | Hot spring sediment microbial communities from Geyser Creek Basin, Yellowstone National Park, WY, United States - GCR.JH_S | ecosystem: Environmental > Aquatic > Thermal springs > Near-boiling... | reverse complement strand
TCTATTGTCACCTCTAGCAACACTTCCGTAAACTACAACTGAAATTAAGTCGTCTTTGAACTCCTCCTTCATTATTTTAAGCATGTTATTGAGTAAAGTAGCGTAAGGTTCCTTTATCACGTAATACTACAATCCTAAATGTGTAATAAACGTTACGGATGGGTTTGACTGTGAGTGAAGGCGTGATGCGTCATTACGTGATTACTTTCCCGTTCACAAACTCCAGTTATTCCCGTGTAGGGCTCATTATCTTTAGCAATATGACTCAAAAGCTAGAGCAGGACTCGTCCTAATTAAGGTGAATATTAGCGAAGCTTTCGTAATCATTAAAAACATCCTTTTCGGTCCTCCCAGGTAACTCAGAAATATCTCGATTTCGCTGTTCATCTTAAGATTATAAAAAAATAGTAATGAATAGAAGAGGATAAAATTAAAGTAAATGCCGAAGGGAGCAATATGATAATTGGCATTAACGTGCGTACTACGACAACCCGACACAGCTGAGCCGACTATAACTGTAGATACCGATACTCCTTATCAGGAATGCGGTAAAATTAACGTTAAAAGCGGTGTAGGTTCTTCAATTGTTAAGGACAAGGTGTGCTTTCAAATTCTCTTTTATGTGCTTAAGCCAACTACATTCTTGTGGTAAGCAGGGTCAACGATTGGATCAGGCAGGCTGAGAGAAATTTTAGATCTGCTGAAATAAATTACCAAAATGAACTTTATGAAGAGACTTGCTACGAAGCCCAGCAAACCGCAGAAAAAGCTGTTAAAGCTTTGTTAAGTTATTTTCATAAAGAACAGAGAGGTCATTCTATTACCTTCCTTTTACAGTCATTGTCTATTCAAATTCCAAGTGAAATATTAAGATGTGCACAAGAACTCGATAAACATTACATACCCTCACGTTATCCTGACGTTTACGATCAGGGTGCTCCTGCGGATTATTACAATAAAGACGACGCAACCAGATGCTTGGATTGTGGTAGGAAGATTTTATCATGGGTGAAGAACGTTGTGGGAGGAACTTTGCAAGGAATACTCTAAGTTCAATCCAAAGCTGGTAGTGTTGTTTGGATCTTACGCCAGAGGCGATTATACCAACGAGAGCGACGTTGATGTTTTGGTCGTTTCCGACGTTTTTCCACGCGATCCTAGGGAAGGTTTCGCGATGACTTATACCATGAAATTCCCCAAGGTAATGCCCGTAGCAATGAACACCCAAGTTTTTTTAAAGAAGTTAAATGAAGGGTCTACGTTTATTCTTGAAATTATAGAAGACGGTAAAATATTGTGCGGAGATAAGGAATTTGAAAACAACGTTTTAGAAAAATACAAGGAAATTAGGAAAAAGTTCAGAAGGAAAGGGAAGTTATGGGAATGGTGACGAAATCTCACCCCATAAAATCCTTTGTATATCTCTTTCGGGATTACGTATTGTGGGCAGTCGAGTGGCTCAGAGAACCGCTCCCGCTTGAAGGGGAACCTTCATCCGAATTACGTCTAGTCCCTTGAAGGGAAGGTGAGATACAGATTGCTCCTCCCACAGTCCCACTAAGCCCTCAATGGAGTAGGGGAGAACGTCTTCAGCGTCACTAAGAGAAATCTTGACGAAGAAGTACTTGAATATAAGGGGAGTATCCATCCCCGCCTCAGAGAGGCGAGGCTTCCCGCCCCCCTTTAACCCCCTTACTTAATCTCGAATACTCTTATCAACTGGGGGGGTATCCAGTAACTGGGGGGATACCCTGTTATTCGACCCAAGGCCTAAAGAGGACCCGAAGGACTTGTTTGACAGAGAGGCTGAACTCGAGAGGGTTAAAAACGGGCTTAACTATCCAATCACTCTGATCTTAGGAATCAGGAGGAGTGGGAAGTCGTCAATAGTTAAGGTTCTAATGAAGGAAGAGGATGCGATGTGGATTTATATAGATTTGAGGAAATATGAGGGGAAGCCTTATTTGAACTATAAAGACTTAGTGCAAGAGCTCGAGAGAGTTCTGAATTCGTTTCCGGAAAGGTTGAAGAACTTGTTTAAAGGGGTTAAGGGTGTTAGCGTTTCCGGTATAGAACTGAGGCTAGGTTGGAGTAAAGAGAATAAGGTTGACATAAGTAACTTGTTCGAGAGGTTGTCGGAGATAAGTGAAAAGGAAGGTAAGAGGGTGGTCATAGTGTTCGATGAGTCGCAGGAGTTGAGGAAGTTACGCGGTTACGATTTGCTCTACCCTCTCGCTTACGCTTATGATAATTTGAAATTACGTTTTATATTTACGGGGAGTGAAATAGGTATGGTATATAGGTTTCTGAAACTGGACGACGCCAAGTCGCCCTTATACGGTAGAGCTATGACGGAAGTTAACGTAAACCCGTTCAATAAAGACCTTGCCGTAGAGTTTCTAAGGAGGGGGTTTGAGGAGGCTAACGTAAAGGTAAGTGAGGGAGAGCTAGAAGAAGCTTACAATAATTTAGGAGGTATTCCGGGTTGGCTCACTTATTACGGGTTTTACTATTTGCAGTTTAAGGATCATAAAAGAGCTTTAGAGAGGACTATTTCGACCGCAGTAGAGTTGATTAAGGAGGAGTTCAATAACTTCCTCTCTAACAGGAAGGAGGCAAGGGAAAGATATTACACGATAATGCAGGTCTGTAAGAGGGGTTGTAGATGGAGTGATGTCAAAAGGGCTATTGAGGCTAAGGAGGGAATCAGCGTCGACGATAAAGAGGTGACTAATTTAATAAAAAATCTTGTCGATTCTTCATTTTTAATGAAAGAAGATGAAATATATAGACCGGCTGACGTCCTAATGGCAAACGCTTTTCAGTAACGGCCTTGTGGGTTAATTTGAAGATTGCTTCCTTCTTTCAAATCATATAACGAAAATAAGTATCCTAATTGTAAACGTAATTTAAACGCTTAACTACGTCCTCTCATGCCCTCAGTCTTAAGGATAACGATCTTCCCAGCTCGACCTCCCCGTCAAAGAGGTCCTCCCTTAAGTGAAGCACGAAAGCTCCTATCACCGAAAGTCCTATCTCCTCTCACTCTCGAATACTTTTAAGGACTATCTCACTCCATCACGCATTTCCTTATAGTCCTACCTACTGTGAATTTACCGTAAGGTAATATTAGTGTGGCGTTGTAAGGTTTGACTTCCTCACAGTACTTCTCCAGTAATTCCTTGACCCCCATTCTGTCATAAGCTATGCAATACGAAACACTAACGCCCATCATTACTGTGCCTAAAGTTAAGTTCTCCTTGAACTCCTCTTCATCAAGAACTGTTGTATCTAGCCTTACTCCAGTCTCTTTGAGGAATGAAAGTCTCTTCTTAGAGAAGTCCTTATTACCGCCCTTCCTGACCACTATTAGCACGTCTACGTCGGAATCTTTTCTGTACTTCCCTATTACCCTACTGCCGAAGAATATTACGGCTAAAACGTCGTCTCGTATTATCTTCTCCCTCGCTAAGTTAAATAATTCCGTATTTTCTAAGGAAAGATTCAGCAATTTTTAACACCTTTTCTGAGTAATCTATCCCTTGTCTGCACATCTCCTCAGTAATTATTTCTTCCGGTGTTTTATATCTTGTCCGTTTATTACGGGATACCTAGATATACTCCAACCACCCGACAAATAATCCAAAGCTTCAAGGACTATGTCTAAATCTTTTCCTAATCATCGTTTGTTAACCCTAGCTCGTTAAGAGGGCGACTAAGTGGTACTGCGCCTCATGCCGAAGTACCGTTTTTCGTGGTGTGAGTTCCCCTCTAGTACGTTATCCCTACCACGTTCTTTATTGGCGGGTACTGTTCCTTAATTACGGCTTTAGGATTAACAAGCTATTTAGATAACGTGTTGGGTAAGATTATAAGGGGTGTAGTATTCCTCATCAGCATTAACTTCATTTACATAGGTTTTCTTATACCCTTTTTTTGTACAACACTTAACATTACAACAGTTCTTCACTTCTGGAGTTGGGATTGTGGGTTTAGCTGTACCGAGTGGTTCGGCGATCCACGTTATCTTTCAACACGTGATCGGCGGAGGAATTTTAGGCCCATTACTTTCTGTCAAGCATAAAATTTTTGTAAAAGTGAAACAATTATTGAAATAGAACCAGAAAGAGGGTGATTATATTAATTCGACCAACTTTTCTACGTCAGGTTTTAACACTTTAATGTTTTCTTTACTCAATCTAACCTCATGAAAACCCTCCACGTGAAGTAGCCACGCTGAAATCCACAACGACCTGATATTTGGATAGAATCTTTCAAGCTCATCCACAGCGTCGAAATAAAGCTTAGAGTTCCAATGTCCTATTCTGTTTACCTTAAAAATAACTCCTAAAGAATTTCTGAATGACAAGATCTTTATAGCCTCTTCAGCTGCTTTATAGTATTTCTCACTCGCTTGGAGTACATCACCCTTTGATAGTAACTCATCAGCCTCTTTCAACAATTTTTTTATTAAGTCTTTCGTCAGCAAGCTGGACTAATTTAACTATTTCCTCCCTATATTTTTTAACTTGACCTAAATCAAGATTAACAGTTACTAAAGCTACAGCCGAACCCCAACTTTCAATTATCCACTTTTCGAATTTTAAAGACAGTTCAAACGCGGTCCTATTGATCTTTTCAGCGTTCCAATTAGATGAAACACCGCTCTCGAGACTTGCTAAGATCTTTATAGCCTCTTCAGCTGCTTTATAGTATTTCTCACTCGCTTGGAGTACATCACCCTTTGATAGTAACTCATCAGCTTCCTCCAAATAAACGTCAGCTGAAGACTTAATGAACTGCATCGTGTATAATGTTTGGTCACGCCTTAATTAACTCTCAGTAACGCTCACGCCTTGACATTATAAGTGGAAAATCGATACAGAACTTGCGTAAGGAGTTTTGATACCTCTTAGGAATAATAGGCTTAATAGACGAGGATAAATTAGTAAGGGTTCTAGGGGGCCTTATTATACTATCACCCCTTATAGCCCTAATTCCGAATTACGCCATCAGTGAGTGGTGGGAAGTTATTGAAATTTTTACAGTAGTAGTCGGTTATTTATAACGGTGAAAAGCGTATTTAAGAGCAATCGATTTCCTCTAATCCTTACCCTTTTTGTAATAATATTTAATGAAATTGAGGGACTTGACGAGCAAATTTTTCATAATTTCGTTTACACTAGCTTTCTTACGCTACTCTATTTGACGATCATCAGCGGCTTCATATTACTTCTCTACAACTTGAAACTGAAAAGGCTGTTGATGTCAATAGGGTTGGGCGGTTTAGCGATGGGCATATACTTACCCCTCTTCTTTCTGACCCTACACAACCGTTTTTTGGAGATGATTCTCGCACTAGTGTTCCCATCCGTCTACGGAATTTCGATAAGTAACCCTTATAACACACCGTTATCACTTTTGGCCTATTCACTAGTGTTATTCTTGAGTGTAGCACTTGCGGTAAACATCGATTTATACACGGGATTAGGGTTTTACATGATAGAGACAACGACTTTCTTAGGGCTTACAGGTTTCCATTACTACATCTACATGGTATTCCCAATTATGGGGTTTTATTTCATGAACTTAAAGCGATTAACTTTCGCAAGAAATCGGAATGCTCTAAATCGTTAAACTTGCAAAACCCTATAGCGTTGTTGTAAGCTACACTCGTGATGTACCTTGAGGTAAACATGTTATATCGTTTGGCAAAAAGGCATTCTAGCGCCGGCGGATATTATGGTTACAAAGCTAATGCATTTGGGCCCGTACCTTTTTCCCCTTCTCATAGATGTGACGTTTATGTCGCTTAAATCGTAATCATCAAAATGACTCTCTATAAACGAAAAGTTTTGTTTTAGCATTCCTAGCCTCTTCAACGGCTGTCCTGGCAACCCCTCGTTCCATAAGACCCTCTATGCTATAGTAAACGTTTTAGCTAAATAGAATGATTTAAGATCAAAATCCTCCTTCCCTTTTTATTAGTTAAAGTTTTAGTCCGCACGAGTTTCGATTAACCATGGCCTTTCTCAGATGCTACATGTGTAAAAACGCATGCGGGATAATCGCAACGGCTGAGGGGAAAACTGTAAGAGTCGCACCAAATAGAAATCACCCACAGCCCGGTATTTGCGGTAGGGGTGCCGCCGGGCCGTACTTATTAACTCATCCGGATAGATTAAGAACACCGCTGATTAGGGAAGGGGATTCACTAGTACCTACCGATTGGGAAACGGCGTTAAACGAGGTAGTTAAGAGGCTCGAAGAGTTATTAGACGAGGGTCACCCGGAGTATTTAGCGATAACCTTTCACGATTACGGCAAAGAGTTATTGGAGAGGTTCGCGGCCCTTTACGGCACTCCTAATTTGATAGGCCATGATTCTGTTTGTCACGGCCCGAGAACCGTCGCAGCTAGATTAGTCTTAGGGGCTGAGGGGCCGAGAAGCATAGACCCCGATTATCCGAACTCGAAGTTCGTAGTCTTCATAGGCAGGAATCCATTGGAGGGGATAGTTCCGGATATCGTGAGGAGGATAGAGGAGGGGAGAAGGAAGGGGATGAAAATAGCGGTTGTGGACCCGAGGAAGTCAGCGATAGCTCAGAGGTACGCTGATAGGTGGATCCCCATCAAACCCGGCACTGACACGGCGTTCTTACTCTCCGTAATTTACTATATGATAAAGAATGAGATGTATGATGAAGATTTTCTAAGGAGGTATAGTAACGCTGGTTTATTGGTCCACGAAGACGACCTATCCCCCACGAACGAGTATTCTGACGATTTACTCTATGAAGGGGTTAAAGGCGGAAGGAGGGTAGCCACAGCGTTCTACTTGCTCATGAAGGAGGGGGAGAAGGTTTATCCGAGGTTGAAAATGATTACTGGCGTTGATTACGATGACGTGAAATACGTGGCTGAGAACTTATGGGACAATAGACCTACGGCTGTAATCGATGACGGTTGGCACACCTCGTTCTCTAACGACTCGACCTACGCGTGGATGGCCGCATACATAATCAATGCGATGATCGGTAACCTGGACAAGAAGGGCGGTCTTGTGTTCGCTAAGAGAGTTAGGGTTAAGCTTTACGACGAAAACAGGGCGAAGGTTCAAAGGGTGGATAAAGTAAGGTATCCTCTGACTGAAGCGGCGTTCCAGGAGGTTTACAGAGCCGTCCTCACTGGAACACCGTATCCGATAAAGGCCTTGATGGTAGTGGGTACGAACTTAGACGGCAGAGACCCTAACTCCGACATGGTGAGGAGGGCTTTGCAAGCTTTAGACTTCTTAGTTGTCGTTGATATAATGCCTTCGGACGTAACGCAATACGCCGATGTAGTCCTTGCGGAATCAACTTACTTAGAGAGGGACGAATTACCCTTACCAGTAGGGTGGACGCTGGAGCCGTGGATAGACGTGCATCAGAAGGCTGTAGACCCCTTATACGATACAAAGCCGTTATGGTGGATATTGTTTGAGTTAGAGAGAAGGCTTGGATTAGCTAACGATACTTTCGAGAGCGTTGAGAGTAAGATCTTACAACAGTTAGGGATAAGCAAGGAGGATCTGTACTCGAGAGGTTGCGTGAAGCTAAACGCAGAACTTTACGAGGTTTACCCCTACAAGAAGGAACTGAATACTCCCTCCGGTAAAGTCGAGATTTACTCTACCTTACTTTACGAATACGGTTACTACCCGATTCCGACCTACATAGAAAAGAACATAGCACCGAGGGACATTGATGAGTTTTACTTAACGAGCGGTCACACGTTGTATCATACTCAAGATAGCGTAACGTTCGATATTCCAACGTTGATAAAGCTATTACCGGATAATCCAATAACGATGAATAGGAAGAGGGCCGAGGCGTTAGGTATAAAGGATGACGATGAAGTTGAGGTCGTGTCGTTAACTACCGGTAGAAAAGTAAGGTGCAAAGTTAAGGTTACGGACGACATAAGGGAGGATACTGTGTTCACGTATTTCGGCTTCGGTAGGCATTCAAGGGGCGAGAAATTCGCATACGGTCACGGTTTTGATGTGAACCTCCTTATTAGCGATCAATTGACAGACCCAATATCTGGTAGTATTGCTCAGTCCTTAAACATTGTGAAGGTTAAGAAACTGACCTCCTCCCCGCCCTGAAAGGCGAGGCTTTCCGTACCTTAACCCCAAATTTCAGAAAAATGATAAGGATATACAAAAATCAAGTCTTAGAGCCTTGAGTCCAGGGGAAGAGGAAGAGGACGAAAAGCCCTAAATTTCCGTCCCCCTCACCGTAATGCCGTAGCTCCTCATCAGCCAATCGTCTAGGGAGAAGTCCAGCTCCCTCCCCTCGAAAGGAACCGCCTCCCCTCCCAGCGCCTCAGCCAGGCTCTGACAAAGCTTGAATTGGCTCATCCTCTTCCCTCCCAGGTTTATGACTCCCCTGGCCTCCTTGGACAGAAGGAGCCTGACCGCCTGCCCTAGCTCCCTCAAGGAGATGGGCGAGAGGTAGAGGTTGGAGTTGCACCTCACCTTCCTTCCCTTGAGTAACGCCCTCACCAACGGCCTCATGAACCCCCTCGTGTTCACCTGCCCCAGCCTCAGGATCAGGTAGTTGCCCAGCGACGCTATAGCAGTCTCAGCGACGAGCTTAGTCATGCCGTAGTAGTTCAGGGGCCGGGGGACGGAGGTCTCCGAGTAGTAACCCTTCCTGCCGTCGAAGACCATGTAGCTCGAGAGGAAGACGTTGACCGCCCCCACCCTGTTAGCCGCCCTCGCTATGTTGACCGCGAACCACACGTTCACGTTCCACATGCTCCTCTCGTCCCCCTCAACCTCGAAGGTGTGGATCACTGCCCTAGGCCTCTCCCTCTGGACCACGTCAGAGCTGGTCGCCACTATCACCTCCTCGTCCAGGTAGCTCGCGACGCTCCTGGCTATTTCCCCCTCATCGGTCACCGCTATCAAACGCTCATCGCTTGAACGGTCGAAGGGAGGCGAATAAACGTTATTTCTCGTTAAGTTCATCAGGGCCTTAGGTTGGACCTTCTCCTGGCCGTCACGAACGTGGTGGGAATAATAGCCTTCTCGGTGGCTGGGAGCCTCAAGGCGATCGAGAGGAGGATGGACCTACTGGGAGTCTTGACCCTGGGCCTCTCGACCTCGTTAGCTGGAGGGATAATAGCTGACGTCCTCCTGGGGAAGTTCCCTCCTTCCAACCTCACGGAAGTCCAGTACCCCGCGATCGCGATCGTCTCGAGCGCCCTGACCTTCGCGTTCTTCAGGAAAGTGTCCAAGCTCAGGAGGCCCCTGCTCTACGCCGACGCCCTTGGCCTAGGGGCCTTCACCGCCTCGGGGGCCTCTTTGGCTTACAGCGTCGACCCCAACCCGGTGCTGGTGACCCTGGTCGGAACGATAACGGCGGTGGGGGGTGGGGTCCTGAGGGACGTGCTGGCCAACGAGGTCCCCTTGATCCTAACCAGGGACTTCTACGCCACCGCAGCCATAATCGGATCTCTAACTTACTACGCCCTCGCTTACCTCGGGCTCTTCAGGGGTTACCTGACCGCTGTAGTGCTCCTCCTCACCTTCGCCCTGAGGGTAGCTGCCATAAGGGGGAACTGGAGGCTCCCCACTATAGCCGACTAGAACCTTCGAGAAGGGGAGATCCGGTCTTCACCTCCCTGTGTCAGTGACGTAACTCCCGCTGACGTGACCGTTGAAGGACGGCCGAAGAGCGGACAGGACCACCCACACCAAGCCCTTCCTCCTCAACAGCTCCCCTCCGCTCTCCATGTTCTTCACTAGAACCCTCTCCACCAGCCGGTCGTAAGGCCTCCTCAGAAGCCTCGAGTTCAGCCTCCACGCCTTGAGGAAAGCCCCCCGCGGGGTCCTCCCTCGCTATGGGGAAAACTATCGCCTTATACTTCCCCACCTCGTCGAGCATCCCTTCGTCGACGAACACCGTGGGGTAGATGAAGGCCCTGTTGAGCTCCCTTACGACCTCCACCTCCTTCAGCACGCAGCTCCCTTTGCCTGAACTGAGGACGGGAGTGGCGAAGTTCCTCTCGTTGAGGCCTAGGGCTTCCTTAACCTTGTTCAGGTCGACCCTCAGGGAGGACTCCACCGTGACGTTGCTGAAACGAACCCTGCCGTACCTCCTAGCCTTAACGAGGAGGTTAAGGAGGTCAGGGTGAGCGAAGAGGTCCTGGGCTATGAGGTTGACCCAGCCGTGGGCCCTGGCCTGGATCCCCATTTCCCTTTCTATAACCTTATCATCGACTACCCTCCCGCCTCTCATCACCTCCACCTCAGCCATGCCTGAAGGGGACTTCACGGGGATGAACTCGTCAGCTCCGCCCAGGTCTACGGTTCCTTTCGCCTCGAGCGTCTCCTCCCTCAAGTTCTCGGCGTCACCCCTAATGACCAAGTCAACCCAGCTCTCTCCCTCGAGCTCCCACGCCCCTGGGCCGCCCACGAAGACCTTAACGTTTGACCTCCTCTTCGCCTCCCTAACCGCCTCCCTCAGCTCCTCGAAGGACTCCTCCTGACCGAGCTTCCCTAACAGGGCCCTAAGGCTCGCGGAGACGGGGCTCAAACCCTTCGGGTCGTTGACGTAAATCCCGATGGCTTCTACCCTTCCTCTGTTCACTTCCCTCAGGGCCTCCCTGGGAGGCAGAACTCGCCAGGAGGTCGCGGCCTCCACCTTCCTCAGGCCGTAAGGGGGGTACTTCGAGCCCCTTAGAAGAGGGGGCCTGAGCCTTTTCGGCAAGGGCGGCAAGTAGCGGAAGGTAACCTCATCCGCGGTGAGGACTACCTTCATCCCCGTTTGATTGAATCGACATTTCCTAGAGGAGTTATAGCTTTACTCGACCTATTGCGGTAATAACCGCTCACGATTACCTCCCTTTATTTACCGCCCCTTCCTTCCCTTCATCGCATTGAGGTTCTGCCCGAAGTGCGGCTCAGCCCTCACCCCAAGGGGTAAGGAGCTGGTTTGCAGGAAATGCGGCTACAGGACGGAGCTGGACGAGAACCTGGTCCTCAGCGAGTCCTTCGACCACTCCAGGGATAAGACAGTAGTAGCTGACGGTAAGAGGTACGGGAGCTCCGCCGCGGTGCTCTGCCCCAAGTGCGGTTACCTCTTGGCCCAGCCGATCAACCCGAGGAAGGGGCTCTACAGGTGCAGGGCCTGCGGCTACGTCTTCTCGGTGAGGTGAGCCTCAAGCCCTCAAACTTTAAAGGGGAGAGGGCAAATCCTATCACGCCGCGGTCGTCTAGCCCGGTCAGCCCTGGCGGGGTCGAAAGGATACGGGCCTCTCGAGCCCGTGACCCGGGTTCAAATCCCGGCCGCGGCACTAGTTTTCCCTTAAATTGAAAAGGAGTTGTGTCCTCTAGAAACACATGGGGTTTACAGCAGCGAAGGAGACTTTCACAGCACTCCCACCGATTAATAATAGAACACGATTATAAAACAAATGCTGACTCTTCACCTACTTAAAAAAGAATTTCTCATTTCTCTTACCCTGAGTCCAAGCTTTTTCGCTCAATCCCTTATCCCCTCTTTAGTCTATCAGCGATAGCAATCGCTAACGGTTTAATTTCTCCGGTCAATCCGGGTTTCTTACAACTTCTCTCACGACGTAAACCCTCCGTTAGAACCTTACGTCACTTTTCTCTTGATTTTTCGAAATCCAATGAGAGGACAAGCTTAACAATTAGGTGGGTTAAGGATGAACTAGAGATGAGGGGTCAGGTCGGAGGCAGGAGTCCTATCATAGGCCGACTCTGACCCTCATCATTTTACTCACACCCGGTTTCTAATTATCGAGGGTAACTTCTCTTTATGAAGAGCATGAATATTAACTCGGCGGTGTTAACGAGGCGTTTCGTAATGCCTTATAATCGTTCAGGACCTTCTCCCCTCCCGGTAGATTTGATCGAAAATAAATCGTCCTGGATTTCCTTGTCAAGCTGGTTAAACGCGTTCTTAACACGCGAAATCGTAACGATTTACGCTTTTTTAACCCCTCACACGAACTTTATCTCATGTCAGAGGAAGTGAAAAAGTGGTTTGACGATTTCATTAACAACATTGTTCAGAAGATAAGGGCTGGGAAGGAACTCAACGCTTTAGAAACTCAAGTGATCACTAATTACGCTTCTAACCAAGTGCTCTACGACTATCTTGAAAGGAGATTAGGCGAGCTTGAGAGGAACCTGAGGGATGAAATTAGGAAAACCAGAGAGGAACTATTGGTTAATGACGAGAAGGTGAAACAAGAATTGCTAGCACACGTTGATAAGGTCAAGCAAGAACTGCTAGCGAACGATGAGAAAATTAAGCAGGAGCTGATGAACCACGTCGAGAAGGTTAAGCAGGAGCTGTTAGCGAACGATGAGAGGATTAAGCAAGAACTGCTGGCCAACGATGAGAAAATTAGGCAAGAGCTGCTAGCACATGTTGAGAAGGTGAAGCAGGAGCTTAAGGACGAGATCCAGAGAGTAAAAACAGACCTCGAAACCAAGATCAAGGAAGTCGATAGGAAAGTTGAT
>Ga0326758_100292_pt1 | contig 12578 bp, 8 predicted proteins | sample GCRJH_S_FD_207221 | JGI IMG/M metagenome (GOLD analysis project Ga0326758, IMG submission 207221) | Hot spring sediment microbial communities from Geyser Creek Basin, Yellowstone National Park, WY, United States - GCR.JH_S | ecosystem: Environmental > Aquatic > Thermal springs > Near-boiling... | reverse complement strand
CCTCCACGTTGCGAATTCAACAGTTGGCGTTTTTATTGTTCTCGTTAACCTTTCAAAGTACATCACACCCGTCGTACTTGTAGTATGCGCCGAAACCTCATACCAGCTTGGTGATGTTGGTCTTACAAATACGTCACCATGCACTGCACCTAACATGTATGTATCGTTTATACTGAGACGGCGTAGAATCTCTATCCATGCATGCACATCTATGCCATACACGACGAGTTCATCCACGTTGATGCCGATGTACCTCCACATGATGTTGCTCATCATGATTTCGTTCCAACCGAGCCGCCTCCTCAGTATTTCCTCGATCTCCTCCACGAGCCTACTCCTACCCGCCCCACGGCCGTGGGTTTGTGGGTTCATGGCGTCATCACCTCTCCTCCCACCCCTTCCCGGACCCTAGCGGGACTGGGCTGTGCCCATCCCGCTCTGGTTTTAATCCACCCTGGCCCCAACCGCGGGGTCCGGCGCGCGGTGAAGCACAGGGCTTCGTGGAGCCCTTATTCGTAGACGCAGACCTCATGCAACTCACCCGAGCGAGAGTTAGGGTCGGGTGGACTTGGGAGGATGGGGAAGGACACGGGCATGGGCGGCTTGGTTTTGAAGGGCTTGGACTTCGGTTTGGCTGGGTGGTTTAGGTTGTTTGGAGGCACCTGTGCTCCTCGAGACTGTAGTCGATAGTGGATAGTAGTGACGCTGTCTCTCGGCATAGCTCTGCTTCCGTGCATTTTTGATGCACGTACCTCCATAGTTTGCAGTCACTGCCTTGATACGTCAGTAGCCAGGCTAGTGGGTGGTCTCCCCAACCCACACCCACAGGTGTGGGCAGGGCTTTGTAGCCGTATTGGATCATCCCAGAGCGCCCGCCCCGGCTTTACCGAGGTGGTTTGCTCGGGGACTCATCACTTTCCACTTTATTTTACCCAACAGCCTTAATAAGTCTCCAACGCGGCTTCACCGAAGCCTCTTTCCGTATAGCCCTCCATTTCCTGAATAATTGATTGTTCACTGCCTCATTCATTGAGGCTGCCCAACTCGGCATGTCTATCAAGACCTCCTCATTCAAGCACATCGTGAATCTCTTCCCATAAATCAACCTCGCCAACCTACAATCACTAACCCTAATCATTGTCTTGTTTCTCCAAGCCCTGTGTGCGTTGGTTATGAACGACCTTATCGTGTCCGTCACCCTAATGCAGAGTGGGAAGACCTCGGCATCGAGTGTCTTGTCTCTTTGTTTTGTGTAGTGTATTAGGGCTATGTAGGCAAGCTGCCAATCAACGCCTCCGGCGTAGTAGTTGTTGAGTAGCCATGAGTAAATGGCTAACTTGATGGCTGCCACCTTAATGAATGGGGAGTAATCACCGAAGGTTGGTGCCAACCTCAACTCGACCAAGAACGTCGATATACCCCTCAAGTCGTGGATTAATAGATCTAGTGAACCACATATCACTGCCTTAGCCTCATCAACGTATGCACAGAACTCCGTGAGTGATGGGATAAACCTACCCGATCCCACGCCCAACGCTACTTCCTTGAGTAGTGCGTGGGCCGTCCTCGACAGTATGGATTCAATGGTTGATGGCCACCTATGGCCTTTCACATGGACTACGCCCATGATTTTGCTCACGGCATTGCTAACCCTCCTGTTGATGCCATCCCTAAGCACGCGACTGGGCAAATCCCCATTAACTAAGTAACCAACAACCCCATTAACAACCCTCGACAGGAAGCCATCAACACCCGCAACGCAGAGATGCGTGTTTTTCACAACCACCACAAACACAATCCCACCAAAATATAAAACCTCACCTCATAAAGGTAGACCCAGCCCTCACCAACCAAGGATTAAACGTGGAGGAAGAAGAGCCTGGCGATGGCACGCCTAAACTCATCATTCTTCAAGTCGCACCCCTCACTACCTAAGTCGCAACACGCCCTGTAAGCCTCAAGGAACAACCTCGTGAGCAGCTTACTACCGATAGCCCCCACAGCCCCCATGAGTGCGTGCGCCTTGGCTAACTCCTTATCGTCATTAACCAATGCGCGGAGCATTAGGGCTAACCCAGCCATTGAGTTTGTGGGGGCATCTAGTTGGGCTAGGGATTTGCCATCAAGCCCATTCACCAACCCCCTAAACTCATTAAACAGCGCATCAGCATTAGCACCGAGCTCCTTAAGCAAGCCCAATTTTCCAAACAATAATCCCCGAAAAGCATCGATTAACCACCCTCTTAATTGCACAACAGCGGCATTGTTATTCATGGCTACAGAAATGGCATACATATCAGGCTTCGCAATACCAAGGGCAACCCTTAACGCGGGCAGGAACTCACTATGCATATGAGGTCCGAAGGCATTAATCAACTCCTCAGAGTTAACATTGAGCTTACCCTTAAGCTCACTGCTTAACTCAACCATATGGCCGAGTAGGGCGTTGAGCATAAGCCTAGTCAGGACCGAGACTTGCTTATCGGCGTTCAGCACCCACAAATGCTCCTCAAGCAACTTGTTTATCGTTTCGTGATCACCCGTTAGGGCTAGGGACACGAGGTACTCACCAAGCCTGGTCAATGCATTACTGAGGTACAGAGCCGTGGGCTTGAAATGCTCTTTACTAAAGGTCTCCTCGTACAACTGCTGAAACTCATTACGTAACTTAGTCAACTCATCGCCAACTAACGAGCTCTTAATCGCCTCAACACGCAATACCCAACCACGTGCAATTAGGTCGTTTTCATAGATACCGATTTCCCTACTCTCCCCAGCTGCATCCTTAAATAAATCCTTCGCCTTATCAAGCTCGTCATTATAAAGCCTATAACGCGCCAATGCGTGCCTGAGATGCGATGCTGCTTCAAGGATTACTATCTTAACTACCTCCTCATCAGCCTTTACGAACCTAGACTCGACGTAACCCATGAATACCTCATCCCTCATTAGCCCCTTAACCTTCCCTCTCATCTTGCCTAGTTCCTTAAGGATCTCACTAGCCTTATCAATAACCTCATCAACCTTATTGATGCGTAACGTCTTCATCATAAGCATCCTCACATACTCATACTCTAACGCTGGGGCTAACGCAAATGCCCATGCTATGGCGCCTAGGCTAGTCTTGAACCTACCCAACTCATTGAGCAAATCAACAACCCTACCAACCATATTCTCAATCTCCCCATAACTGAAATATACAAGATACATCCTAAGTAGGTTGACGTAGGCAATTATTGCATGTACGAGGGACCAAGCGTGCCCCTTAACCACATTACCGTAAATGTTCAATACGTAATTCAACTTATCAAATATGTATCTAACCGTGCCACTGTCGAGGTTCTCTATATTTGATGCGGGGACTAGTAGTTTGAGGTACCCAAGTGGTGCCTTATCACGCAATGGCTCTAAGGCACCTAGCACTGACTTAATGAGGTCTGGCGATGCAACGTGTTGTATGGCGATTGACGCTATGTGCAATGCCGCATCTGCATCGCTGGGTCCAACGGGCTTGCTTGACTCAACAGCCTTGGCGATTATTGAGGCTAGCCCAAGACCATAAAATACCTCAGCAGGATTAATACTACCCCTACCCCTGGCGGTGTCACGGACTCTCCTCACCTCGGCAACAGCCTCATCGTACTTATCGATGAATGCCTCAGTCAAGACACGTGTATAAGTTAGGTACCGTATTAATGGTGGGATTAAGTTACCAACGAGTAGGTAATCATCAACACCACACCCACCCAAAACATCACCAAGGGACTCAGCAACATTCTCAAGTAGGTTCTTAGGCAAGTCTTCGGGCCTAGGCACTGAAACATGCCCAGCCAGGGCGTGCCCAATGATTAATGCGGTTCTTTTCCAGCAGTTTGTGTATGGTTTTAAGGCGTGTTTGAGCCTCTCGCCAGTAAGGGTCAATAAGTTGGTCACAACTTTTTCGGGCTTTGCCTCACGGCTCAATACTCCATTTTCATAAACCCAATCCAATGCCTTGATGAAGTTCTCAAATCCATGGTCGATGTACTGCTTCCTCGCCTCCTCACCACGCAACCCAACCAAGTCCTTAAGGGTTTCCTCGATCAAGTCCTCGTGTAATGTAGAGAGCCACTTGGCGATTGGCTCTAGATCGCCCTCCCTCAAGCCTTCTAACTTTGACCCAGCCAGGCGATTTATATTCACGAGTCCCCAAACCCCACCCTCATTCACAGCCTTCGTTATGTACGTGACTCCCTCTGGTATTGGCCCGAAGGCTGCGTGAAGGATTAATGGCACGGAAACCCTCCTAGCCAAGTCCTCGTTCCCCTTGAGCACAGTGCTCCACATGTAATTCGCGAAGAATAATTTAGGCTTACCAGTGCTCTCCCTCAAAGCCTCATCAACATCCTTAACTTGGCACTTATTTTCACGAAGCCAAACACCAACATACTTAGCAATTAAAGTGTAGGAATCAAATTCCATAATCCTCTCGACTAAATGCTCACTTACGTCACCGCACCCGGAGTACCTCTTAACAATCTCCCTGAGGAATCCCTCATCCTTAAGGTCTACGTTGATTACGTAATTTCTAACCTCATCTAAAACACTTTTCAGCGTCGCATCCTTCGAGACTTCATCATAAAGCTCCTTTGGAAGGACTATTATCACCCACGCATTCCTCATCCTCAGGAGCATCGACAACGTTTTCTTGACATCCTCAACGTCATACCCCACCTCCCCCATGGATTCGGGCTCTATGTAGGCTTCGATTGATGATGGATCGTAAATTATTATGAACCTTCTACCAGTGGCCTCAATTAGGTTGTTTAGCCTAGCTGCATCCCCAGGGTTTAACGAGTCAACACGTATCACTGCATCCATCGACTTATCAAGAACCACGTTACCCAAACCACCGAGTAGTGATCTCCAAGCCACGTACGTGGCTAACGTCGACTTGCCAATCCCCCTAGGCCCAGTAAGCACAACCCTACCACCCCTAGTTAACCTGCTTAGAACGTCCTCGGCAACTGCACGGAACTTACCAGTATCAACAAGGTCAATCTCTGGCTCATTTTCGGCGGTGCCCAGCTGAGTCTTAATTTTCGGGACCCCACCCTTAACTATGAAATTGCCGTAGAGTAAGCCGTTCTCGACATCATTAAGGAAGAAGATACCTATGCCGATCTTTGAACCCTCAATCTTACTCTCAACCTTACGTAGTTCCTCTTCAATGTTCCTCTTGATATTCTCTAACTCCTCCTCAATCCTCTTTAGCGCCTCCTCAATCATCCTCCTAACCTCATCCTCAGTCACGGATTTGCCCGCGGCAGTCTTCACGAAGCGCCTGAAGGTGTCAACGTCCCAACCCCACTTTTTGGCTACCTCCTCAACAACACCCCTAAGCCTCTCATCATCTATGTATTGGCTTGCCTCCTTGGCTGTGTCGACTATGTTTCTGAGGCACTTGATGGTTTCATTCTTAGCAATGCCCCACCTCTCCAGCAACCGCCTAAGCAATTTACTAACCAATTCAGCAATACCAGCACCCATTAAACTGCCAATGGGGCCGACACCAAAAAGGCCCAGCAAGAAGGCGCTAACACGCTTATCAACCACACCACCAACAACACCCCCCAAATCAAGCAACCCACCCAAGCAAAGCCTATTGGGACTAAGTTTTTGAATAGCCTTCTTAGCCTCCTCTAAATCCACGGTAGGGCCTTGCTGATTAGTCACTCAATTACCGAAAACTCCTGAGGGGGGTTAAAATGCTTAGTGCTGGGGTGAGGAGTGGCGCAAACAACCCGTATGTACTCTCTCAATGTCTCACTAAAGATACTTAGGTAATGAGTTGAGCATAAGATACCTAGTGCATGAAATCATGCCCATGGCAATCTAAAATCCTTCAGTAATTCCATAAAAATTCATGATGAGTATAATGAAACACGTAGAGTAAGGGAAGGGATTTAAAATCATGATGCCCAACTCATTATAATGAGTTATGAGGAATAGTTCGTTAGGTTGCTGCTTGAGAATTTGAGGGGTAAGCCACGCCAAGTCTCAGCCATCGCCTTCCAAGTCTCCTCAGCATACATGATAGCATACGCATTCAACAACATTATTAAATTACCATATATTAACCTCGTAGTATTAATACTAAATATTAACATATTCGTATTAATACTGACGATAATACTTTGGATGTATACCTTGGTCTCTAATTGGTGGTTATTTAATAAAGTCTCAATCAATGAGGTCGCGAAGGACGTAGTCGGTATGTTGCCCGAGGTCATTAAGGAACTTAATGAAGATATCTCCATTGAGGCGTTCATTAATAGGGTTATTGAAAAACTAACATCACCCAATAAAATTAGTGTTAGGAAGGCCTTTGCGTTATTTGCGGCTATTGCAATTCCTTACATGCTTGCCCTGGTATTCACCCTCCTATTTATTGAACGTGTGCTCGGCTTACCAATAATGAACCTGCAAGGTATGTATTTGGCTATAGCCGTATTCTGGATAGCACTTACTTGCGAGATCCTCAGTGCTTCACGTGAAGCTGAGGTGCGCGGGGGCATTATGGGTATTGCTAAACGTGAGCTTGTCAGTAACGTGTTTGATGTTATTATGCCAAGGTTTACTACGTTGGCATCAATAGTGAAAGGAGCCTTTGGGCGTAGATTGTCGAAAATACTTATGATAATAGCGATGGTGATTAACGATTTACTTACACCATCGCTAATCATCAGCTTATTAACCCACGAAAATGAGAAGGATAATGAGGCGCCCATGGTCACAGCTTTAATTCCCTGTAATGAATTATTGGTGAGTAAAGACAGTAGAGAAAACAGTGTAGACGCACTTGTTAGCGAGCTTATGACACAATGCATCAAAAACCTACAAACAGCACTCTCAAGCCTTGGGGCTCAACCGCTTTGCATGGATGAAGCAGTTATAGGCCGTATAGTAAATAACTTGGGGACAATACTGAGGAGTTGCTCGAGGAAAAGCCCAAATAGTATAAATGTGCGTGAAGAGGTTTGTGACGTTAGTGATGTTGCCGGTGTACCCCAACTCCTCAGTGCCAAATTACTCCAATGCATTACGAAGGCGCTAATTGAATTTCCAGGTTGCATCGAAAATAATGGCTCGTTAATAGTCCTTACGCTTTCAGTGAAGAATTTCAGAATTGAATATCGAGTTTTGGGAAAATTTGATAGAAAGATAAGAGAGTACATTTGCAAGCCGCGAAATACAGATACATTAAAGATCCCTATTATAGCGGTCACAGGAATCCACAAAGCAAACCTAAATCTCGTACTGGCAAAACAATTAGCAAGTGGCCAATCCCAATAACCCTAACCCCAATGCCTCAGGGAGACGAGGCACCCCCCCTGACTTACCAAGGGCCTAGAGAGTTAATCTTAGTGCCTAAATGCCTAAGGCCTCACATTAATTAGACACCAATAAGTAATGGATATGGATTATACAGTACAAATGCAACGAATGCATTTCAACCCTATAGGAACATTGCAGAAAGGCAAGCCAACCTGTATAAAGGCTGAACCCTGACGAATCTGATCATCATAGAAAGTTAAGCATCGAATTTTCGTGAACAACCTGAGACATTGAGAGAAGTTACGTATGCCCAGACAAAGCCTAAACCACCATAGTAAATAAATGCATAAATGGGTTCGTATTGGTTAGACGCCACCACAGTCTTAAGCGATTTCGCGGGTTACGTCTACAGCATCGTGACTAAGCCAAGCCTCAGATACTTGGGCGCAACTGGTAACCTATTGGCATGACCATCATACACATCAGACCGATGCTTAAACTACAACAGCTACCTAGCTAGGAACCCGCGGTACCAACAACAATTCTCGCAAGTATGTAGGATCAAGGCGAACCAGAATTACACGCTTGAGGCCAGGGTGGCTTCGGAGAATGCCCATGGAACCAGGGTTAGGATGAGCCTAGGCGATGTGCTGAGTAAATGTCTCAAATCACTCAGGAACGGTGAAAAGCCGGTAAAGTGAGGCTCAGTCCAAAACCTTGCATTCAATGCCACGCTTCCTTAATTCACCGACTATGTACTTAACATGATTCTCACCCCTAACTATCAAGACCTTATGCCCCTGACTAACGAGTTCCTGCGCCCTGTTGATGAGTTTTGTATCCCTTATGGTCGTTGCGGCGCTGATGAGTGGGGCGGTGAGGAGTATAGGGGTTACTGCGATGGTCAGCAGTGTTGAGGTGAGTCATATGGTGGCTTCTGCGTAATGCCCAGCCAGGAACCCAACGGCAGTAGCCCAGAGACCATACACTACGAAGCAGAGCAGGAGAACCAGGAGGATCAAGACCAAACGCGGCCTGAAGACCTCCCTGTTCCTCTCGTAGATACTGAGCAAATCCTCATCAACAATCTCAACACGCCTACCCTCTCTTAACTAACTCGATTACGTACTTCATATCGCTCCTAAAATCGATGCCGACCCCAACTTATAGTAAAGACGTAACTTTACATGGGTAACTTGTATACAAAAATTGAGTATCCTGAAGTAAGTTAGTGATATGACGATCACCGATCTTTAATCCCTTCTAATCGATTCTCTCCAATTTATCATGTCAAGATCCTTATCAAGGACACGATCAACAGCACCACACTTACTTAATAATACCTCCTTAGGCGTACATAGAGCCGTTGTGAAATAACTGTTAGTTACTATTTATCGTTATTAGTGCACCTCATAATCATGATGCAACTTTCGGGTAATTTCCCACACCACTGCGGTATGCTCCCTTCACCCAATAGTAACCTTGCGGGCTCGGCAAAGGGAGGTCCAGCATGTTTTGCAATATCTTCAAGTTCTTTTCTCATCCAACCCTCTTTACAGTGTAAGTAGGCTTTGAGGCACATATATGGTGAATAGCATAATTTCTTGTCCCTGCAGTCGATCTTGAGCTTACCACTTCTATCCTTGAGACCTAACCACCTTGGTAATGACTCCCTGTGCCTACTGAGTAAAGCACCGCCGTGGGCTCTGGCCACGAAATCCATCATAGTCATTATCGCAATCCTACAAAATTCATTATTGGTGTTGCCTAGCATTTGCTTGAGGTCGTTATAACAACGCTCTAGACCATCCCTATCAAAGAAAATTGCAGCCAAACCCCCAAGAGATACTTTATGGAAACGCCTAAGTCTAACAATCCGTAATCCAAATGCGGTGAGACATTTATAACGTGTTATTAATCTTAAAATATTATATAGTATTGATTCAATAGAGGTCATGGGTTTTCCTCCAGTATCCGCCACTTCAAATATCTTTTGGCGTACTTAATGGGTGGTAGTGTAGTGCGGTTTAGGTTCAGGCTTGTGAAGTCGAGGGCCCTTAAGTAAAGATAGGTTGTAACAGGTAGGTTTGGGTCGTCAGCTGTTGTGTAATAATTAATGTGGACTGCATACTTAAACTTACGTAACTGAACGAGCCATACGCCATGACCTCTATCACCAACATGTATGGCATGGCTCCGCCCTATATTGTGCATGGTTTTGTAGTATGACATGACTAGGAGATTTGTGTTCTTACTTACTAATGCTAACCATGGTTTGTAGAAGTTGTGTTTTAATACTTTCCACTCCCAATTCACAAATTTCCTACTCCTCAAAACGACGACCAAAGGTAGATCAGGACCAAACCGCTCCTTATAATTATCAATATGCTCCTTCACAACTTTAACGAACTTTTCCAACTCACTCTTTTGAAACTCTAGAGATCTCCCTTCTAAAATGAAATCTTTATTTACGTATTCAATGATTTTTCCTTTTCCTGTCATGATAATGGCAACACCCTTCAAGTAATTATTATCAGCTTTTCTGGGTTTAGCAATAGCAACGCCGATATAAAGCGCCCGTTGTAGGTACGAATACTTAGGTGAAGGTAGATCTACGTAAAATGGTGTACAACCAATCTTAAAGTAAATAGCTGATAATAAATTCGCTATATAGTACTCTACCTCCTTTTTCATTTTCATTTTCTCCAATAATTTATCGCCATCAACAAGTTGTAACCTGGAAATCTTATCCGAGTAACTCCTCACCTTAATGCTAGCAATATGTTCTTTCTCTTTTCTAAATCTCTCTCTACTTAATAATGCAATCTTAAGCCCGCCTTCACCTAATAACTCATCAAGATTGGTGAGTTGTTTGTATTCAATGTGCACATTAATGGGGAAATTGCTTAAGTATGGCTTCATTATTTTCTGCCATGCATGTTTGTATTTAAGGTCATCATAGTATATAATTACTTCATTTACACCATAAGGTTCACACTCATTTGGAGGATATTGTAGAATGCGGTACGGGGGCCCTTTAACACCATTTTGAAAGATGCATCGTATATTCTGCTCGCTAAAACCCAGTTTATCAATAATACTTTGTGGCTTGATTTCAGTAAAGTAATTTTGATAAGGCTGAGGTAATTCTCCCTTCACTATGAATGTATCGGGGAAATCGCTTATATAGTACACATCAATGCCCCTATCCTTAAAATATTTCTTAACGTTTTTAGCACACTCCTCCGGCTTCTCTTTGCAGAACTCCTCTACATCCTCATTTATTAACCTCTTGATAAAGTCAGGTGGCCTGCTTATCCTATATACTCTAGATAATTCAATCTTGCTTAAACTACGTGTGGAAGTATAACCCATTCTCAGAAAGTCAATCTCAGTGGGCGCTTTTTAAATCTATAGTAATATTGCGTTTATTTTTATAAAATTTACATGATTAATTCAAGTTACGACCTACAAAACCATAAATAAAAACGGTATCGAGCACTCAATATAGTTCGCTTCATTTTTGCTTATTTAACTTAAGCCTTTTACGACCGGCTCCAGCTCTATTACTGCCCGTCTCCTTATTAGGCTCACAATGACCAGCGTCTTCGTTGTTAAGCTGGTATGTGTGGTGGTGAATCATGGGTGTTTAATTGGTGGGAGGTGGGGTTTTGAGGTGACTTGACTGGGAAGTACTATGGGAAGCTGTTGTAAAGTGTTGGCCTATTTAGTTTTAGTTAGGGCCTTGCTCGCCTTAACCCTACTCACGAAATTCCTGAGCACAAATGCCTCGTAGACTCTCTTGAAGCCTATCTACCTTGGCAAAGCGCAATCATTGAGGTCGTGACCACGGCTTTGTCTACGAAACTCACAGACTCGCTGAACCACGAGCACTGAGTGCGGTACTTGAAGACGTCACTCATCAACTAAAAATAATTTATTAATGATAAGTCTCGTTAGGGTTTGAGCTCCATATACGGTACACTATCGAGCCTAACCGAACTACCGTAGTCCCTGAACATGATCGCCGGCGCACCACCAACACCCCTATAGTCAAGCCTACCGATCACAAGCCTAGTCATTAATCATTAACACTAGGCTTATAAAGTGCTTCAATAGATATACTCATAATGGCCTTAATTATTATTGAAATCAGAATTGATGATCTTGGAAAATACGTCCGTAGGTTTATTAAGTTTATTTATAACGCTGTTAGGGATCGTATAAAACCACCAATCACAATTGAATTAACGGATCAGGATCTTTAGTGCATGGATTGTAAGTACCTTCACGACCTCGCAAAATTACTTTATTATGCCGCTTGGAAAGGTAGTGGACCTGCATACCTTACTTTAGACTATGTAGATCGAATTGCCCAGGCTAGGGGTTGTCAAATCTGGTCCTAGCTAGGGTCGTATTTATGATGACTGCCGAGATCTCCATGCAACATATAACTCTTCCGTAAAGATGTAACATACGCAACATATTGGCGTGGTTTCTCGGGATAGCCTTAATGCATCATAATGCACCAGTGCCTATTGACTCACCATAATGCATTTACCCTTTAAGCCCTGGCTTTCTCAATAACGTGGTTAGGTACAGGACAATGAGCATTAAGGACTATGTCTACCAAAGGCTTAGTAAGTTGGTTGCGGAGACTTTGAGTTTGAGGATAACCCTGGGTATAGATCCTGGTGGTTAAGTACGGGTTCTGGGATGCGTGAGGTTTGCTTGAAGCGCCTAGGAACATTGCCTACTTGCACGCCATACACAAGCTAATCGTCATCGACAAACTCAAGAAGCCACCCTTGACCAGGCACAAAACAGCAACACCAACCACAACAAACACTCAGCACAACAACACGCACCAAGGCAAACCATGGAGAAACTACCGAAGGTGGTGCTAACGTGAGGATTACAAGAGGCATAACCACCGTAAAACTAAGCATCATTGTGAGAATGCCTGCGTGGGTTTGAATCCCCGCACCACTGAAAATCCTGGTGCTATACATTCCCAGTAATCTACCAACCACATGTTAGTAGGATGCCATTCACACAACCCATCAACAGCAAAGCCACCAAGGATAAAGACACTTGACCTGGCTCGGGCACCCCCGCCGGATTAATGCTTAAATTGTGGTGTTTTTAACTTTACTAGGTCGTTATGTCCCTGCTTACATTCAATTCTAGCTAGAAAGACCTCGACTTTATGCAGTCTCTTTCTGTGGTGTTTGTACATGGGTGGTATTGCTATTGTGACC
>Ga0326758_100291_pt1 | contig 12670 bp, 10 predicted proteins | sample GCRJH_S_FD_207221 | JGI IMG/M metagenome (GOLD analysis project Ga0326758, IMG submission 207221) | Hot spring sediment microbial communities from Geyser Creek Basin, Yellowstone National Park, WY, United States - GCR.JH_S | ecosystem: Environmental > Aquatic > Thermal springs > Near-boiling... | reverse complement strand
TCGACACATGATAATGCCCAACATAGTACCTAACCACATCAACAACACGACCCAACTGCGACACCCTACTCAGGTTACTTATTGATTCAAGACACAGAGTCGTTGCATTATACCTACTCGATAGCGATTGATAAAGATGCGACAAATAAAACGAAACACCAGCCACAACAATAAGCACAAAACCAACAACCCTCAACACCACCCTAACCCCACCAGACAACCTAGGCACACCACAAACACAAACAACCACTTAAAAACCCACCACAAAACAGATACGCCTTGACAAAACGAAATAGAAAGTATTATAAGATGGTACGCATTAACTCACTAAATGAGCACCGACATTAAAGACACAATACTAAAAATAATACTCAACCACGCCAGGGTTAGGCTCGACAGCCAGGACGTGAAGATAGTAATAGAATTCCTAAAGGCAATGATTAAAGACAATAAAATAGCACCAAGAAACCCAGAGGACATCATTAATAAATTCACCAAAGCAATAAACAGAAAACCCGAAACTACACGACATAATTATACGTTTTCTACGGATGATAGAAGAATCAAAATAGATACTTTTTCAGATAACGTAAGGTTAGTTATATCTTGCGCACGTGGTTCAACGATATTATTTGATATTACCTCAAAATATTTAGTTGACGAGTTATTAAAACACGGCATCCTCAGACGCGATAACATTGACGAAATATCCATAATCAACACCGAAAAATTCCTAAAATCCCTAGACGAACTCGAAAACGAACTCTCAGACAAAATAATAATAGCACAACAAATAGCTCACGATACCCCATCATACTACTTCTTAAAGAAAGACAACACATTAACCCGACTCGACAAATACGGAAAAACCATAAACGTCTACACAAAGAAATACCTAATCATACCAAAGAGCGTAATCACACAACACCAATTAGTACTTTGGATAGAAATAGCGATAAACACAATAACAGATATTCAAGAAAGCAGGTCACCCTTAGGAAACAAACAAACCAAGAAAGACGATGTTACCTTATTATTTGAATGGGTTGATCCACAAACACTCGTAGATCCATGCAGATACGTCGGCACTGAAGCATATCCCGAAGAATTGGCATATTACCACGTCGAACCAGAAGATAAAATAAGGCTTGACAAGAACGCTCTTGAACTAATACGTAAAGCAAACGATAACAACATACTCAATACACTACGACTACTGAATAACATATTCGAATTACCACACATTGAGGAGCCAAGTAAAGAATCTAGCCTTCATAAGGAGCTGCAAGAAATACTCGTTGAACTAGGAAACGCACTAGGACTAGAACCAATCATGGAGTTCGACGTTGGCAGTTTCAGAATAGATGTGGCCTGGCTCGACGAAGGAAAGCTGATCTACACATTCGAGATCGTGATCGGCGGTAGCGTATTAGAAGCCCTATATAGGCTTGAGCATGTGGAGGCAGAAAATAAGGTGCTCGTGATCAGTGACGAAAGATTAGGTGAGGTCGAAGGAAAGGTTAGTGAGGATATAAAGGTTATACCAGCCTCAGCAATAATCAACAAAAAACGAATAGAAATAATAAAACAAATATTCTGCAATCCACAGAAGAAGCTCCATGAATCAATCAATACCACAAACCTCCTAAACAGCATACACGAACACCTCGGGAGGTAAATTACAAATTACTTCATTAGTTCCTCCAGGTCCTTCATTACCGCGCTCTAAAGGGATAGCCAAATCATGCCTTTTTAATTATCTCACCCATCGTCTGCATCACCAAGCACTTCAAGCTGCATGGTGGTTCCTCCTCCCTGCCCCATGTTACTATTAGTTTATTGCCTTCGCAGTGTGCTTCATCGGCGCCGAGCCTGATTGCCTCCCTGACCAACTCCTCACTACACGTCCTTATTATCATTACACAATTACACTGGCTATGAATTCTCACCACAAACCCCATTATTCAAGCCACATAATATTAGGCATTTCGCTAAGCCACAGGCACCGTGAACACGGTCTACGAAGAAACAGCCGAGAAAATAAACGCGGAAGGACCAAACAGGGCGAAGAAAGTATGCGAGGCGGTACTGGGCGGTGAGGTATTGTAACCGAAACACCTAAATAAATCTAGTTGAAACAAGAATTAATGCCCAAATGCCCATACTGCGGCTCCGAGGACTTAACCCCAATCAAGTCATGGAGGTTCAGGATCTACGATGTGACGCAGTACAAATGCAATAAATGCGGCGGAAAATTCAACCACTACATAAACACCACAGGCAGAGGCAAACCCGAGTACGACATAAAAATCAAGCCAAAACCAACACGTAAGGTTTCCTCCGCCACACCTAGTTTCGATCATGAGACCGTTAAGGGTTGGTTAGTCGAGATCGGCGAGGTGCTTGGTTACTACGTCAAGACCGAGTTCGAGAGAGATGTTCATAGATTTGATGTTGTTTGGTGGGATAGTGAGAGGGATTTCAATGGCAAGAAACATCCTGCCGCTGTTTTTGAGGTTCAGCGTGGTGGTAGTTTGGTTGAGGCCTTGGCTAGGCTTAAGCATGCATTGGATAGGTGGAACATCTACGGGCTATACCTAGTAGTCACGGAAGAGGGGGATGTGGAGAGAGCTCGTAGACTCGTTGAACCACACCTAGAGGGCTCATTCCACGAGTTACAGGGAAGGCTTAGGATATACACGGCAAGTAGGGTCAAGGAAATACGGGACGCACTAATTAAGTACAAAAACGAAATAACAGAACTATCAAAACTAAGGGAGTAATGATGTTATTCGGTTGCGTAGACTTATCGATTCCGGCTATTATGAATACTTAATGTATTGATAGATCGTGTTGACGCAATAGCTTAAATAATTTTTAGAGAGTTTCCTAATGAGGGTATGTCTTCTAATGCTCAGTTGGGTGGTCAATTGGATATTGATGAGGTGTTGTTATGCATTAGAGGTGCTGTTATGCAATCACACACTGAGGAGGATGTTAGGGTTAGGGTTTCGAATTGCATTGAGGAGAAAATACTGAAGCCGTTGGGTATAACCCAGGTGGGTAAGTACGAGTACACGTTGGTTTCGGGCGCCAGGGTTGACGCCTTATATGGGCATGTCATTATTGAGTACAAAGCACCCGGCAAGCTCTCGAGGGATTCCGACATCCAGAAAGCCAAAGAGCAAGTCATTAAGTACATAACGACTGAGGCTGGAAATAAGAGCGCTTGGGATAGGTACTTGGGCGTCATCATTAGTGATAGGATTGCCTTTGTTAGGTATGATAAAAGGAGCGATACGTGGATACTCAGGGGACCTTACGAAATTAGGCGTGAGGTAATTATAAAGCTCATAGAGGCGTTGAGGGGTCTCAGGAGGAAGAGCCTAGGCGTTGACGAGATTGTTAAAGATTTCGGCATGAACTCACCAATAGCCAAGAAGGCCGTAAAGATACTTTATGAAAAACTACTTAACACCAAGAGCGATAGGACAAAACTACTCTTTAGCGATTGGATGAGGCTATTCAGGCAAGCCACAGGCTACGACCCAAGCAAGCTTAAGGAGCTGAAGGAGTTGGCGGAGGATTACGGGTTAGGCGGGTCTGGCGTTGATTATGACGCCCTCATCTTCGCAATACACACGTACTACGCATTAATAATGAAGCTCATGGCCGCCGAGATAGCCTACCTATACGGTAGCGGTAGGTTCTATAGATCATACATCGCCGAGCTCGATGATGCCTACACCAGAGGCGGTGTTGAGGGTATAAGAGCGGTACTTAAGGAGCTAGAGAGTGGCGGGATCTTCAGGAAGTTATTGGGCATCGAGAACTTCCTGGAGGGTGATTACTTCTCCTGGTACCTTGAGGAGATTGACCAAAAATTGGCCGACGTCATTGCCGAAATCGTAAGGAGACTCTCGGATTATGAGATAGCGACGCCACAGTTAGAGCCGGAGTTCGCCAGGGACCTGCTGAAGAGGCTTTATCAAAACCTCGTCCCCAGGGACATAAGGCATAATCTCGGTGAGTACTACACACCCGACTGGCTCGCTGAGTTAATACTTGACGAGGTTGGGTTAAGCCTCGAGGACCTGAGGAGGATGGGCGAGAAGGACCCACTGAAGCCGCTTGGGATTAGGGTTCTGGATCCAGCCTGCGGTTCAGGTACATTCCTCGTGCTTTACATTAGTAAGCTTAGGAGGTATGCGGAGGAGCACTTCCTAACGGATGCAATGCCTAAGTACGTGCTCGAGAACGTCGTTGGTTACGACCTAAACCCACTGGCCGTGCTAACCGCCAGGACGAATTACCTACTAGCCATTGCCGACCTACTACCATACACGGGCATGAAAAGCATCGAAATTCCAATTTACCTAGCCGACTCAATAATGATCGAAACGAGGGCTGGAATTACGGGTACGGCTTACGTACTAAGGACCGCAGCTGGCGAGTTCAGGATACCAATGAATGTTGCGCAAAATACTAACCTACTAAGGAATATACTGGACGAAATAAGGATGTGCCTAGAAAACAAATGCACACCCACTGAGTTCACACAAAGGCTTAGACTATACAACCTAAGCCCCGAAGACGCAGACGCACTGCACGAACTCTACAATAAATTATTCGACCTTGAGTGGCAGGGCAAGGATGAGGTGTGGGTATCAGTGCTGAGGAACGCCTTCGCACCAATACTAATGGGCAGGTTCGACTACGTGGTTGGCAACCCACCCTGGGTAAACTGGGAGAACTTACCAGAACAATATAGGGAGGTCAGTAAAAATCTCTGGGAGAGGTACGGGTTAGCCAAGATTAGTGGGAAGACAGGGCTCGGTAAGGTCAAGAAGGACCTATCAATGCTCTTCCTGGCAAGGAGCTTCGACCGCTACCTAAGGGAAGGCGGTAAACTGGGCTTCCTAATAACATTCACCGTATTCAAAACCCAAGCCGGAGCCGGCTTCAGGAACTTCCTAGCCAAGAACATGAGAATCCACGCTATACACGACCTGGTGACCCTAATGCCATTCGAGGGCGCCACAAACAGGGCAGGAGCCATCATTGTTGAGAAGGTATGCGACCTAGAGAAGATCAACAATAATGATGGGTGCAAGACAATTACCGAGGTACGGAAGGCAAACATGAGCGGCATTAAGCACGTGGTATGGGTCGGCAAGCAGGTAGACACAGACACATCGCTGGAGGAGGTCCTCAAGATGACGAGGCGATACGAGATAGTCATGATACCGCTAATGCCCAACGACCCAGCATCACCGTGGATGCAGGTTACGCCCAACATCGCAAATGCGGTTAGGAAGGTAATAAGTGGGGGCCAGTACTACGAAGCGCATGCAGGAGTTTACGTAGGACTTAACCAGGTTTATTTCATCAAGGTGCTTGGGAAGACTCCTGACGGCATGTTAATCATAGCGAACCCGCCCGAGAGTGGACAGAAGAAAAAGGTCAAACAGGTTGAGACTAAAGTTGAGCCTGATCTTGTTTATCCGTTGATTAGGGGTGAGGATGTGAAGAGGTGGTATGTTGATTTCAAAGATAGATATGTTATCATACCGCATAATCCAAAGACGGCAAGTCCGATTCCAGATGGTGACATGAGGGTTAGGTGGTCTCTTATGTACAATTATTTAATTAATTACAGAAGGGAGTTAGAGGATAGGTCAATACATAAGTTGTGGGGTAAAGGCAATCCATTCTACGCTGTGTATGATATAGGCGTATACACATTTGCGCCCTATAAGGTCGTGTGGAAGGCTATTGCTGGCGCTATTACCGGTAAGGCGGTAAGCTTTGCCTGCGCTGTTGTTGAGCCCATTAATGGAAGGCCTGTGATACCTGAACATAGCATTATGCTGGTGGCTGTTGAAGCGTTAGATGAAGCATATTATATTGCTGGTGTTTTAAATTCGGTTATAGCTCGTTCAATCATAGCGTCCTACACGTACGAGTTAAGGCAGGAGACGCACATTATAGATTTCATTAAGATACCCAAGTTTGACCCAAACAATGATTTGCATAGGAGGATCGCTGAGCTTTCCAGGAGGGCTCATGAGTTGGCTAGGTGCATTTACGCCAGTAGTAAGCCTAGTTATTGCGCTGGTGTTAATGCTGAGGGTGAACTTGCTAGAGTTGAGGATGAGCTTGACCTGGCTGTTGCCAGGCTGTACGGGCTTTCTGAGGGTGAGCTTAGGGAGTTTAGGAGGTTGATGGCTATACTTTCGGGCGGGAAGGTTCCTGTTGAGGGTGAGGTTGAGGTTCCTAAGAACCCTGTTGTTAATGTCCTCAACACGTTGCTTAAGCCCTATGTTGAGTCCTACATTGAGGTTGATGTGACTAATCCATCGGGTGAGGAGGTGGAGTTCACGTACGAGTTGCCTTGGGGTAAGGGTTCGTTTAGGATTACTGAGGGTAAGTATAGGATTAATACGCCACCGCTGGAGCCTGGTAAGTATAGGGGTGTCATTAGGTGGGTTTGGCGTGGTAATGAGTATAGCCGGGAGTTCGAGGTTGAGGTTTCTGAGCCGAGGGGTCCCAGGAGGCCTAGGACTCTCCTGGATTTCTAGGTGGTTATTATGAGTGAGCTTAATAATAAGGTTCAGAGGTGTTTTGGTGATTATGCGGTTGATAAGAGGCTTGCCTATGAGCTTGAGTTGGCTAAATTGCCTAGGTATGTTGCTGAGTACCTAATCTCGGAGTTCCTACCCAGTGGTGGTGGTGACTGGCAGGGTAGGTTGAGGGAGTTCATCGAGAAGTATTACCACGAGCCTGAGGAGAAGCAGGTTGTTAGGCATAGGCTTGTTACTGAGGGTTCCGTGAAGGTTATTGATGAGTTGAGGGTTAATGTTGACGTGACCACCGGCATCCACGTCGGTGTTCTCCAAACGCTGGATATTTGGGCTGATGTGCCGGTGGACATTGTTGAGAGGAATAGGGCAATGCTTGTTAACGGGATGTGGGGGTTAATAACGTTAAAGAGGGTTAACCCAATCGAGGTTTGGGATAAGGAAGTCTCGGTAGCCGTTACCGACTTCAAACCGTTCCAGGCGCCTGAAACCGACCCAGGCATTATTAGGGAGGCTAGGGGTTGCTTCACCCTCGACGAGTGGGTTAATGTCTTAATAAATACCATAGGTCTGGACCCAAGCGTTTACAGCCCCAGGCAGAGGTTGCTCCTGTTATCACGCTTGGTGCCCCTTGTTGAGGGTAATGTGAACATGGTGGAATTCGGCCCTAGGCAGACCGGTAAGACTTACCTATACAGGAATGTGAGTAATTACGTTAGGATAATATCGGGTGGGAAAGTGAGTCCGGCAACGCTCTTTTACAACCTGAGGACTCATGTGCCAGGTGAGTTGGCTGTGAAGGATGTGGTGGTGTTTGACGAGGTTAGTAAGGTTAAGTTCAAGAACTCCGATGAGATGATGGGTAAGCTTAAGGATTACATGGAGAGCGGGCAGTATGAGAGGGGTGATAGGAGGGTTTCGTCGGATGCATCACTGGTTTTCATGGGTAATGTGGAGGTTGAGAGGGATAAGACGGTTGAGGAGAGTTACGTACCCGTGGAGGACCTAACCTACGTATTACCCGAGCCAATGAGGGACTCCGCATTCATTGATAGGGTGCACGGTTTAATACCTGGGTGGGAGTTACCCAAGATATCCCAATCAAAGGTCCACCTAGCCAAGGGGTATGGCATAGCCTCGGACTACTTCTCAGAAGCCATACACACGATGAGGAAGACATCACTTACGGGTGAGGTTAGTAAGTACGTTGAGTTCTCGAGCGAGTTTAAGATTAGGGATGAGAAGGCAGTTAAGAGAATAATGAGCGGACTCATTAAACTCCTATTCCCAGATATGCAATTCGATAAAAGTGAGTTGGAGTTGGTGGCGAACATAGCCCTGGGGTACCGGCAGAGGATTAGGGACTGGCTACACTTGTTAAGCCCTGGTGAGTATCTCAAGGAGAAATTGAGCATAAAAATAAAAGGTTAAGGTAAACCATAAAAATAATAACCATACCCACATGAGTAATGCGTTGGTTCCTATACAAAGACGACATATTTATTCCCGTGGAGGTTATGGCTTTAACGATTGATGATGCCGTCAGGACTGGTTTACGCATTGCCAGGGAGGTTTTGGGCGTTGTTGATAGGTACTGTCTGTACGAGGTTGGTGGTGAGGTCGTTATTGAGTATTGAAGGAATAAGGAAATGTCAGTAAAGCTCATTTATGTCGATAACCCAGCCAAGGCATTGATGAATTATTGCAACGCCGAGAAGACTGGCTTCGTTAGGTGCTTCTCGGTCTCTTAGTTATTCAGACATACACGCTAATTATTTTCATGCGGTGATGTTGTGGTCATGCTTGCGTTTGTTGTATTGTTTGGGGGGTAAGGTATTTGTTTGCTTTAATGCGGCTTGTGGTTTTGTGGTGCGTCTTGGGTTTGTTGTTGCCTCCCTACTCGCCGTGTTGCTGGCCTACACCGCCCTTTACTGGGCTTCACTAGCCGTAATACCGAGGTCGCTCATTGTTTATTGGGCGTCGGTGAACACCACCGGGCTTAGGCCGGTCCTCGACATGCCCATGCTAATCATCTACCTAACCTCACCATTTAACGCGTACGAGTCGTTGATGTTCCACTACCCGCCCTGGCTATACTTCATAGAGTCCGTGGTCGTGCCCACGGTAATACTCGCCACAGAGGTCATAATCGCACTGTGGGCGTCCGAGTACGTGTTGGGTAGGGAAATCCTTAGTGAGTCGTTTTTAATTCAATCCTCCGCCCTAGCCATCGCCTCATCATACATGACATCGCTCATTGCCTGGGTTGGTGGTGGTAAACCGAGCATCGGCACATCAATATACACCGAGTACATGCTTGCAGCAACCATTTACGTTGCAGTAGTATCCGTGCGGGACTTGCTTGGGCGGTTGGTGGTTTCGAGGGGTGTGCTCGCTAGGGTGTACGTGGGTGCCGTGATTACTGCAATTGCCATGCCCGCGTTGGTGGCTGCCTACCTAGCCACCGAGCTCCTACTCAAACCACCAATACCAACAACACACATAGTTGGGCTAATACCCACAGTAACACTGATAGTAACACACCACAAACTCACAACCACAAACAAGGCTCAGAGGCACCAAGGAACAAGCCAGACCCATGAAGGCACAAATAAATAATCAAAACCCACAAAAAGCAGGTAAAGAAAAGAAACAACGTGGCAAAACAAGGCAAAGCAGGAAATCGAGAAAACGCTTTAAGACTTAGGGCATGGGTCAGAAGGATTCAAGAACAAATCAATAATTGGATCCAAAGAATTTGGAGAATCATATTATTAACTTTGATCGCCATACCAATTGTGTTTTTCACGGTACTACTTTGGCCTATTCTATCTTATCCATTAAAGGTAACGATAGTTATGGTGATAATACTTACTTCATTTGAGATAGGTCTTATATATCAAAGACTAAATCAAAGATTAAGAAGGGTATTTAGGCAACTTGAACAAATTGTTATACCAATAGCAGTACTAACACTCATCACCGTTATAATTATAATCTTTACCCCTGTATTCTTAACGAAAGACTTGTCTATTGGGCTGCCTCCGGTAAATACGTCTCTTTCAATTTATTGGCTTCAGCACTGCTACGGAATTAATTATTACTGGTGGCTTAACTATGTAAATACGACCGAGACCCGCGAGATGCTTATTCAATATTTTAACCAACTGGGTATATCACTTAATAAAACCATGATCCATTCCGTAATAACACAAATACAGATCCTTACATCTAATATGCAATATTTCTCGAAAATATCTAAATCTAAATATTTTATTTTTACCTTGGCGATGATCTTGTTGACGCTTTTCGTATTTTTCATTATCATACCCCTTATGGCTAATTACGTTGCTTTTAATATTCTTACATGCATGGACATCATTAGGAATGATTTATGCATTAACGTATTGAACTGGTTCTTCTGGTTTCATTTTCTTAAGTGGTTTTTATTTTACGTAGTTACTTTTAGTCTCATTATCTACTTCTTCTCGTTAATCTCCCTCATTACTTCCGAGTACATCTCGCTTGTTTTGATGATCGTTACTACGTTCTTGGTGATTATCGCTGAATTTTTCGTATCCCGTGAGGATACGGCTTCCCGTGAGAATATAGCTCGCGGACCCTTTGTGGGTCCCTTTATTGCAAGTGTTGTAGCGGCGACTCTCTTTGCATTGATGGTTTTTATGATAACCAATGTCTTCCTACCAAGCACCTGCTTCACCCTGATCTCTAATCCTAACTCAATCTCTTCTTTGATTAACTCTGTTGCCTTTAGTTACGAATCGTTACTGACTCTTGCCGCTATTTTTGGCGCCATCCCCTATGCATCTACGCTATGGGCTATTCAGTACCACTATGAGTGCTCATGCCAACGTGCCTCCCTACAGGGTGAGAGGCAGAGTGGTGCTGGTGGTTCGAGACTCCCTGAAGAGAAGTAGTTTCTACATGTTGAAAGATGAGTCTCGTTAAGTCGTACGGGATGGGTCTGAAGGCCTAGGGGCACACCTTTGATTGATAATACGGAGAGTCCAATGCCAACTAGTGCATTTTACTTAAAATACGTTTATAACGTCTAAAATTAAAATTTTAAACATCACAACAGTAATAATACATAATGGACTAATCGAGCTCATCAACCCTCGGTTTAGCGATGCACCTTGCAATAATCTAAACATGAGACCTAAGGTCCCCGAAGCGCTAACCCCACGGACTCTAGTTCTCTTCTTGGTTGTTCCTTGGTAGTTGCATGTAGTCGAGTACTGCGGAGACCAGTATTATGTAAACGGTGATGCTTATGATTAATGCGATGATTGCGGGTACCGTAAATAAGATGGCTACAAACGGTGGCACAATCACCGATATTATGATCAGAAACACCGCGAATACGAACCACTCAAGAACTGTAAACTTCACGTCATAGACGAAACGCAGGGTATTCGCGTCAAACCTAGCCTGGCTGCTGAAGAGGAAGAGGCCTATGACTATGGAGAGGGCAACGCCGAGAACCCATAAGGCGATTTCAACAACAGTCTTAGTAACTGCGCTTTCAATTAACGATATCGATGATATCTTCAATCCTAATAGATGTAGAATTATTAGAATTGAACCTATTACAAAAAATAATATTATAAATGATAATAAAATCAAATTAATCAGCATTAGGACGAAGATGCTTTTGTTAATCCTACTAAGCGCCTCAGTGGCATTGCCTCTGAAGCCTTTCATGCATCGGTATTTCTCATTCTCGATGTATTTCTGGGCGTCCTTCACAACATCCTTGGGGAGTTTGCCTTTAAGTTCTTCGTTGATCAGGGCTGGTAGTATCCTAATTAACCCTCTAAAACCAAATATTGGAATGATGTGATAAGGTGCATCTTTAATAATAATAAGAATTACGAATATGATCATAAGTATAATTGCAAGTATAAAAGCTATTATTATGGGTATTTTTATTAATGTTGTTGGTATCGTTTCTGTTAACTTAGGAAAAAGGATCATGATAATAAAAATAGCAAGAGACAATAGAAAAGCAACCGCTAGTGGTGGTACTGATTTATATAGTTTAAGGTATATTTTATCGAGCTTAGTGATGGGTCTTTCCAACCTCTCTTCCGCGACGCCCTCTAAGTAATCCCATAAGCACCGCACGGAGTTCAATATACCCTCGGCTTTCGGGTTTTCGTTGTCTCTTTTCGGTGGGGCTTCCTTGGTGTTTTGGGGGTCTGATTTGCCCTGGCTTTTTGGCATTAATTGTGTGGTATTGTTAATTGAATTTAAACCCTATTGGTTGAAGATGATGTTAGGGTTTGCCCTCGCATTTAATACCGAGTCTCTTCAATAAATCCTTACTCTTCCGGGACGTGTCTCTCACCTACTCTGTCATGGTCGCGTTTCTATCTTCATTAAGTGTGATTTCGTGGTTTCGAAGTCTAATGAATAAGTCCTTACCAATGCATCTAATCCAATACGTCTCGAGGTGTATTGGGTTTTTGTTTGGTGTGGGGTTGTTGTTGGTTTTTATTGTTGTTTTTGTTGGTTTATGTGGTTGTTAGTGGTGGTAGGTATATGAGTCCGTGCTGTATTTTGTAGGGTCGTTGTGGTGTAGGCGGTGCGAGTTGGGGTAAGTACTGTAACGGCCCTATGAGTTCGTCTACGGTGTTGAATAGGTCCTTCAGTTTCTTGTAGAGTTCGTAAACGGCGTTTAGTTTCTCGCCTTCGAGTACTGTTATTGTTAGTCCCATGGATTGTGCTTCGTTTACGTGTATTACTTTGCCGTGGTATTCGTATTCTGTTACGAGTTTCTCCGCAACGTCATCGATTGTGCCTTGTTCATGCATCATTTTCCTGGTTAGTAGGTCTTTGAGGAGTCCTTTTACGTGGTCTAGGAGGCTTTTGAAGTGTCCCATTTCTGCTATCGGTATGCTTGAGAGTATTGCTTGTATTATTGTTTGGTCTTTGATTTCCATTTCTGTTATTATTTCGATTGCTTGTTTGAGGGAGTCCTTGATGGTTTTTGCCGATACCCACTGTCCCGTGCTTGGTAGGAATACTTGGGGGTCTACGGGTCCTAGTTCGGTTATTGGTGTTGC
>Ga0326758_100290_pt1 | contig 12725 bp, 19 predicted proteins | sample GCRJH_S_FD_207221 | JGI IMG/M metagenome (GOLD analysis project Ga0326758, IMG submission 207221) | Hot spring sediment microbial communities from Geyser Creek Basin, Yellowstone National Park, WY, United States - GCR.JH_S | ecosystem: Environmental > Aquatic > Thermal springs > Near-boiling... | reverse complement strand
ACTCGACTGCCCACCAGATGAGGGATGTAAACCCGAACCGATGGTGGGAACGATGAGCCCCCTGGGAGGGAACCCTCGACCCTTCCAGGGCGGGGAGGAAGTCAGTCCCCCCAAGATAATTTCTCCAGTATATACTTTATTGAGTTCCTTTTTATACTAGGTAGAAATGTTGTAACAGTAGTATTATTTTCGTTGTTTTGTTCTGTTCTGTGCTTCTTATATATATTTATAGTGATAGTTTGCCTATGCAGATATTTACGGAAGCGGTTTTTATACCAATAGTGATAGTTTGTCTACTCTGTTTTGTTCTGTGATATGGCTAATAATAATATTTTTCAGTTGGAAAAGATTTCCTATACAATATTTTACTTGTGATGTTTTGCTCCGTTGCATGCCAAATTCTCAAAATTTTTCGTTTAGATTAGCCAAACATATGGTTGAGAGAAATTTTCAACACGTCATAACGTGGTTACGATAAGTGATATAATTGAGAAGGGCTGTGAACTAACCTATTATACTAAAGATAGATAGAGAAAAAGATATTTTTATAAAGAGAAGCTGGAAATGGGAACATATCATGCCTCACCGCATTACTACAGGGTTATCCTGAAGCTATACACGCGTGAGTCACCAAATACTAGAGATCTTAAGCGACTATGCTTTAGTCTTTTGACATATCTTTGCCCGTTAATTTCATAGTCAACAATAAAGTGCTTAAACCCCGTCTTGAATTTCGGTGGAGACTCATACAACTGTTTTGCCTCCTCCTTACGGTTGTCCTTTAGAAGCAATAATATTACTGCTATTTTGACCAGGCTGGGATGGTAGAGTTTTAGGAATTTGTCTGCGTACTTAGTATACCCGTACTTGCTAAGAAGGTCGTACGTGAATTCTTGGAGAAACTGTTTACGCGTCTGCAGTTCTATGTCTGCCAAACCCACCTTCTTATGATTAAGAATAAAACTCAGAGTTTCTATGGTACGGGAAAGCCTCTTTCTTACGGTCTCCTCGTCTTGCTCAGAGAAGTTGAGCAAGAGCTGTAAGACTTGGTCAAAATCGACGGAGCAATAACGAATGGCAAAAGCACCGATTATGTAGAGTTTATGCTTAATTTTCTTGTGAGCGATTTTTTGTGCTACACGCATGAAGACGGCTTTTTGTGCAGAATCGGTAATTAATTTAGATAGTCTATGTGCGAAGGCGTAAGTCCTTAGGTTTCTGCCGAACCCTGCAGGGATAGTTCCGATCCCCGCATTAGGTAAAAGGACGTTGTGCGGGCGATAGTGAGAAAAAACCCTGTCGGATTTGGAACCAGATTTCTTATCTATGCCTTCTGAGTTAGTTACAAAAAATGTCTCATAGTCGTACCCAATAACTTCCCCTGTTTCCGCACAAATAGTATATATGCCGTCTGAAACTAGCTCCATGCATTCAGCGTCTTGTGCTTGATAGATTTGAGTTTGAACGATTGATTCTGTCATACTGATTCTCATTCACAAACAGCTGTTTATAAATATTTAGTATTATGGACTGCGTAATATCGCTCCCTAACTAATGAGGGTTAAGAACCGAGGTAGATTTAGTTCGGGGAAAACCGATTAGAAGTGGATAATAAGATATGGGTACTGATAATTCGCATATACTCCTTGGGGTAGTTCAACCTCTTTTACGCCAGTAGGGGTGTTGACTGTGATTTTGTTAAAGCCCCACAACTTGTCGAAACCTATCAGGTTATCTCCCTGCACGATTGTTATTGCTGGCAGAGAGAAGATCTCTGCGTACTCAACATCACCCTTTATGAGTATCTTATCGCCTTCGACCTTAAAATCGATATTACATTCCTCCAGAAGGTCGATTACCTTTTCCATTTCCTGTCTATAATTTTCTTCATCTTCATCCCATTCCTGAGCCATTTTTGCCCCTCATTTTATATTCTCAAACAGCTGTTTAAAAACATTTTGTCGCGGATCGCGTGACGTCTCGGTTAGCTTCCTCGAGAACCGCGAAGGGTGAGGAAAAAAATTGAATAAGCCCCATAAAACTTCTATAAACCTTCTTTACACCATTTTTAAACCTTTTGTTCCAAGTTTGAGCTGGACTCTTATGACAAAAGATGAAATAATTAAGGAAAATGAGGAATTACGGCTCGAGTACGCTAAAGCTATTAATACTATCAGTACCCTAGAACGAAAATTAGAGAAATTGCAGAAAGAGAATAAAAGGTTGAGAAATGAAAATAGAAAGTTAAAGAGGCAAAACAGGGTACTTAGGAGAGCAATGGAAATCATAAAGCAGATGAGTAAGGAAAAGAGAGAATTAGATTTCAAAAAAGTAATACAGCTTTTAAAAAGAAGAGAAGAAATGGGAAAAACTCGTAATGCTTAATGTTTTGAGCTTTTTTCGAGCTTCTTAAGTAATTTCTCTCTGTAACGTTTGTTGTCAGTTATGATGTCGATAATGTCGTCGAAATACTCATTAACTATGTCTTCCAAGTCAGTGTACTCGAACTCTACTTCGTCTATTGAGTATTCATATTCGGCGTGGTAGTCGTCGCATATTACAGCCCTTTCATGTTCATCATAATAGCAGTACTCTTCTAGGTCATGATGATGTACTTCAATTGGTACTCTCATTGCTCACCGCCCTCACCATCAAATGAGGATAGATAATGTTTGAGAGCTTCTCTAATTACCTGACTTCTAGTTACCCTTGCATTCACAGCGTATAAATCGAGCTTTTGCAATAACTCCCCCTCCAGTTTAACTGTTATCGTACGAATACGAATTGGCATTATTTTCTTCTTATTCCCCCAATCATAGGATTCCAGTGCTTCTCTAATCACATCGCTTCTAGTTAACCCTGACTTCATAGCATATAAATCGAGTTTTTGGAGTAGATCCTCCTCTAACTTAAAGGTTACGACACTCATCTCGGGGTTCAATTTTATTTTCATTTTTTACCCCCAGTTTATGTATTACCAAACTAGTCTTTTAAGCTTTATGGCTAACAAGTTAGGAGGGACTGTTGGCGAGAAAGGAGAGGACTATTTGTTAAAACAGCTGTTTGAGAAGGAAAGTGAGTCAAGAGCGGGAAGCCTCACAGTGGTGAGAAAGCGGGCGTAAAGCAAGGAAAGAAAGGGGAGAATAATATATAAGGAAGAATTTATTATAATTTAAGGGTGGGGGGAAGAGAAGAAAAATGGCGTTTAGGTCAATAAATAATGTATCTTCTTCTGCTAATAAACTTTTCTCTCAATCTCTTTCTTTATACGAGATAAAGGGACAAGTCATAAAGATCTTTGGCAGTTTAAGGAAACAATTGCTCGGTATTAAGGACGTAATAGATCTGATAAATTTGCCACGGTGGGCGAAAACACGAATCAAAGAAGAAAGGGGATCTATTGAAGTTCATGAAGATGGATATGGAGGAAAAATACTTGTGCTTCTGTTGGAAGATCCATGGACTAGTGAATGGACTAAGAAGCAGAGGAAAACTGCTTTCGTTATCTATTTCTCGTTCCAAACTTCTAAGCCAATCGTGCCATCTCAGTTGCCGTGGAAACTCAACCAGATCTATAAAATAGTAAATAAACTGCGAGCCAAAGGGTATCATGTTTTCCCTGGTATCGTGGCTTTTTCATTCAGTCCAGGGGCTAAGGAGATATTAAAGAAACATAAGGTAGAAGCGTTTACGACGCTGGATTCTGTAAAGCAATGGATATATACCAAGATAATTTTCAGGCTACAAAAATTAGTTGAAATAACAAAATTCACATTCAAGTTTGACAGGATATTTAACTTTTTGAAGACCATCATTGAGGGGTTGGGCTTCAATATCCCTACCCACATTCTTGAGGCTTGGGCGTTGAAGCCCAAGTTCCCCGAACGTTAAAAAGCGTTAATCCCGACGCCTAACTTTATCAACTTTTTTTCTCATTTTAGTAATAAAAATTCAAAGAACGTAAGTCTCAGGTTTAATTTCAAAAACTTTCTTCTGCATTACCAAAAATTCTTTACAATTTCTCCTCGTAAAGCTGGGAGTTATTACAAAATTAATGTCTAGACCAGCACTGTTTTCATTTTATTTCTTTATAAGGATGGAAATCCTGGGAAGACATGAACAGAAATAAATTACAATTATTAATGTGATGAACAGAAATTTTTCCTAAAACGACGTACTTTATGAAGAGAAATTTTTAGTGTAAGGGTAGAAATTGACGGCGTGAACAGAAACAGGGCAGTCGTTGCACGTGTCTAGTATACTGTAAAGTATCTCTATCTAAAAACTAAATATAATATAATATAAGGAGCTACTAGTGTAGCGTACTGTAAAAGCCCCCAGTAAGCCCCCTAGTAAGCCTTGTAGCCCTTGTAGCACACTTGCTATAGCCCTGGGTTTATTCCCTTTTATTTTTTGTTTAATATTATATAGGGGTTAATTTCACCGAGTTGTTACTTTTTCAATAACTTCATGGTCTATTGAGAGAAACACGGTAAAGTTAATAAACCATAAGTGGTTATATTCAAGTTATGAAAAGTACGAAAAGAATTTCAAAAACCAACAGTTATATTGACGGTCTAGCGACGGCTATGACTGAAGACGAGTACAGGAAAGCCGTCGAGTTTCACAGGTTCCTTGTCAGCATAACAGAGTGCAGACACGGAGTCCTAAGCATTGACAGGGAGAGGTTGATCAAGCTTGCCTCCGCTTTTATGGAATGCGACGCCCTGGAAGCTTACAACATCCTGAGGAAAATGAAGGACTACGGCTGGATATTGACACTCGACAAGGACTTCATTATAGTCAATCTAGAAGCGAAGGTATGATTTTATTTTTTATGAAGAGAAAGAACGGTTTGTTTTATACCCTTTCCCCGTGCAGGCTGGCTCAGCACGCTGGGGTTGGTCGAACGGCATTTTTCCCTCAAACAGCTGTTTGAGGGTTTGTTCGACTCACCCACCCGTCGCAGTTCTGCACAACTCGTTAGAAATTTAAATAACTTCATGCCCAGGGTACTAATGGGGGTTAAAATGATTCTAGCATTAGGCTATAACCCTCTAATTCAGAAGCTTCAAGACGTCACTGGCTATATAATATACCCCAGGTTTTTTGACAACAAAAAGGCGTTGCTTATAGAGAGAAATTATAAGAAATACTTGAGGGAACTCTGGTTTAACAGAAACAAGATAGAGGTAGCGTTATACCCAGACAATATTAATTACGTTCTTCCAGTCCCAAAGAACATAGCTTACGTTGTCCCTATTCATACCCTGAGCCAGCTAGAAATTGCCGACAAGCTGAGGGAAAATAACTATAAAGTGATTGCAGGATACGCGTCTGATCCGAAGTACAGAGACTATACAATCCATGATTTCATTAAAGCGTCTAAATACCAGCACTGGTATCTTGGCATTTCTACTAGGCACGAGCTGAAAGAAGCCTTATTCTATTCTTTCGACTACGGAGACGTTACTTTGATGTTACTCGGCAGATTTCAGCAGTTAAAGGACGTCAATTACATAAGGAGGAAACTGAAAGAAATACAGCAACTGGTAAGTAAGTCCCACGGCAGGCAAAGCAGTATCCTGGATTTTTTCGCAAAGCCGAGGTAGACGAATTTCTTGGAGAATACTTCTCAACTTCTCATTCTTTTTGTATCCTGAGCCTTCCCATGGAGTACAGAAAAACTTATTAAAGTCGGCTGAGTATAAACTTTGAGGCATCCGTAAAAGGGATTGAAGGAAACGGAAGTATCATCATAATTAAATTTAGACATGCCCCTTCACCATCGCATCCATAAAGGGATTGAAGGAATTCAGCACGAAGCAAATGTATATTCTTCCATTTTTGATCCCTTTTAGGAGAATTTTTTAAATTCATAATTTCGGCTCACCCAAGTTCTGGCTCAGATAAGCCGTGTTTTTAAACACGTTCTCCCTCAAACAGCTGTTTGAGGGATTTTGCCGTGAGGGTCGGGCTTTCGTACTTGTTCAGCTGTCACTGCTGGACGCTTTTCTCTCAAACAGCTGTCTGAGAATTTCTACTCGCCCTTTCGCCCCTCGTGGTTGTGCAGTTATGTTAGGCAGAAAACTTTATATACCGATTCTGCGAAGAGTATAGTGGGGATAAAAAATGGCACAGATTCAAAGTCAATACACCTCTACTCCAGGTCAAGCTTCAAGTTCAGGTCAATCCCAACCTATGAAATTTCAGAACTGCTTGCTAGTAACCAGGCACGAACTTTTGAGGATGCAACAAGAGGATTTAGCAACAGTGTGCATTAATATAAATAAAATAGACACACTGCCAAATAACATAGATGAACTGAAGAAACTTACTACACAGTACGATTGTATTGTTGGTGTAATTCCATTGCCGTTCCAGGTACAACTTTTGCAATTACACAAATCTGTTCTATTATTTTATATGGAGAGCTTGGGAACTACAAATTCGAGGCAAGAAGCTGAGGAATTACTGAAGAAATCCAAGCTGGAGGGAGTCATACTCCCTCCAGCCAAGAATGGAGAACCCTACCGCGTGTCCGCTTATAAGGGTTTAATTAGGGTTAAAAATATTGTAGTAGAAGATGAATGGGTAGTTCAACACTGAGGTGAGCCCCAAATGACGAACTGTTTGGAATTATTGCAAAACAATTATAATTTACGGGGCTATTCCCCAGATACATATTATTTTCTTTTCAATTCGCCCTCGCATTCCGAAGAGGAATGCGAGGGTCTATTTGCTTATTTGCAAGCAACGTACGGTTAAAAGCCAGCCCGTTTTTTTATGCTTTTTTCTCTCAAACAGCTGTTTGAGTTCTGTTTAGCACGACGCCCAGCCCGCTCTTTCTTCATAACATGTTGTGCAGAAAGTTTATATACTTCTGCGAGAAGAGTGTAATGGGGAACCTTAAATGCTATCACTCGATAGATGGAGGATTTCTTCCTACATAAACTGTTTAAGTGAGCATTTTAACGATCATAAATTAGTGAATTCAATGGCTTTTCTAATAGCTTCAGCTAAGGGGGACGATTTAGAGTTTTTCGCACCTGATACTGATTATGTTGCTTATTTCGATAAATTAGAGGACGCAAAAGGTGAGTGTAGCCAATATGTTAAGATCTTCTCTTCTTACGACGAAAAAACTATTAGGGATGTGAGCGTTAAATTGTGGTATTATTACGCTAATAAAGAAGTGAAGTTTACCGATAGAGAGAAAAAGCTATTATCTGAACTGGGTATTAAGGTCTAAGGTCAGTGTTTTTTTATTATTTCGCACTGTCAAACAGCTGTTTTAGGATTCTATGTCATCACCCACCCCACCACCTACGGCTTTGTGTCACAAGGTTTTGCTCAACTTGTTGCATAGCTTAAATACAGATCTGCTAAGAGAATAAGCAGGGTCAGAATGCGTCAGATAGGGTTCTTATGCGGGAACTCAGTATTCTTAAATATAGATGACGAAGTCGTTTCACTGAAATTTAGCAATAATAAAATCGACGTCGATGTAGAGAACAAATATAACCAGTCTACAGGTCAGTGCAGTGAAATTCAAGCAGATATTGAGCTACTATATACAGCAAAATACTACCCGAGGACATATTATTCAGTCTATAGAGTTGTGTTACAACTTCAGTCTAAAACTAAAAAGGTGTATCTGCTGGAGCAGTATAACGGATCAACGGGATTAGTGATGTACTATGTATGCAGAAGCTTCAAATTATGTTTGAAAAAAATTGATAAGCTAGAAGAAGACTAAAATTAGTTTTTCTTCTTTTCTGTTTTGTTTGTTCTTATCTATTTCTTTTACAACATACTTTGCAGAAAACCTATCCATGGAATATATTAAGTTCCGAGAGCAATTTTGAGGCTTTCTCGTTTAACTTCCCACGCACTCCTCTCCTTATTAAGTTAAACATGTGCAGAGAAGCCTCTAAAACTGTTTTCTCATCGTATTTATCTATTGTAGACAAATAACTTTCGCAGTCAGCAATATAACTGTTTATCAGACCACGATAAGTAAGGTGATCATCAATTTCGTAAAAATCGTCTATAGGGATTCCTACAGAAAGAGAAATCAAAAAAGCCTTCTCGTCTACGAGGTGTTTTTCATGTTTCTTAACACAGTTATAAATTGCCGAAACCATTTCTTTTTGGGTAATCATATTATATTCCTAGAATTACAGCAAATAAAGCTGATGGTGGGGGAAGGGAAAAACAAGCCCAGCCTACATTAAACTATAGCTCACAAAACTGCTGTTTGAGGTATTAACACTTTCACTAGTCTCTCACTCTTGGTTTTTATGTTCTTTTACATAAAGAACTCTTCCGTGAATTTTCAACACTCCAGTTCTGTCATACTCTGCTAACGCGTCTAGGTATTCCTTGTAAGCGTTCATGATATAATCTACTCTGCTATGCATCCTCTCCAGGATCTTTTTCTGCTCATCGATTTGTGTTTCCACCATTCTGGATCCCCTATTAAATATTGCACCATACCACTTATAATGTCTATTTTTACATCTCGCTCCACATTCCTGTTGCCATAAGGACGTATATTATGCTCATCACTTCTCCGAACGATGCTATGAAATCAATAATTAACGAGAGGTCATGGACAAACAGCTGTAATGGTGGGGCGATGAACGGCAACGATATGCTGGACGTCATAGGTATGAGTATAGCGGTGAAATACACTAAAATGCTCTCGAAGCTGTTGAAAATGAACTGAAGCAGTAAATAAATAAAGATTATTTGCATAGTACTCATTTCCTGCTGTGACAAGTTCAAGAGGTAATTCCTTGTGAATAACGCAGAAATAGTAGCAAGCCCTGCTATTGCCCCTCCTACTAGTATGCCACCGCTCTGAAATATACTCCCCAGAATATGTTCCAGGTACAGCACCAAGTTGAACGACAGTAATAACGATATATAATTTCCGAGTGCGGGGTTTGTTGAGTATTCGTTGAAATTAATCAACGTTACAAGTAAATCGACGAGAAAAGTCGAATATATTATACCCTCGTTGATCTTATAAAATACAGTTGCCAGGGAACCAATCAGTCCCATAAGAAGATTATTTGAGTTCGTGTATTAAAAAACATATGTTTTAGCACCACGGTTTGTGTATTAGTCCTTCAGCACCTTCCGTGGATCTTGAAAAATAGATAATATCCTAAGGAGTCCTTCGACGGTACAGGTGTCCTATCGGCAACTAGTGCGTGTAATAATACTACGCTTAGTTCAGATATATAAGGGAATACTTCTTTTTTCTTTATATAGAGTAATATAGGCATCCCGAAAAATCCTACTAGAAAATTAGCGATATTGAATATATCTTTAATCCTAGAATCTTTTGTTGTTTTTGTGACAGTCTGTAGTTTTAAGTATACTTTTGTTACGAAGCGTAAATACAACGAATAATAAGTGGTTATTAGGAAATTAGGGTTATCGGAATTTAATGCCTCGTTGTAGAACTCCTCTTCATTTTTCATTAATTCATCAATAAGTTTTTGTAACCCGTTCATTACCGTATTAACATATTCTTCTATAGTCCCGTCATCATCAAACATAAATCCAAAATCTTTCCTTATTTTTTCAGCTTCTTTTGAGAGTATTTCTGGCTCTTTATCTTCATTTAGGACTAACATCAGCATACCCCAATATATCTCGAACAAATTCTCCTCATATTGTTTGGCTAGATAATCCCGCATCTCCTCTAAGCGGACAGGGGAATATTTTTCTAAAAGGAGAGAAAGGTTATCTAACATAGTTACCAATCTAATTAGGTTAGTATATTTATTTAACTTTTGATCGGTTGTCTTGGAAGGGCGTTATGTAGTTCAGTAATTTAAAGCAAATATGCTAAGTTTATACATATGAAAGGCTACAAGAAAAAAATAAGGAGAGTAAAGACCCATAACCATGACGTCAAGATATATTCGTTTCCCTGGGAGTGCTATAAGGTCAAGGAAATAGGAGATGACGTTTACGAATTATACCAAGCAGATTGCAACGACCCTGAAGCCAAAAGGAAATCCAGGACTACGGTAACAATAAACGTGAAAAAGAAGGGCATATACAACGTTTTACTGTTTCCAGAAAAGATAGTGGTCAAATTAGCTAAAGAAGAACGTACATACAACGTGACCAATTTACTCTTCCTCCCCAAGAAGGTCTACGATTTACAGTTTGACGACCAGAACCTTATTATAAAATATGTATATCCCGCGGAAAAAGTAAGTACGGTGAAAATTAAATTGCCCAAACCCGTCGTGTTCGAGAGAGGTCAGAAAGACCACTACAGCATAATTAAGGTTTGGAAGCCTGAAGATTATGAGCTTTTGAAAAAAGAAATAATGGAGAAGGTGGGAGTTGATGCAAATAAATGATTACATAAAGTTAAACGACACAAACCCAGAGGAGGCACTCCTGAAGGTAGATTACAACTCGTTATTGCCGATGTTCGATAAATACTACACACAGGTGTATGAGGGCAATGTAAAGTTCATCGATTTCCCATACATGGAGAAGCAGTACATTGATCTGTCTAGAAAATATTACATGGAAGGTATTGCAGACCTAACGGTTCTCATGATGCATACAATATACCAAATCGCGATAGACAGAAAGGAACACAAGTTCATGAAAATCAGACCTGTCCCTATCGACACGGGTCAAACGACGATCATCAGCGGGGAGGCTAGGGGAGGCAAATCCTCATTAGCGTTGTGGCTCGCATATGCACTGTACGGCGACTGGGACGTCGCCATCGCACACATTATCATCGACCCCTTACAGCTCGACGACCTGATCGAGGCGATGAAAAATTACGGAATAAGCAAGATCCCGATGATAATTATAGACGACGCTGGGATAGGGTTCGGCAAACAGGTAGGAAAAATGGATAGATTGAGGCTAGAAAAGATACATAAATACGCACAGACGTGGGCGATAAAGTTTAGCAACGTGCTTATGACTATACCGTCGGAAACGAGACTGTCTGGTGTGCTGATGAAAGCCATGCCATCGTCTTATGCTGTAACAGTAGTACCACGGACGATGACGACGTCTGAGTCGCACGTATATAAGAACGTTGTAGACATCACAGGGAAATTGTTGAAAACTAAACACCCGCTTAGGGATTACAACAGTATCAACGTCGGGCTTCTACTGAAGAACGAGCTGAAAAAGAACTTTGCACATGTAGTATACACCCCACGATTATTACCAGATGAAGCTTACGTAAAATATAAACAACTCAGAGAAGACTACCTATACATTATTGCGAGGATGTGAAACTTTTTTATAGAGCTGAGTGGGAACTCAACCTACTTATTATTTCTCTTTTTCTCAGTGGGAACTCAGTTGCGATAGCGGTCAGTATGCCGTAAAGTATTCCACTTATCCCAAAAAGTTCCTGAAATAGTAAAGTCCACAAATAAACTCCATAACTTACCTCTCCAAGGAAGACCGTCACGCGACTGAGTACCTTGGGTGGGTTAATGATAAGGAAGGCGAAAGCGGGTAACGCCAAGTTGTAAATCAGGAACCTTGTGAAGAACTCATATACAAATTCGTTAGAGGAAGATATCAGTGCAGTAAAAACATATTGAGCGTAAAGTATTAGTATGAAATATTTCGCTTTTTTGTTGGCTGATACACCTTTCTGTTTCTTCTTCAAAAGGTAAGCAATTATCCCCCACCCGTATGCCCCTAACCAGAATGGAGGCATGAAGTAAAGTAAGCGGAACTCGTTGTAGGGGAGGAAGACGATGAAGAGGCTGTAGAAAAACGATGTAAAAATCAATAAAACAGCTGTTTGAAATTTTGCTTTATCGCTCATCCGATGGACGAAGGGGATGGCTAAGTACATCCATTCCTCCAGCTGGAGAGACCAGAAGAGATATTGGAAGGAAAACGGTACAAGGACGAAGGAAACGAACGTAAAATGGAGTATCAAGTCGTAATATGTCACGTCCATGTGGAGCACATATCTGTCGGCTAAGAATACTACGACGACGGCGAGAAAATAAAGTGGCCATATCCTCCTCACCCTCCTTTTGAAGTAATGAGTGAGTGAGGGATTTGCATCGAGCCTGTTAAGGAGCAGAAAAATCGATAACTCGAAAAATAGGGGAACGCCCAACCAACCAGGACGAAACAACACAAGGGGGATTAATTGAAGAGTCCATAGGTGATATAAAGCGACGGAAAAGGATGCGAAGAAACGTAATTGGGCTATTCGTGTATCATACTGATTCATCCCATATCACCTTGCATATATCAAGCCGATCTTCCTGTTTCCTTTAATCGTAACGTTAAACCTTGATGCTCTAAGTAGATCTGCAAGATGTTGAACGCCGTTATGATATTCTATAATAATTGTATGATATCTATTTATCCAACGTGGTGGAGCAGTACTAAAGAAATCGTATTCACACCCTTCACAATCTACTTTAAGTACAGACCCAGAAGGAATATTGTATTTCAGCGTTATAATATCTAAATTATTCGAAAGCCCGCATTCACAACGAACTGGCTCAACAACGTCTTTTAGATCGTTTTCCCTTATGTTCTTCTCTAAGTAAGTCGTGTTGACGTCAAACGCATAGACTTTCTTTGCACCGTTCAACGCAAAATAAATTGACGAATCTCCTATCCCCGCACCGACATCAACTACTGTCCTTCCCTTTACATCAACATCATATATACCGTCTCTGAAA
>Ga0326758_100289_pt1 | contig 12736 bp, 10 predicted proteins | sample GCRJH_S_FD_207221 | JGI IMG/M metagenome (GOLD analysis project Ga0326758, IMG submission 207221) | Hot spring sediment microbial communities from Geyser Creek Basin, Yellowstone National Park, WY, United States - GCR.JH_S | ecosystem: Environmental > Aquatic > Thermal springs > Near-boiling... | reverse complement strand
ATTTTTGATAAATAATAAGGATTTCCATCAGCAAATCCATATATTTCTATTAATTCTAAAATATTTTTATCTGGAAAGAATTCTTTTAAATCAAAGAAAGATATAGGTTTTAATTTATATGATAATGCTCTCCTACCATATAAAGGACTTTTATAACTTAAAACCTTTGATTTTATCATTGATATTGAAGATCCAACTATTATTAACTTTATTTTAGAATTTTTTAATATATTATCAACAATATTTTGGAAAATAGTTAATATATTTTTATCTTCTTTTATTAAATTTTGAAATTCATCAATAATTATAACATCTACTTTATCTTTTAAAAAATCAAATAATAATTCCCAATCTTTTTTATATTTATTTAATTCTGGAAAATAATTTAAACATAGATTATAAAATCTATCCAAATTATTCTTTTCTAAAGCTAGATAATATATTCTTTTCATTTTTTCTGTGGCTTTTAATACTAATTCTGTTTTTCCAATTCTTCTTTTACCATAAATTATTATGAACTCAAATTTATCACTATTTAAATATTTATTAAGTAGGGTTAATTCTTCTTTTCTATCTTTGAAATTTTGTATAATCATAATTATACTAATTGTAATTATACATATATAAGATTTACTATTATTTTAATTTGCCTTATATTTAAAATTAGAACAGATAAACAAAATTACAACTAAAATAAAGCATTCAAAACATATAATATTCTTATTTTTAAATATTTATTTGATAAGCGTAAATATTACTTATTAGTTTCTATTATATTTATATCCATACCCAATTTTACAGAATAAAATTTGTTATATCTACAATAATATTAATTATCTTATTAATAAATAAATATTTTATAATCATATTAAAAGCAATGAGCAAAATTTATAAGTCATTTATAAATTATAATATTATGCCTTCTGATATTAGGCCGTTAGATCAGTTAGATATTGATGCTATAACAGAATATATTAAAAATGTTGTTAATAAGGCAAATACAGAAGAATATATAAGAATTAAAATATCAAATCTTATTGAAGAAAGTATATTAAAACCATTAAATATACCTTTTGAAGGTAAATATGAATATACTTTAGCTTCTGGTAAGAGAGTCGATGCATTGTATGGACATGTTATTATCGAATATAAAGCCCCTGGTAAATTATCAACTGATTCTGACATTCAAAAAGCAAAAGAACAAGTTATTAAATATATAATCACTGAAGCTGGAGATAAAAGTAATTATGGTAAATTCTTAGGCATAATTATTAGCGATAAAATTGCATTTATTAGATACAATAAAAGAAAAGATAAATGGATATTAAGAGGACCTTTTGAAATTAGAAGAGAGGTTATTATAAAATTAATAGAAGCTTTAAGAGGTTTAAGAAGGAAAATTTTAAGTGCCGAAGAAATTGTTAAAGATTTTGGTATGAACTCTCAAATATCTAAAATAATAATAAGAATACTTTATAAAAAATTGTTAAATACAAAAAGTGAAAAAACAAAAATATTATTTGAAGATTGGATGAGATTATTTAAACAAGCTACAGGTTATGATCCTGAAAAATTTAAAGAACTAAAAAAATTGGCGGAAGATTATGGATTTGAAAGATCTAATATTAATTATGATATTCTTATTTTTGCAATACATACATATTATGCATTGATAATGAAATTAATTGCTGCTGAAATAGCTTATCTATATGGAAGTGGTAAATTTTATAAATCATACATTACAGAACTCGATGATGCTTATACTTCTAAAGGTATTGAAGGTTTAAAAGATATATTAAAAGAATTAGAAAGCGGAGGTATATTCAAAAAATTATTAGATATTGAAAATTTTCTAGAAGGAGATTATTTTTCTTGGTATGTTGAAGAAATTGATCAAGAATTAGGTGATGTTATTGCTGAAGTTGCAAGAAGACTTTCTGATTATGAAATAGCAACTCCACAATTAGAACCTGAATTTGCTAGAGATTTATTAAAGGATTTATATCAAAATATTGTTCCAAGAGATATTAGACATAATTTAGGAGAATATTATACACCAGATTGGTTAGCAGAACTAGTACTTGATAACGTTGGATTAAGTTATAAAGATTTAGAAAATATGGGAAAAGAAGATCCTTTAAAACCATTAAAAATTAGAGTTTTAGATCCTTCATGTGGATCAGGTACTTTTCTCATACTTTATATTAGTAGATTAATAGAATATGCTAATGAACACTACTCAACAGATACATTAGCTAAATATATACTTGAAAATGTTGTTGGCTATGATTTAAATCCATTAGCAGTATTAACAGCAAGAACAAATTATTTATTAGCCATTGCAGATCTATTACAACAAAGTGGATTAAAAAGCACTGAAATTCCAATTTATTTAGCAGATTCTATAATGATTGAAACAAAAGCAGAAATTACTGAAAAATATTATATACTAAGAACTACAGTCGGTGAATTTAAAATACCAGCTAATATTGCACAAAATACAGATCTTTTAAGAGAAATATTAGGTGAAATGAAAATGTTTTTAGAAAAGGGATCTGAACCTGAAGATTTTGGAGATAAAATTTCTAGATCCTCGCAATATAATTTAAATTCTTCAGAGAAAAAGAGTTTAATTAATCTTTATAAAAAATTATATGACCTTGAAAACCATGGCGAAGATGGTGTATGGATATCTATAATTAAAAATGCATTTGCTCCGTTATTAAAAGGTAAATTTGATTATATAGTTGGCAATCCTCCGTGGATAAATTGGGAGAGTTTACCTGAACAGTACAGAGAATCAAGTAAAGAACTTTGGAAAAAATACGGATTATTAGAAATTAAGGGAAAAACTGGATTAGGTAAAGTTAAGAAAGATTTATCTATGTTGTTTTTAGCAAGGTGTTTTGATTTATATTTAAAAGTAGGTGGAAAATTAGGATTTGTAATAACATTTACAGTATTTAAAACACAAGCGGGTGCTGGTTTTAGAAATTTTTTAGCTAGAAGAACGAAAATACACGTTATCCATGATTTAGTAACATTGGCACCATTCGAAGGTGCAACAAATAGAACAGGAATTATTATTGTTGAGAAAGTTTGCGAATTAGATAATATGAATGATAATGAATGTGAAATTATTAGAAAAGTACAAAAAGAAAATATGAGTGGTATTAAACATGTTGTATGGAATGGAAAGAAAATTGGCCCTAATATGTCTCTAGAAGAAGTTAATAAGTTAATAAATGATAAGTTAATAAAACCACATGATGACTTAACAATGGTATCATTAATTCCTAATGATCCATCATCACCATGGATGCAAGTTAAACCCAATATTGTAAATGCAATTAGAAAAGTAATAAGTGGAAATCAATATTATGAAGCACACGAGGGCATTTTAACAGCCTTTAATCAAGTTTATTTCATTAAAGTACATGATGGAGTTTCTAACAGCTTGTTAATCATAAGTAATCAACCAGAAAGTGGACAAAAAAAGAAAGTCGAAAAAATTGAACCTAAAAAAGTAGAACCAGACTTTATTTATCCATTAATTAGGGGTAGAGATATAAAAAAGTGGTATGTTGATTTCAAAGATAGATTTATTATTGTACCACATGATCCTAAAACGGCAAAACCTATTTTAGAGAAAGATATGAAAGTTAAATGGCCTCTTACATATAATTATTTATCCAATTATGAGACAGAATTAAAAAATAGATCTATACATAAATTATGGGGTAAAGGAAATCCATTTTATTCTATATATGATATAAGTACGTATACTTTTGCACCTTATAAAGTTCTATGGGGGGCAATATCTGGTGCTATTACCGGTAAAGCTTCAAGTTTTGCCTGTGCAGTAGCTGAACCCATTAATGAAAAGCCTGTGATACCTGATCATTCAGTGATATTAATACCTATAAAAACTGCAAATGAAGCATATTATATTGCAGGTATTTTAAATTCTATTATAATACGCTCAATTATAGCATCTTATACCTATGAATTAGGACAATACACACATATTATAGATATATTTAACATACCTAAATTCGATCCTAATAATAATTTACATAGGAAAATTGCCGAATTATCTGAAAGAGCTCATGAATTAGCAAAATGTATATATTCCAATAATAAACCTGATGATTGTAAAAATATTGATGCAAAAGAAGAACTTAAAAAGGTTGAAGATGAAATTGATTTAGCAGTTGCTGAATTATATGGAATTACTAAAGAAGAATCAGAAGGATTTAAAGAATTAATGAATATACTATCTGGAAAATAAATTTTATTAATTATAAGAACATAAATACTTTCTTAAAACAATTTTTATTCAGATAATATAAATAGACATTACTAATATCGCTAGATATTTTTGATAAAATTCTTCATAGAGTTGAACGTTTCAATTACAACAATAATACTCTGATAACCATCGAAATATATTTTTATATAAGTTAATAATGTATTATAAAAAATGGATGGTTTAAGTATAATAGCATCAGTAATTATTGCAATAATATACCTTTTAATATTATACTCACCTCTTATATTAGGTTGGATCTTATATTCATATATATTTTCAAAACTTATTTATTCATTTGCTAAACATTATTTTAATATAAATATACTATTTTCTAGAACTTGGGCTATTACCTTTCTCTAAGGAATAACATCTTTTATAATAATTCTTATCCTTATCTTTCTATCTTTCTCATATTCCGTTAATGTAACTATAAAAGATTATTTTACAGCCATTATAATTACAAGTTTTATAACAAGTTTAATTGCCTATAAATATCTGTCTAATGCAAATCTAAGAGTAGCCATTGTTATATCTCTTACAACTATTTTAGCATATCTTAGTTTTATTATTATAGTATATATTGTACAATACCTTTATAATATTCTTTTTCCTCAAGTGTGTTGTGCATTAAACTATATAGAATAAATATTTATAGAAATAATCTATAACTTTTATTATGCCAATGACCTCTTTTGTATTATTTAATTAAAGATTACTCATTTAACCTTACTTAATCATATTAAAACTTATGTCAAATTTAGGATTATTCTTTATAGTTGATGAATAAGTATTTAAAAATTTTAATTGAGACTTTTTGTATTTAATTAAATAAAAAGCTTTTCTATTAATAAACCTTTCTTATTATCTAATTTAATAAGTTGCAATTTCTAACTTTTTTGATTTTTCTAAAATTTATTAAAAATAAAAATTTTATTAAAGAAAAATCTAGAAAACTACTTCTTCGCCAGGAATTCTTGGGAATAATTGAACATCTCTTATGTGTCTCTTTCCTGTTAAGAATCTCAATAATCTTTCAACACCAATTCCTCCTCCAGCACTTGGTTTTAACAATCCCATCTTAGCAACTTCTAGATAGTTTTTATATGATGAATAATCTCTACCTTCTTTTTCTAATTCTTTCATCTTTTCCATAATTCTCTCATATTTATATTCTCTTTCTCCTCCAGATAAAACTTCTCCATATCCTTCTGGCAAAATTAAATCATAGTTTAAGAAATGACCTGGATGTTCTTCATCTTCTTTATCATAGAATTCTCTTTTTATATCAATAATCCAGAATGGATCTTTCTCTTTTTCACTTAAAGCATCATCACTACCATATTTTTCTAAAACTTCTGAATTTCTATAAACTTTGAATGGTTTTGAAGGAACTTTTAATTCTCTACCTAAGAGATCTAATTCTTCTTTACATTCTTCTTTAACTTTTTTGATTACATGAATTACTAAATCTTCTACTAAATCCATTACATCTTTCATCTTTGCATATGCTATTTCAAAATCCATCTGTGTAAATTCAAAAGCATGCCTTCCTGTTTTACCTCTTTCACTTTTCTCTAATCTAACGTTTGGTGAGAATATAAATATTTTATCTGCCGCTATAAGAGAAAGTTGTTTATGCAAAATCATACTCTGTGTTATTACTAATTTTTGCGAATAATACTCAAATGATGGTGTAAAAGTAACACTGGATCCTGGATCTGGTGCCAATGGATCTGTAAATTTTGATGTTACTATTGGCAATAGTTGTACAAAGCCTTTACTTACCATAAATGACTGCATTTCCTTTAGTACTACTGTCTGTATTCTCAATATTGGCTTCATTTCTTTTAGATGAGATATCATTTCTTCTACCGCCATTGTTATTATTTGTATTACTTGTTCTTAAATTTTTTATAAAATTTTTTGAAAAAGATTCAAAAAATTACTTAAATTCTATATAAAAATTAAATATTTTTCAAAATTTGATTTATTAATTGATAGGATATAGTATATATAAATTTCATAAAATTCGAAAATATTTTTAATAAAATACTTAAATTTTTAGAAAATATGAATTTTTTATGAAGATAGATGAAAAGGATAAACAATTACTTTCACTTTTACAGAAGAATTGCAAACTTTCGTTAAGAGAACTTTCGCAAATTACAGAAATGAGAGATACTACAATTTTCGCTAGGATAAAGAGGTTAGAAAATGCAGGAATAATAAAAGAATATAGAGCAATTTTAGATCCTAAATCTATTGGTAAAAATGTTTTATCTTTCGTTTTAATAAAATATGATCCTTCTTCAGGTATTAAACAAAGAGAAGTTGCGGAAAAAATTGCAAACTTACCAGAAATTCAAGAAGTTCATATAATAGCAGGGGATTGGGATATGATAGCAAAAGTTAGAGAAAAAGATGTTGAAGGTTTAGGAAAAGCTGTTTTAGATAAGATAAGAGAAATTAAAGGAGTAAAAGAAACTGTATCTTTGATAGTTTTTGAAAGCGTAAAAGAAACAACTTTTCTTAACTTATAGCAAGAATTTATGTTTTTTATAAAAAATCTTTGAATAAGTTTTATTTTTACTGAGAAATAGGTTTTATATAAAGCAATATAGTCAAAATAAGTATTTTTAAGTTTTGCTTATATTACCTTAATAATGATTATAAATATAATAGTATCAGAAATTCTTGGAATAGTATTATCTTTATTAAGTTCTGCTTATTTTTATCTAACTGAATTACTTTTAATATTAATAATTTTGCCAATAATAATTTTAATTGTAACTTTCAGCCCTAGCCTACCAAATAAGACTAAAATATTACTATTGATCTTTAATATTATTTATTCATTATTATTACCACAAATTATTTCAAAATTATTATTAGTTATAAAATTATTAATAATTATAATTTTTCTGTATTATAAAATAATTTTGAATAATATGTATATGGTAAGTTATTTTTTGATATTTACCCTAATCTTCGCAAAAATAGCAGAAATATATCTAAAGATTGTAACATTAAGTCTTATGATAATAGTTCGTGAAGGAATATATTCAATAATTGCAATATTAAGTTTTATAATCGTTCTTTATGTATTTATAAAGGAAACATCTAATTTTAAAAAATATAAAGAATATATTAATAATAATAAACTATTCTTCATAGTAGCATTTGTTATATCTCTTATATCTGGATTCATTCTTTTCTTTTTTATATTACCAACGCATTCTAGATCTTATGTAGATCGTTTCTTTTTTATTATATTATTAATAGCATTTATATTATCATATGTTCTATCATTTAATCAGAAAAATATGATAAAAATATTATCCGAGTTATCAGAACATGCTATAGATATGATAACTTTGTGGTCTTATATATTATTATTAAGCTTTTCCGAAGTTGGAAAGTCTATAACAGACATATTTAGACTTTATTCTCCCTCATATCAATTAGTTACTTTCATTATTATTGTAATAACAATTTTCTTTTTAATGTTTATAATGTCATTATATGTATACGCAGTAAATAAAGACAGAAATCTAGAAAATAAGGTAAAGTGGATTATATTAGCGGGATTTTCAATTTCACTCCTTACTGTTTATATTTTTGGAAACAGATCAATTTGGTATATAATAATAGGAATTTTAATTTTTATTATTCTCATATATATGTATTTGTATATTTATTCATGTATCTTAAAAAACATTAATAATAAAAATTGGAATGATATCTTGGGTATTATTTTGGCAGTATACATAATTTCATTTACTATTCTCTACCCTATTGTAGAAGTCTTATATTTAGCAATTATATACGTGTTTTTAACTGTTATTTCTCTATTTATTTATTGTCATAGAATTAACAAAGAAAAAGGTTGTAATAAACAATAGCTTAATATGAGAGAGAATATTAAATATAGAATTCTCTTAATGTTATACAAGTAAGAATGGAATTTAATGTCAATAATGGTTGTGCTAATTGAAATATATAATTTGTCGTCCGTAAATAACTATTTAAAGTTATTTTTAAATTAAAAATTTGATATTATTAAAAATTAAAGTTTCTACATCTTTATTCGTCGATATCTTTTTAATTTCAAATTATTTTGTCTAAATATTTTTACCCCTTTTCTTTGAATATTATTTAAATCTCTCATTAAATATTCCATAAATTTTTTAAATTCTTTGGGACATCTAATACGTAGAATAACTATAATTAACACATAAAATATAATAAATTCTAAAAATGGTTCGTAAATCTCTTTTAAAAATATTAGTTCAAAGTTAAATATAATTGTTTTATGTATAATAACAAATAAATCATCTATCCACAAAATTATTGAAAGAATTAAAAAATACATGAATATGGCATGCCTTAAAGGCTTAATGTTAAATTTTTTTGATATAAAATATGATACTTTTATCATAACAAACAATATTACGAACAATAATATTATTACAATAAGTATCCAAAATATAGAATAAATTTGTAGATATAACAAACTAAAAGAATTTATATAAAACAAAATTAATGATAAAATAATAAATATAAAAATATATCCAAAGAAATAACACGTTAGTAAATTATATATTTCTTTAACATCTTTATATATAATATTACAATTTGTTTTACAAATTAATTCATAAAAATCTTTAAGATATTGTATAATTTTCCAAAACAAACTTATTTGATCACGTACATTCGATATATAATCACTATTTTCTTTAAGATTCTTACTCCAAATATCCATAAACCATATAATATGAAACTATCTTATGAACATTTAAAGACTACTAAATTTTTATCTAATTATATGTCTAAATTACTTATTTACTAAAAAATTATTATTTAAATACTTTCTAACTTCTCTTTAATTAATCTATATACCTTATCAAATGCAATCGAAACAAAAAATGAAATAATTAATATTATTCCTGTATAATACAAAGTTTGTAGACTTATAGATTCTAAACTAAGTATACTTGTATTATGTGTAACTGTAGCTATGGCAATTATCAAAAAACAAGACGTAAGAGATATAAAAAAGGCATATACAATATGTCTAATTATACCATCATATTTAAGAGATAAAAGATGTGAAATTTTTATTATTGTAGATGACATTATAACTATGTATCCCCATACAATATAGTATCCAGATTCCAAATGATGATATAAAGCTAAATATAAAGCCCATGAATAAACCCAATATAACCCAAAACCTAATAAAAGAAATGCTAGAAAGTAGATCATCAGATCATTGCGAAATTTTATAATATCTTGGATACTCATATATATTATTTACACAAAATATTTAAACCTGTTAATTATTGCATCAAATAATTATTAGAAACGCAAAAAACATATCACCTAAACATTTAACTTATTCCTATTAGATTTTTTCAAAAATAAAAATTTCAAAATTAAAACCCCAATGGTTCTGGTTCATTTATGTATATATTATATGTTAATACTACAACTACACTCTGAATTTCCAACATTGTTAACATTAATAGAACACCTGTATCTCCAGATATCAATAGGATCATTAAGAAAAAGGCCAATAATAATAGCGATTCAAACAAATTTTTTGCTCTATCCAATCCTTCTAATAATGATAATATAATTACTATAATTGCAAATATCCCAAACCATATCCATATAATCAAATAAGCATAATAAGCAAGAATATCTCCTACAAAGTATAGTATAGTTATATAAATTTCCAATCTTTTTAATTCTTCATCATCCAAATCTTTTATCTTATACAACAAATATGATTCTGAAGATATTAACAATATTAATAATATAAAGGAAATAACAATCTCCATAGTGAATGACGATGTAAGTATAAATTCTATAGATTCAAAGAAATACCATCCCAACATAATAGACCAAATTACCGCCCAAAATACTAAATTTTTTGGTACCTTATCAATAATCATATCTAATAATTCCCCAATACCCATAATAAATATATATTTCCAAAATATTCATATGCATTGTATATTAAGCATAAGCATTATATAATATATAATTATGCAAGCATGATTTAGAAACCTCCAAAACATATTAATTATCTATCTTAATCATATCAAATCTTTATGTTTTTTATTTAATAATGTCTGGCTTTAATTATACTTTGTTCCAAAGTCTAATTTTTACATGAGTATAGTATATATAATATGATAGTATGATAACTTATAGACATACTAAAGGTTAAAATTCTACCTTTTATCAAACTTAAAATATGGTATATGGACGATATAATAATAGAACAAATTCTATATAAATTTTTCTATCATATGACATGTATGAGTGATGATAATCAGGAAACAAAGAAGGATTCTAAAACAAAGAAGAAAACGAAAATCGATTCTCTTGAAGGATTTTTATTTTTTCTAATATTTTTTCTATTTGGAATATTTGGAGAGTTGATAATAGGAATACCTATTGTAATAATATTATCATTAGTAAGAAAGTATGGTAATGAAAAAATAGAACTAATATTTATTATTTTGTCCTACATTATTGTTATATTATTAGCTATATTGAAGGGATTATATCTGGCTTCAACAGCAGCTCAAAGCCCATAAAATAAGTTTTTTGTTATATTTATTATAGAGAAAGCTACTTTTTTGTCGGGTTGATGATATATATTACAACATCAAGATAATTATCATAAAAATAATAAATTTTTCTGTTATCATAATATTTATGGATGATACTAAAACTAAAACTAAAAAAGAAATGGAATTTTCTATTATCTTGATTATTATCCTTTTCTTATATTTCTTTATCCTATATCTTTTTTCTAATAATATATATTCAAAGCTTCCAAATAACATATTTGCCGGTATTTTAGCTGGTCTTTTCGGTATGTATATATATTCTTCTTTAATAGGTACTAAAAATACAAAAGAATTACACTTTGCCTTTATTTTAAATGCTATCACATCTTTTTTATTAGTTTCCATACTAGATAATCTTCTTTTAATATTATTCGGATCCTTTTTTATAGTGTATGTTTTAACGCCTTTGACTTTGAGTATTATCTTTAATAGTATAACAAAAAATGCAATGATAAAGATTATATCTCTTATAGTGATTCTTATAATTGCGGTCCTTATATCACCTACACCCTCTATTTTTTCATACATAGTAGTAATCTTATCTGCAATAATATTAGCAATAAGATTTATTCCGAATAAAAAAGAAAACATAAAAAATTAGATAATAAGCCAACTATATCATATATAATTTCTGATTCTTTCATATCTAATAATTATTATAATAAAAAGGTTTTGTATTATAATCTTTAACCTATAATTATAACATAATAACCTGTGCCATAATAAACCGTGTATACGGTACCGTACCTATGTATAAAGAAATTTATTAAAGAGCCCTGGGTTTTGCAACATAATACTTCTAGCTATATTAGAAAGTTTAGGGTTTTTTATATCAAATTTTTTATAGACCTATACGCTCTCATACCTATGGGTCTAATAGAGTATGGTTTTCCATATAGAAAATAATATAATTTCCTTATGCCTTATAACTATCTTTTATAAATAGAATTATAACTTATAAATTATATGGGTATACTCTCTAAACTAAAAAAATTCAAAAGAGATAGACCTATTTTATTTGACGTTTATAATTTCTACCTTACAGATGAGGGGGCTCTTAACTTTAAGGCGGATCTTAAATTAATTGCCTTTATACCTCGTCTTGAGAACTTTTTTGATACTCTTTTAGAGACTTCAGACGCTCAAAAGCTTTGGAAAGAGATAAAAGAGAGATTTGGAAAAGATGTAGATGAACAAGAGCTTTTAAAAGTTTTTAAGTTTTATATACTCTTAAATATACTTGGGTCTTCTTTAGAACATGCTTGGAAGAGATATACAATATTAGAGGATGTAACAGAATCTGTCTGGGTTTATTCTCTTTATAGAAATAAAAATATGCTTAATGGGAAATTAGATGAAAAAACTTTTAAGGAACTAATAAAAAAGATTTGGAATCTTGCTAGAGAATTTTATGAAAAAGATAATCAAAATAAAGAACAAAAAGACGAACAGCCTAAATAATCTCTATCTTTATTTATTTAATAAATCTTTTTAATAATCCTTTTCCTTACCTGCAGGTTTTGATCATATTATAGGGCATGATAAAATATGTATTTAATTGATATTCTAAATATGTGTAACCCGGATTAACCATACCAAAACTTATCTCCAAAAATCATACCCAACTATACCTACCCAGACCTATACTAAAACCCATGACGGATAATTTCTGTTATCCGACATAATTAAGCCAGCAATAACCGTAGATCCTGTGCTTCCTTTATGACTGCAATAAAATTAATGTTGAAATATAATAAAGGTTCTTTAATTGTTAATAATC
>Ga0326758_100288_pt1 | contig 12752 bp, 16 predicted proteins | sample GCRJH_S_FD_207221 | JGI IMG/M metagenome (GOLD analysis project Ga0326758, IMG submission 207221) | Hot spring sediment microbial communities from Geyser Creek Basin, Yellowstone National Park, WY, United States - GCR.JH_S | ecosystem: Environmental > Aquatic > Thermal springs > Near-boiling... | reverse complement strand
GCCCTTAATCAGCCTTATATTACTAATTTTAACTAACATGCTCATTTACACGTGATATGCAATATATAATAAAGAATATCAATCTCTGGTGCGGGGGGGTGGGATTTGAACCCACGCAGGCCTTCGCCAACGGGACCTAAACCCAATACAATGTAACAGGCACGGCATGATTTAACACGGATAGATTGTAACAAATGAGGTAGTAAGTACAGAAAACAACGCGGTCACACACCAACTCTCAATTTGGAGTTACAGGCACTGTTGAGCATGTGCCTCAGGAACACGATAATGTTGAGCCAGGTGGGGTTATCGAAATCAATGACGTTATCAATAACACGAGGAAACTTGATGCCGAGCCTCATGAGCTCCACAACATCGTCCTCAATCCTAACCATAACCTTCTTGAAACGCTTAGGTGTTAGATTCCTGACCTCAACACCAGCCAACGCCTTAAGAGCCACAAGGTCAATAAGGAGGTCGTCCTTGTTGTAGTCCTCATACTTCTTATATAACTCAGACTCAAGCAACTGCTTGTGGACGTGAGCCATGACGGTGTACACGACATCCCGAGCAACACCCTCATCAACCCCATACCTCCCAAGCACCTCCTTTACACGCCCCACCACCTCATCAGTGACCTGGGGAACAAATATCCTACTATCGTCGTGGACCTCGTACAGCCTAAACGCGATTTTCAACATTAAGAAATTCCTTAAAATATTTAGTAAACAGGGAAGTACATCGGTGGGGAACGTAAGCTTGGCCTTCTCCAACCCGAAATAAACCCCTGTATAAACAACGCCCTCCATTGTCGGTACGTAACCACGCCTCCTCCCAACAAAGACCTCCCTAATGAAGCCATTCTCAACACCAACCCTCAAGCCAATGTCGAGGCTCCTCTTACCCCTAATCCAGTGAAAATCCTCCAGGCACTTGAGCAACCCACTGAAGTCTGCTGGCCTACCCAATTTGGCGTACTTTGCAACGACGCAGTCCGTGGTCGGGAACACGTACTTATTCAACCTCATCCCTATACCTCCAACTATAGAAGTGAAACACCCCTTTATAAATCCTCCGCATTAGTAAGTTCCGCATACCCCATGAATTGCATGCGGAATTTCCGCATAACTACAACAATCAGTACAGATTTAAACACGCGGGTTTCTATCACTCCTGACCAATATGCAGGCGAAAATTCAGGTAAAAGTTCCCAGTAAAATCAGGATCTGGAGGTCGAGGAAGAACTACATAGCCGTAGTGACTGACGAGACGCAAAGGGGTTTCCTGAGGCAATACGTTGGGTGGCCCATCGAGTTCGAGCTCAACGGCATCACCATACACGCAAAACTCGTAGCACTGAGACAACACGGCCTAGAATACATTGCCGTGTTCCTACCCAGACGCTTGACGCCGACCTGGGAGAAACTAAGGCAAAGGGCCGAGGAACACAACGCCGTAATAATCATAACCGAGGAGGGTGATGGTTGATGGCCCCTTCATCCCGCAAACGGTCGGGGGCACCCACCTGGGGGCTGGGCAGGAGTGATGACAAAAATAACATAGCCAACTACCTTAATAAGTTTACCGCCTCCACTAACGTTGATCCAAACGAGGTTGTAGCGAGGGTGTTAGGCGCGCCTAAGGGCTTGATTGTAGAGTTGAGGGGTGAGATTGAGGATGTTTTTGAGGGTCATGCAACAGGGCTGGTGCACCTTGTGGCGTTCGTGTTGAATTATGGTGATAAACCATTATACAACAAACTCATTGAGTGGGTTAGGCAAAACCGCCAGCGGTTACTAAACCAACGCGTCCCAAGGTACATAACAAAACGCCTTCAAGCGATGGCCGAAGGTGGTTGTAAACTATTGTGGGGCGATGGCTACGTAACCCTTAGTGAGGCTGAGTGCCTCGATGTGTTACGCCTAATCACCGCCGTGTTGTATGCGATGGTGAGGGTTTACGACGAGCACGGTGTGTGGCACGTCATAGGTGGTGGCTCCGAGGAAGGTGACCTATACGTAACGTTTGAGGGGTGATGATCATGGCGAGGGAGCGGGTTGAGCCAACCAAGGAGGCGGGTAAGCCAGTTGCCGTGGAGCTACCGAGTGAGGTTAATGAGTCTAGGTTTGTGGCAGCGGCGGAGTTCGATTACGATAAGGGTGCATTTGCCGTAACCATCAAGGACAGCGAACAACCTGGGAGGGAGGCGACGGTGGTGTTTAGGCTTGTGAGGACGGGGCTTGTTGGTGTTCTTGTCCACACATCTGTCTATAGTAATGGTAGAGTGGTCCTTGAGGGGCGTGGGTCGAAGATCGGTAAAATACTCAAGGCTGTGAGGAGAGGGTTGAAGACCAAGGCGATTAGGAGTGATGGGCCGATTGCGGATTACATTAGACACGTTTACAGGCTAGTCATTGAGGAGGCGAGAAAAGTGAGGGATGACTTGAAAAAGGAGGCTAGGAGGAAGAGGATTGAGGAGCTGAGGAACCACCCTGAGCTTCTCGAAAACCCGCTCCGTTTTATCGTCACTGATGTGTTGGGGCGTGCCCACTATGGTGATGAAATCGCCAAGAAGACTGCCTTCCTATCGTTGGGTACAGCGTGGTTGCCCGATGAGAACCACACGCATTGTGCGATTGTTGGCCCATCATCAAGTGGGAAGTCTAATTTATTGAAGGCACTGTATAAGTGCACACCGAAGCCGAGGGTATTAGGTGGGGTGTTGAGGGTCTCCTCGTCACCGAAGGCATTGTTCTACATGAGCAGGACTGAGGAGGCTGGTGAGAGAGTTAGGTACGTCCTAGAGGCGGATCACCAGGTCCTGTTCTATGTGGAGCCCACGATGTTTTACGACAAGCCCGAGGGTGGGTTAGCGCGTGAATTATTCAAATTATTATTATCAGACAGTGAGGAAGAAGAGATCTGCCATGATAGCGTAGACCCTGATAGGCACGTTTATAGACAGTATTGTATCAAACACAGGCCCGTTGTACTAACGACAATCCCCGACGAGTACCTCACACGCCTGGGGAGCCAGGAGTTCGCTAGGTTGTTGATCGTGAGCGTTGATTTAAACCCCGAGGTCGAGTCCGAGGTCCTGAGGTTCATTCGCAATATGAGTAAGTACAAGGAAGAGTTCGAGAAAAGGGCAGTGCTTGTCAAGCACTTCCTTACGCTAATGCCTTTCGTAAAGACTGTCGAGATTAGCGAAGATGCCGACCAATACCTGCACGATTTATTGATGAGAGACTACCTGGGGGATAGGAGGGTCACTAGGCACATTAGGAGGGCTGAGAGGGACGTGATAAACCTAGCCGCGGCGTATGAATTACTCAACTACACGGCAAGAATGATTAAGGAGGGTAAGGAACCACCGAGGGAGTTAGAGAAATTGGTCGTGGGTGTTGAAGCCGTGAAATACGTCTGGGACCTGCTGAGGGACGCCTTCGAGGCGAAGGCGTTTGGAAATCCACTCGTGAAGAGCGAGTCAAGTGTCTACAGGCTCATTAGTGAGAGGAAGAGGCCGGTCAAGGTTGCGGAGATACTTGAGGCCACTAAGATACCCAAGTCCACTGTGTATAGGATACTGAGGGAGCTTTTGGATGAGGGGCTTATCGTACAGTGCGGTCGTGGCTTGTACGCACAACCTGGTAGGTGCGGTCGTTCAATAATGGAATACACAAGCGAGGGGCAGGGGGAGGGCCAGGACACGCAAAAGAGTGGGGGTGACGAGGGTGGCTCCTCGTGAAACGCCCTTCACGAAACCACGAACGTGGGCGGTACCGTGCACGAAAAAGTCTCAAAGTCTCAGGGGCTTATTTTCCCGGATTTTACCCGTGAAGTTTTACAGGTTTTACGCTGTAACACCCCTCGTGACCGTGCCCACGGTGGGGTGCACCGGCGTATTACGCGTTAAGCTTCACGAGCCTAGAAGAGAGAAATTGCCCCTATATAATATAATAGTGAGACAAACTTTCTCGTTCGTGGTTTTTACGGTGCTTCACGTTAAAAGTCCATTTGTCTCACGTATCGTGAGACAAATGCTACTTCGGTTCTTTAGGGTGTGGGTTTGGAGGTTGTTCACGGTGGGGTGGTGGGCTTGAGTGACGTGGTTGGCTTCGCCATTGAGTTCATAAGGGGTTTGTACTATAGGGAGTTACTGCCTGATGCAGAGCCTGACGTGGATAGGCGAGCCTTCTACCTGGCTAGGGATGTTAGGGTTTTACCGCCAGGTGGTAATCCTAAGCTGGCTGGGTATCATTCCAGGTTTATTGCCTGGTTCGACAGGTTGAATGACTTGGTCCGCTTCCCGTCCGTGATTGAGTTCACAAAGCCTGGGGACAGCAATGCCAGGCCCTACTACCTAAGTCTCACTGAGGCTAGGGATAGGTTGGGTGTTTCTGGGGACTCCTCGGCCGAAGTTATGCTGGAGGCGTTTGTGAAGTTGGGTTACGCCGTGCAGGTGAGCCTGGCCTACACGCGGGCTTCAAAGGCAAGCGTCTATAGTGGGGAAACCTACGCCCTAGAGCGTATAATGCTGGAGTTCGAGCCTAAGGGGTCCAAGGACTTGAGTGGGGTTAAGGGTGCGGTTATCCAGGCCCTCGATGTACTGAGCTCCTACGTTAAGGAACCAATCGTGATCTTCAGTGGGAACAAGTCCTATTATATAGTACTAGAACTATCTAAGCCCATTAGGGCTGGGGAGTATGACATTAGGGATAGGCTTGGCGTGGTTGTTAGGAGGGTGTCACTGGGCGAGGTCCACAGGGCGTTTTACAACCTAATTGTCAAGCGGTACCTAGGCAATGACCAGGGAATTACTAAATGGTTGGACAACCAAGTGGCTGAGCCGAAAAGACTCTTGAGACTTCCTGGGTTTAGGCACGAGGTTAGTGGACAACCTGCCCAATTACTAGATATGAACCTACGCCCAATCGATTTGGACCCGGGCATCGTGAACAAGGCGGTTCTGTCTGGGGATGTCCTGATGGATGCTTGGGCGTACGTATACATGCTGGATACACCGAGGGTAGGTAAGAAGGCCTTTGTGGGTGGCTTCCAGGCGGATGGGAAGTGGGGCTGCCTACCTGGCTGGATTAGATCCCTCATTGATTACTTGAGGGAGACTGGGGAATTATGCCATTACGCCCGTATGGCACTCGCCTCGTGGATGCTGTGGTGCGGTTTTAGTGATGAGGAAATTCACGAAGTGTTTAGTAGGGCTAGTGATTACAAACCAAACATAACACAGTACCACATTGATGATGTCAGGGAGTACCTCAACAAGGGTGGAAGGCCAATACGGTGCATAACTGTTGTTGAAAAATGCAAGGAGTACAAGGTGCCCAGCATTGATTGTAAAAACACAACCAAGTCAGTGACAATCCCCGAAACAAAAACCGAGTAATAAAAACTTCTTGTGCTTCTTCTATTGTTTGTCGTTGTTGTCTATGCCCCATTGGGGGTTGGGGGTTGTTGTGTGGTGTTTGTGCCCGTGCCACGGCACGGGTGGTTTGTCACAAGCAATAGCTGTGGTGGTGTCACGTGTTGCGCGTTTGCTGTATATCTGGTACTGGGGTTGTTTTTTGTTAATCGATTGGTATCTCATGTGGCTCGCGTGGCATGTCTTGATGCTCCAGCTGGTGTTCTCTGGGGTTTCTGGTAGAAACCTTTTTAATCCCCTGGGTTTACGGTTTACATGGGTGGTTGAAAGTGGTAAATGAGACGAGTCAGGTCAATGTAAATCAAATACGTGAAAGGGGTGACGCCCCGGCCCTGGAAATAAATAGGGGCGCCCCAGTCCCGTCGGGCGGTCAGGCGGGGCGAGTCAGCCAGGAGGGGTGAGGCCATGAGCGAAGCAGTTGGTGAGACCCCGCAGGAACCGCCGGTAGACGTGAGGGCGATACTTGCTGTGATCAAAACTGTAGCGTGGAATAACAGCTTTGTGGTCCCATATAAAGCTGTTGCGGATGCGTTAGAGGAGCAAGCAGATGACTACGATGATTTCTCGAGTCTTGAGGCTGAGTTTTTCGCTGCCGCGTTCGGCAGAAGGTTTGATCATATCTATGGCATACACTTGCAAAATATGCTTGCTGATGACGACTTAATTGTTGTTTCACCAATTCTGTTGGATGAGTGGCGCATCAAGATGCTTAAAGACATCGGTGAACTTTTCGATTATAAGTTCTACGGTCTCGAGGATGATGAAACACCAGAAACGCTGGCGGACGTGCAAAAGAGAATCACGTTGACTAACGTCATAATTAACACACTCATAAGGAAATGGACACATGAAGCCACTGGGCATAATAACGCAACACCCGCCATGGCGGTTTACATGATTGCAAAGAGGTATGGCTTGGACGTGAAGATTGTTAAGACAGACCCCTCTGTCATGATATATCGTATTGACCCACGCACTAATGAGCGCGAGACATTTCAGGTCAGCCGCGTTGTGTACAGTATTGAGGACGAGGTTTATATTGAAAAAATTGGGGATGAAGCACGTGGTGAGTGGAGTTGGGGTTTCACAAGTGCAAGTGAAGCACAAAATAACGCACAAGAGGTGGGCGAGACATGAGCACGCAGCAGGCTAGCCAGGAACCGAAGGGGATAGTGGGGCATAAGCATTATCGTGCTGGGGAGTGGTTAATTTGTGTTAATACTGAGCGTGAGATTTACGATGCGGTATTTATCAGTAGGGGGGATAATCGCCTAGTTGTATACCCAACGTCCTATGTCAAAGCCGTGCTAGGCGATCTATTGCCCAAGGCTGTATTGGATGCAATAGATGATGAATTATTATACAATATCATTGGTGAAAATGGTGCAATAATTGGAATTGGTAGTTTCTCTAGCCCGTACCGGGCGTGGGTTTCGCATGAAGACGCTCGCCTAATCAAGAAACAAATGAGCAGGATTCATTCGACGAATTCGTGCCACGAGTTCGTAAACGACCTAATGTGTCTCGGGTTTGGGGTTTGTCGGGGTGGTGAGGAATGACCAGACAGAGGCGTTTCACAAAAGCGGTTAGCCTAAAGCTCAGTGAGGAACTATACTGCATGGCGAAGAGGCTTGCCGAGGAGGAGTTCGAGGGTAATATTAACATGATGCTTCGTAGGTGGATTCAAGAGAAGTACGTTGAGAAGTTTGGTAGGGAGCCCTGTGTTTTGAAAAACTAGTTTTTAGTTGAATTCAGCTAGCCTTTTTCTTGTTTTTACACGCGTTTTCTAGGCTCGGTGGTACACGGCGTGTACTACCGAGGCTTGTTTTTACAAAGCCCCAAAGCCCTTATTAACCCTGCCAAATCCCTCTTGATTGTATGGATTGCCGGCGGGGTTATAAGAGGGTGAACTTGTGCGTGCGTGAGGACCTACTTAGGGCACTTGTTATTTTCGAGTCCTCAAGGGGGCTTAGGAGGTGGCAGGTCGTGAACGAGGCGTTGGAGTTCTATTTGAATAATTATGACTTAATCGCAAAGTTAGGGAAGGATGGTGTTAGGCGGGTTATTGAGGGTCGTTTACGCACTTAGTAGGGTTTTCGTGGGGCTCGTGGGTCATCGTTTGACATAGGTGGGGGTTAGGGGGTTTACAATTGACAAACGCGTGGCATGCCACGCGTCACTCATTTTTAACCACGCACTCCTGGTAGTAGCGGTATAGGATTACTAACAAACTCGGTAGGTGGTTGCTGGCTGGTATTACCTCGCCCCACGCGAACCTACACTCCCTCTCCCTAACCTTGATGAGCCGAATCTCCATGATGTCCATGGCGTAGCGTGACTTGTCCTCACGCCTGACGACCTCGACCGCGTCTGGGTCGTTGAGTAGGTTCCTAATCGCCCAGGCGAAACTATACCTATTAGTAATATTTAACTTCTCTAGGAAGTTCTCGACGTACTCGACACTATCAAGGCGGGGCTGGGCGTTCATTAAACGGTGTATTGCCACGAACCAATCCCTCAAGCCCAGCTCGACAAATGTCCAGGCGAGCCTGGGGTCGGGCGTGTCCATCAATCGCCCTAAAGAGTAGCGAGCCTTGTACATGATGTCACGGCTTATCATCTCCTCGAATTGTTTAATCCGCAACGGCCTCCTCGGTATTTTACCCAACGCGGGGCATAGGACGTCGGCGAATAGGTTAATGACCTTGCAAAACGGTATCCTAGCCCCCTCCTTCTCCTCCATTGCCTCCTTGATAGTCAGGAGGCGGCTGTATAAGTCGCCGGGCACGGCTATCCTCTTTTTACCACAACAACCGTTTTCGCAATACCTACAATCCACGTCGTGGTAGTCAAGCGGGTGTACCTTGACGCCCGCTTGTTTCCCCATTCAACCACCCAACCCTGCCTCTATTGGCAGGGTTAATTAGGACAGCCGTGGGCGAGCCACAACAACACCAGCCCCAACCCCATTAGGCTTGATTGCACGTGACAACCAACAGCTGTAGCACAATCATTACCTGGTGTTGGCTCTAGGGGCCTAGGCCTAAGCCCTTAGGTGGGTTTCTTAGTATTGTTTAATTAATTATAAGGATTAGAGGCGCCCCCGCCCCCTACCGAGGGCTGGGCGCCCGTGGTTTTGAGGGAGGGACCTATTACCCCCGCGGGGCTTATGTGAATATTTTCTCGATGTCCTCTATCACGTCCTCCTCAACGCTCTTGGTGTGTTCCTCGACTGCTTGTATTGCCTCCTCAGCATTCCTCGCATTATACACTATGAAGCATATATCCTCAACACACACGAGGTACTTGCGTTTGCTCAGCCTTTTGACATTGTACTCTCCCTCGTGGTCCCACTCAATCCTCTCGACCCTCGCCATGCCAACCACCTAGTCCATTGGGTCCATTGTTATGGGCTCTAACATTGCAATGTAGGACTTGTCGATTAATAGCTCCCTCCCCTCGTTGTCCATGACCTTGATGTACTTATCATCCTCATCGAGGGCCTCCACATTGATGAGTTGTTTACCGTTCCTGAGCATTATGTTCATAAGCCTCGTGTTTAGCCTGCTAGTGACCTTAGATGCCTCCTTCCTCCTAAGCTCCATGTACTTCCTCGCTCGATATACTAACCACCCGATGCCCAACAGGTCTATGGGTGGTGGCGGTATTAGTAGCGGTATTGCTATTAACAGCGTATTACGCCAGTATTTTACTGCGTCGAAGGTGGTGGATGCCCCGCGGGGCGAGTAAGCCCCGCGACTCATGCCGAGTCATTATTCTACTCCTAATACTAGTACTTAAACCTGACCCCTTGAAGTCAGGCTTATTAAGGCATAGGCGCTTTACTAGTTGTCCTGGGGCGGTTCCCGTGGTTTTCCGCCCAGGACTGCCGCGGGGCTGGGCGTGAACGCCCAGCCGTTGGTCCTTGTGTTATTGTTAGTGTGACAGTGTCCAGGCTGGCACAGTGGGACAGGTGGTACAGTCAAAAGGCTAATTAACCTGCTTGTCAGGTAATACCTGACCGATATGGGAAACAGAAATATGGAGTTAAGGACAATCGCGGGAATAACACTAGTGGCGATAGTGGCTTTAGTCGCTGTAATGCCCCTAGTAGCCCACGCCCTATTAACGCCAACACCAGTCCGAGATGGCACTGACGGCTCGGTGAGCGGTAATACAATAACCAAGGCCGACGGGTCAGTGACTGTGGTTGGGAATGGCCAGGTCACCACAGTGAGCCCCACCAATGGTGGCTATACAGTCACGACAACAACGTATAATGGCAATGCCCAGCCCATTTCACAAACAGTCACGACGGTTGGCAAGGCACAACAGTACGCGTTCACGACCTATAATACACAAACCACAATCACGAAGACTTATACGCAATACGTGTACTACACGACTGTTATCAACAATGTTATTACCAAGTACATGATGCCGATTATCCAGTGGGAGTTCACGCTTGTTAATGTGGGGCAACTCCAGGCACCTGGCTACCACAATGTGGGTAATGAGAAACTGTTCCTACCAGGCTTTGGTGGTGGGAGTGGCATCTTCGTGCCGGTCTTCAGTGTGGAGGCCATTTACTCATTCAATGTTGTGCCTTCCACGAAGCCCGTGATAACGGGGTGGTACGTTGGCTCACAGAGCCAATCAACAACAACCTCGATTAGTAAGTCAGCCACGCCACCGCAACTAACGGGCATCCAGGACACGGTGAACACGATAAGGCAACTTGCGACTGTTACAATACCCAACATTACGAAATACACGACGAATTGGGTGTACAGTACAAGTGTGTTTAACAATAAGACGACAGTATTCATTCTCCCCACGCCGTATTACTATAACAACCCGAACCAGAACTTCGCCCTCGCGTGGCAGAGCCTGACGCAGGGTAACATTGCAGGCGCCGCCTACTACACTGGGAAGGGTATTTACGAGAACCTGTGGAACGCTGGAGCGTGGGCTGTGCAGCAAGCGTTCTACTTCGTGTCGCAAGCGTCGAATGCCTTCAACACGGCAACGCTCGCAAAGGCAGTGGCTGCCAGCATTTATGGTGGTGTTGAGGGTGTTGGGAACGCACTTGGGCAATTGTTCACGAAGAGTTGGTGGAGCTGGCCTTAATGGCCCCACTTGAGGGGCCTCTTTAAAATCAAAATCAATTTTTCCCTTTTCAAATCCTCAGGGCCTGAAGCTGGGCGGGCTCGGGCACTGGGTCACATTGGCTGGGGCTGACCAAGACACAACACCACATGTGCCGTCCGTGAGGACCCAGGCGTGGTTCACAGTCTCTCCAGTCTGTAGCCCCTGATTAACCCCCGCTGGAGCCAACACCCACCCAGTCCCATTCCAATAATACAACGCGAGATAGACTAGAGTCCCACGCCCCAGCTGTGCCTGTTCTCCATTCCCAGGGCCGGCCAGGACAATGCCCGTGTAGTCAGTGTATAATGACAGGCCCGGCACTTTGGAGATTATATAACTAGCATTCACGGGGTACTTGTCAAACCAAATAATGCTCTCGCCATCTAGGGAGTAGCCGAAGTAGGCATAGTTGTCCTTCAATGCGATGACCAGCCAGGCGCATTGTGCGTTGGTAATTGTCGGATTGCTCGCGTGTAGGAGTATCGAGGTTGGGCCGTTGTGTGTCCAAACATTGTCTAGGAATGCCGTGTACACAATCCAGGGTCCCCCATTGACGGACTCGCTGACAAACGTGCCATACGCATCCTGAACAGTCAATTGATTGTCTAGCCACGCGTTCAATTGAATACTGTAACCGTCACTGGCGTTTATCGACTCTATACAGTACCAGCCCGCGATGGCCGTTGTCTCTGGCCCCTTGTAGTACAGCCCGGCTGGTATGTTCATTGCCAGGTAGGGCTTTGGTTGGCTTGCCTGGTTCACATAACTAGTAACAAACAGGGCTAGGCCTAAGAGGACTAGGGCCAGGAACCCCAGGCCTACTATCCTAAGGAGCCCCATGCTCCTCACCCCTCCCTGTCATTGTTAATTATAACTATTACCGTCACGTCACGACCTACAAGGTTGAGTAACTTACGGCTCTCGCGTAGCGAGAGCCTCGCGTACTCCCTACCCCTAACCCTAGTCCTGATTACCCTCCCAGTTAGTACTAAACACGCATTGTTAGACATGCCACCCACAAGTAATTAGTACTAAAGGGGCTTATAAAAACCTGACGGCGGGTCAGGCTTATTAAACCGCATGCGGGAATAGAAAATGGTGATTAACCCCCGCGATGGCGAGCTGTGTGCGCGTGGTGACCCAACCCCACTACCTATTCCTAATAATTATTAAGGAATTAACTCAACAACAAACCCTTGGGGCATGCTTGATGTACCAACTCCTAAGCTCCTCATGCCTAGGGCTCCAGTAGTGCTCGACCAACACCCTGAATTCAGAGGGTGGTGCCCTACCCTGTAGGGTATTAACTATTGACTCGGGCACGCCTTGCGAAATGAGATACGTGGCAAAGAACTTCCTAAGCTCATAAAGCTCGAACTCCCTGTTCAGCACCTGCCTCGCCACATCCTTAATCTCCCTACGCAACCTGTCCCTGTCGAATGGTATGAAGCGCTTAACCCAATCCTCAACATTGGGCTTGACGCCTAGGTAGTCAGCCTTGACTATGTCTAGCTTAGCCTTGATTAGCGAATCCCTCACGGGTAGGTAATTCGCCCTAACCCAGTCAATGACTTCTGGGCGTAGGAATGCTATGAAGGCACGCTTTGTCTCTGTCACCTTGCCAATGTGGATGACACCGCGGTCTAAATCAACATCATCAATGCTTACTAGGAACGGCTCTGATGGGCGTAACCCACACTCTGCCAGGATTGTGAAGTACAGCCTAGACTCTATGGTTGGTAGGCTTTGCCATATTTGGCGTAACTGGTCGAGCGTGGGTAGTTTAACCTTATTGTGGTTTTTCGGCTTCACGACAGTGAAGCTGTTGTAGAGCAGGGCGAAGAGCCCAGGATCCCTGGGCTTGAGGACGGTTTTTAGGAAGCTCTTTAGACTGTATGTCGTGTGCTTTAGGACGTATTGCTCGCCCTCCTCCGCGAGCTCTGCCAAATACTCGCGAATACCATCGGGGGTTAATACCCAGTCGAGCTCGGCAAGTACACGCCTGATGTACCTAACCTCATCATTGATGGTTTGCTCCCTAAGGCCCCTTAGGCGCTTAGCCTTGATGAACTCCTCAATGTCTTGCTCAGTCACAACCCACTTATTACCCATAGCCCTAACATAATCACCCAGGTACCTGTCTAGGTATGAGAGCAGT
>Ga0326758_100287_pt1 | contig 12823 bp, 6 predicted proteins | sample GCRJH_S_FD_207221 | JGI IMG/M metagenome (GOLD analysis project Ga0326758, IMG submission 207221) | Hot spring sediment microbial communities from Geyser Creek Basin, Yellowstone National Park, WY, United States - GCR.JH_S | ecosystem: Environmental > Aquatic > Thermal springs > Near-boiling... | reverse complement strand
ATACTTTTTCCCACCATAACGCTGTGAAAACAGTACCAAGAGGTACGTTAAGCACCCTAGAAATAGCCCTCATACTCATACCATTAGCATACATTCTCAAAGCCTCCTCCCTCAACTTCCTAGAATGATAACTAGCATCACCCAAGAAGTACTTACCACAATCCCTACACAAAAACTTCTGCCTACCCAAAGGCCTACCACACTTAACAACATGATGAGAACCACAAGAGGGACAAGAAACGTCTTGCCTAAATACAGGCTTCCTACCCATAAGTAATACTCGTTATACAAATAACTTAACGACTACACTATCTCCACACTCGATAAAGCTTAAAAAAATTGATAATATTATGCTAATAATGTCTCAAAATACAGAGAGACGGTTAATCGAAAGTGATACTTTTGGAAACCTAGTACCAGAAATTGATAAGAAAGCGGCCAAGGAGAAGGGCCCAGGGAGGCCGGTTTATTGGGAAATGATATTCTGGTGGACTAGGAAACCATTAATTTCTGCTAGGGCATTTACTGCAGCTGCATTACTTCCAGAAAATTATTCCCTTGATATGTTTAAGAGGATGATTGGATTATCAGAGAACATTCCCCATAAATATCAACCCGTAGTAAATAGTGAATTTAAAAACTTCACAATTTTAGATCCTTTTGCTGGATTTGGTTCAATTCCATTGGAAGCTAAAAGGTTGAAAGTAGGTAAGGTAATTGCTTCTGAATTATTACCTACCGCATACGTGTTTTTAAAGGCTATTCTTGAGTATCCTAAATATGGAATAAAACTTTTAGATGACTTAAAGAAATACGGCAAAGAGCTAATAAAAAGTATAGAAGATGATGCCAAAGAATTATATGGAGAGTATTCAGGTTTTGTAGGTACATGGGAGGTAAAGTGTCCACACTGTGGCAATTACACTCCTTTAGTCAATCAGTGGTGGTTATTAGCATTAAAAGGTAGTGAAGATGAGGAAGAAGAGAGTGAAGAAGAAGTTAAGTCTGGTAATTTCAAAAGATTGGTTTTCATGAAACCAGAGGTTAATGGCGGGCAACTAAGAATAAAGGTAATCGATTTAAATAAAGAACTTGATAGGAAGACTATACCTGCGAAGAAGAGTAAGGATAGAGTAATAATCGACGGTAAGGAATATAGGGTTCCAGAGGGAAACGTTAGTGCGAAAAAGAGTTATGCGAAATGCTTATTCTGTAATACGACTCTTCCCGGTAAGGGTGATAAATGGTATGTCAAAGAAGCGATAAAGGATTGGAACGAAAGGTATGAGAAATACTTGAATGGAGAAATCAGTCTAGAAGAATTACAAAACTCTAAAGCAAGGCCAGCACTCTTAGCTAAGTTTAAGGGAGAAGGGAAGGATCTAGTGTTTGAGGAGATTAATGGAGATGACATGAAGAAGTTCTGGGAAAGTTTTGAAAAATTAAGGAATATTGATATTAACAATATACCTACAGAAAGTGTGGCTAGCTACGCATCAAGATATACAACTGTAGGGTGGGGGATGGATAAGTTTTATAAATTATTTGATGCAAGGCAGTTAATAATATTCTCTAAAATTATTGCTAAACTGAATGAACTTAAAGAAAGGATAAAGGGAGATGAGGAATATAAGGAAGCTATAATAACGTATTTAACTATAGCATTTCTAAATCATATAAGGCATAATTGTTTCTTAACATTAGTTAAATACAGGGGGTTCTCATTTTTTGCTCATGCTTTATCATTTAGGGGGTTCTCATTTACATGGAACTGGGTCGAGATATCTCCTTTAGCCAACATAATAGGATCTTTATCTAGGAGTTTAGATCACGTTGTAGAAGGATTAGAATACTTAATGCAGACTAATACTGACTCTAAAATTGAGATAATAAATAGCGATGTCAATGAATTAACCTTAAGCGATAAAGTGGACGTTATAGTCACTGATCCGCCCTACGCAGATGATGTCCCATACCCAGAAATTAGTGACTTCTATTACGTATGGTTAAAGAGAATAATTCCATTTCCCTATAAAACGCAATGGGAAGAATTCGTACCAAAAGATATAGGAGTTGATGAAGAAAGAAGTGAGGTGTTCGGAGATGATATAGGCTCCTATGAATATTTCAGAAACAAATTAGCTCAAGCGTTTAACAAACTCGCTGAAATTTTAAAGGATGATGGTTTATTAATTACTTTCTATAACCATACATCTCCAGATGCATGGGTGTCTCTACTTTATGCGGGCTGGTTTGTTTCAAAGTTTAGGATAACTACAACTCATGCAGTAACGACTGAAGATGAGAGAAGAATAAGGGCACAAACTTCTACTATTTCTTTAGATAAATCAATAGTTATAGTATGGAGAAAGAGAGCTGAAGGCTCTAAGTTAATTCATGAAATTAGAAAGGAAGCTATATCAAAAGTTTCAGACTGGGTATCTAATATGTTAAGCAATCAGAAGCTTAAGCTCTCTACTGATACTTATATAGAGGTTTTAGGAAAGGTTCTTAGTGTGTTTACCCAATACGAAAAAATCTTAGGCTTAAGAGGGGAAGGAATAGATGCAGTTGAAGATTTAGTTACAAATTACGTTTTTCCTACGACTGCACAAGCGATAATTGAAGGGTTATCTAAGGGGATAGGAGTGAGGATTTCAGATCCTTATGCAGTTTATTACGTTTTAGTAAAGCTTCTGATTCCCCCATCTACGAAAGGTGTGAGGAAGTTAGATAGTAATACCTTAACGTTTTTGAATATCTCATCTGGTAGTTTAGATGTTAAAGAGTTACAAAGTAAAGGAGTTATTAGAGTTGAAGGCAAGAATAACACGATAGCTTTAATGGAGCCTGAGCAAAATAATAAAGATATAATTGCTGCATTAGAACAACTTCCAGAAGTGAAGATGGTCCTTCAAGGGAATTATAACTTCTCTAACCCCGTTCAAGTCTTCCATTACCTTGAATACGTTTCGTTAAAATATTCTGATAAGCTTAAGGATGAGATCGAGAAGCTCAGAGAAAGGACTCGTTTTGTAGATGAGGCATTAGCTATTGCAAAGGTCTTTGCGAGAGTCTTACCAGACAACGACATAGAGAAGGAACCCTCTAAGCGTTTGTCTGGGGATAAAGTAGGCATAGAGAGGTGGTTTAATGGCTGACTTAGTTTACGAGAATAAAGTAAGGGAAGACGTATTTAATCCGAGCTTAGACGACCAGATGGCTCCTGAGCTCAGTGATGTTATAGTTGGGGATGCACCACGAATTTATTTAGACCCTAAAGAGTTCTTCTCTGTTACGTATATAACGGATTCTATGAGGATTTTAGTTAATGAAATAACTAACGCTTTAAGTCAGGGTAAGGGAACTACTATAACGATATATTCCTTATTTGGAGGTGGTAAAACACATACTCTACTTTTACTATATCATGCTTTCAATAATCCTAAAATAGCGAAGGAGTTTGGACTTAATGTTTTAGATGACGTTAAAGTAATAGGAATAGGGGGTAAGGATGGCAGAACCGCCCCATCACCGGTAAATACCTTAAAGGAGGGTAACGTTGAAATAAAGACCTTATGGGGTTATATTGCAAATAAACTTGGAAAATACGATATAATTAAAAAATTTGATGAGGATATGATAACTCCGCAAAAAGACGATCTTAAGAAGTTATTTAAAGGGGAAAGGGTTCTTATTTTGGCAGATGAGATAGCTTATTATCTTTTAAGATTAAAGGGCAGATATAAAGAGTATTATGACCAGTGTTTGCTATTCCTAGAAACTTTAGCATCGATGGGCGTTAATTTACCAGTAGTGTTAGTAGCTACAATTCCAGCTAAAATTGGGACTTCTCCTAATAAGCAAGATATTATAGACTACATTGAGGCGGGATATGAGCGTGAAGTTATAGAAGCCTTAGCTAAAAGGTTAGAGAGGAGTGGTAAAGCATTTAGAGCGCCTATAGAGACGTCTACGGATTTAGCTAATGTATTAATAAAGAGAATATTCAAAGAAGTAAATGAGGTTGTTAAGAGTAATGTAATAAGCAAATACCAGAAGTTAGCCGATCAGTATAGAGACTATGTCGATGTTTCCATAATCCAAGAAGTTATGAGAACTTACCCTTTCCATCCACTTTACGTTGAGTCTTTAAAGAAGTTATTAGAAGGGAATATGCATCTTCAAGGTACTCGAGAGGGTATAAAGATAACTAGGTATGTAATAAGGGACTTATGGAACTCTAAACCCACAAGAAGTTTAATTTTACCATCGGACATAAGTATAAAAGATCCTCAGATACATGATTTATTACTGAAAGATTTCAAGAATTATGGTACAGTTGCAGACTCAATCATTCAGAGGTCTAAGGGATTGGAAATAGTGTTTTTATTAGCAAATTATATATTTATTACAACATATTATTACCAGTTAGGGTTAGATGCAGGCCAACTTACTTCTGCATTGCCCGATGATAAGGAAATAATCACTTCGGTGCTCGACCCAGAATACCTCAACTCAATAGGTAGGCTCCCATCTGATGTGAAGGAGATTTTAGAGAGTATTAGTAGCAATTCAAAGAATGTTGATATGATTATCCCATATATTATGAATGATAAGGGAAGATATTGGGTTACTTATTTCTTAGATCCTAAAACTATATGTGAAAAAGACGCAAGTAAAGTGCCGCAAGCTGAGGTAGAGGAGAAGTTAAATGATATTATGCTCGAATTAGCTGAAACTCCGATAGACATTGTGCAAAAGAAGGGTAAGAAAACTGTCAGCGGTCTTTTACTAAAATTATACAGGACTATACTTGGGAATAAGAATGAATTAGTTAACGTTGATGAACCATCATATTACCTTGCAATATTAAGCAAGCCAGTGTGTAAAGAGTGTAAGGATATCAATGAGATATTTAAAGCTTCTGAAGAAGTCGCGAGGAGAATATTATATTATGTACCTTCTGGAAGGACAGAGGGCTTAAGGAGATATTCTAATACTATAACGTTACTATTTCCATCAATAGGATCTAATAGGGATAAAATGGAAGATTATATGAGAAAGTATATTTCCTGCTCTAAGATGGATGTAACACCTTATTATAAAGATAAAATTTCAAGAGAATATGCAGATAAAATATTACGTGAATATTTAAATAGTTTAGAGAATGCAATATATAATCAAATATTTCAATATTTTGATAAAGTAGCCTATCCCACTGGAAATAACGAGGTTAGAGTAGTAGAATTAAAAAGTGGAGAAAAGACTTTACTTCAGCAAGTCGAAAGCACGTTAATTGATGAGGGTAAAATAATTCGTGAAGAGAATTTAGATTTTGATGTATTAATAACGTTATTAAGTAATTTAGGGATTGATATAACTAATAAGTCATTTTCTGTTAAGGACTTAAGAGAGATATTTTACACTAATCCTTCTTTACCTTTCGTCACAGATTCGGCGATTCATAACGCTATACGTAACGGTGTGGAGAAGTTAGAAGTAGGCGTTATGACTAGGGGGAAAGTTTATTATAAGAAATATGAAGGTATGGGAGAAATAGTAGTTAATGAGACTTCAATAATTTTGCCGGCTAAAGACGCTGCAGATAAAGAGATTAATGAACTGGTATCTCAAGAGAAAATCATAGAGGAAGGTGATAAAGTAATCAAGATGTATTATGTATTAGAATTACCCGATGGTGCAAGAATACCTCTAAGAGAACTTAAAAAAGATGAAAACTGGTTTGTTAAATTTAAGACAGGGGAGATTAAACTCGTTGTGGAAACTTTAGAGGTCGGTATAGAATTGTATGCTGAACCTAAAGAGGTCGAAGGATTGCCAGGTGAAGTAAAGGAAGTTAAAATATTAGTAAAGAAAATAGGTAATTTCAACTCTAAGGTATACTTAAGTAGTAATTATGGAGCATTAGACGTAAGTGAGGGAATCCCAGATTTTCAAACTACTCTGAGGATTACGTTAAATCAAGACGGTATAGCTATTGTAAATGCCAGATATGATAATAAGGAGAAGAGAGTTGAAATAGTTACTAGGTTAAGGCAGAACGAGTGTGAGAGGATTGTAGAGCAAGTGAATAAAGATTCAAAGGTTTCTGAGATCGATATAACAAATATTAATGATATAAGGGCTGTGATTACTAAGTTAAACTCGTTAATAATTGGTAAAAAAGTCTTAGAGGGTGAAATCAACATAGAAGATCCTAATAAGAAGATTTTTGTGAGTGCTAGGCCTTTAGGGTCTAGTATTCTCGATTTCATTAATTTCTTAAATCCCCTATTAAGCTTAATAGGTTTAAAGCCTAAGGTTTCTGGCTCGCTTAAGATAAAAGTTGAGGAAATTAAAGAGATAAATAAAGTTGAGGAAATTAACGACTTAATTAGTAAAGGGATTATAAAAGTAAGAGTTAAGGTGTGTTAAGATGGAGTACCTCATAAGAGAAACTAGCCCTAATAGGATTTATTATTACATTATAAGAGACAGTAGTAGCTCACGAGTCTTTAAGGCTGCTGTGAGTTTAAGTGAAATTTATGATATTATTCTCAAGAACGTTAATGTTGAATATAAGAGGTCTAAGAAAACTATAAGGACTGAGAACGAGAGACTGTTTAAAATTATGATAGTTTATGGTGGTGTGAGGCAAACCATTAGGAAAGTTTATGCTACGAGGATTAATGAGTTAGGGAAGATAATAATAGGAATGGATGAGTTTAGTTTACAGTTTTGGTATACGGAATTTTTAAGTAGATACTCAAGGAGAAGTAATATAATAGATACTTTCAGAGTCAGTAAATCTTTTCGTGATCTTTATGAGTGAGTTTATCCTTTACTACCTAGATAAATTAAAGGAATATCATCCTATGTTCAGGTACCCTCTTTTAACTGGAGGGGATTACGAACCTTACATTCACCAAGCTGAAATATTTTATAGACTTCTCTCAAGGGATCCAGTGAGGTTTCTCATAGCTGATGACGTGGGACTTGGGAAGACGATAGAAGGAATAATGATAATGGATCGATTAATTAAGGATAGGGGGGTTAAAAGGATTCTGTTAATAGTCCCTAAGGTCTTAATTAACCAGTGGATATCTGAGTTAAGGAAATTTGCTAAAGAGTGGCAATTACCAATAATTGACTATAGAAATTATAGGGACTCGCTAAGCGAGAACGGGATCTATATAGTTAGTGTAGATACTATAAAGAGGAATGAGCACAAGTCTAAGTTCTTATCTGTTAATTGGGATTTGATTGTGGTTGACGAAATACATAAAGTAGGAATAATAGGCAATAAGGAAAACCAGAGGTACGCAATTTTAACCTCGTTAGTAAGTAGAAACCCAAACTCTCACTTCATCGGCTTATCAGCTACACCTCATAGGGGTAACGACAATGATTACATAAAGAGACTTGACCTTATAGACCCCTATTTAAAGGATAATAGTGATACGATATTAAGGAATACTGTTAGGGCTATAGTGTTAAAGAGGAATAAAGATAACGTTAATAAGGTTTACGAAAAGGAAGAAATATTCCCTAAAGCATACTTCATTCAGTATCTAGTAGAACCTACGGAAGACGAGATAAAATATTATACTTTGATAAGAGAACTTTCTCTAGCAATTCTTAAGGATTATTACAATAGTATAGGAGAAAGGCCTAAAGCTCTTCAGCTCTTAGCGTTCATAATAGGTAGGCGTTCACTATCTAGTCCCTTAGCTGGTTTAATGACTTTTAAACACGTAATAGAGAATAGGAGTACGGAAGTCAATGAAAATGAGGTTATAGATGAAGCTGAGGAATACGCCGAAGAGGAGGAAACTGAGGAAGACATAGAACCTGATGATATAGCAAATGAATTGGCTGAAATAAACGCTCCATATCTTGAAAGATTTAAAGATTTCATACCGCAGTTAATAGAATATGCTAAAAGGGTTATTGATAATGATAGTAGAGTAAAGGCACTTATAAATTTAGTGAGAACTCATTTAAATAAAGGGGATAAGGTAATAATATTTACGGAATATAAGGATACTGCGAACTATATTTTAGGAAAGCTTAAGGACGCTCTTAATTTAACAGATAGGGAAATTAAAGTAGTAACTAGTATCACAATAAATCAAGAGGGGATAGATAGGATTAAGGGATGGTTAGAGGGCAAAGAAAGTAAAGTTCTAATTGCTACAGACGTCGCGTCAGAGGGGTTAAATTTACAGAGTGCTAATGTTATAATACATTACGAAATCCCGTTAAGCATAGTGAGGTTTGAACAAAGGAACGGAAGAGTATGGAGACTTAAGCAGACCAGGCCAGTATACATATATTATATATCATTGAAGATCCCTCTAGAACAAGCCTTACTTGAAAATTATTACAATAAGCTTTTATCAATAACTAAGGGTACTGGGTCTAATGAAAAAGTAGTCGATGCTTTAATATACCAAGGAGTTACTGTGAACAGGATATTTGATCTTAGCGAGGATAAGGAGACTATACCAATATACACACTGTATAATGATCCTAATAATGAAAAAGAAAAAGTTACTCCAATTAAAGTATGGGAAGCCGCATTACAAGGGAATTTAGATAATTTGATGGAGTCTCTGTTAAAGAGGATAAAAATACTAAAAGAAACTATGAGAAAGTTCGCGTTATTTGAAAAGATGCAAGGTGCGATCATAAACGAGATTGACTCTATTAAACATCTCTCAAGCTTTGAAAATAGGAAAGAGCTTAATGATGCAATTAAATTATTCTTAGAACAATATGTTAAATGTCAAGGTGGAACTTTTTCTAACGGAAAGATAGTTATACAGAAATTACCTTTATTAGAAACATACGACGATAACAGAGTAGGCAAAAACATACATTTATTTTACTCCATAGTTTCTAGATTTGCTAAGATACGTAAGAGTTATATAGTTTGTGATAGTTTAGATTACAACATTTATCTTATAGATACAAATGTAGAGACTAAGTCTAATAAGAACTTGCTGCATCTCCCTCTAATAATAAATTCTAAAGGTGATATAATCCGTGAAAGTGACTTCATTAAGACTATCCTCCCTCAATTATTATATTGTAATGCAATTTATCCAGAGGAGGTGTTAGTAAAAGATAGATTATGGGTTTATAATGCAATAGACTACGTGCAACGAAAACTTTACAACATTGAACAACAGTTTATAACTTATAGACAACGTAGGGGAAAGGATAGTTGGGTACCGAATAGTATGGAAGACTTTAAGGTTAACCCAACTATAGTAGGGGCGATAATAGGGATTAAAGGACATAATGAAGACGTTGAAAAAATTAAAGAGAATGTGACAAGGGCTCTTAGCGAACAAGGATGGAAGATAGGATCAGGGGACAGCATAAGAGCTGAGGGTAAAGGTGAGGTTAGATATATAAAAATTGTAAGCCCGTTAGATTTACTAAAAGCACAGTATAACGGATGGATTTATACTTACGTTAACGGTGCATTAATAGGTGTTAAACGTGGAATATAAATACGGGAATACTCTGATCAGAATTAAACAAGGGTATAAAGAAATTGGTGGTAATTTTATAATAATAGAAAATAAGGATAACACACTAGTCTTTGACCAGGGGATAAGATTTTCGAGATTTAAAAAATATTATAACGTTAACATTCAACCATCAAGCGCCTCAGAATTAAAGAGACTGGGTATCATACCACCATCTGATGAATTTAACAAGATTTATATATCACACTTACACCTAGATCACTTAGGGGTTCTCCACTTACTAAATGTAGGCACGTTGTTATATGTACCAGATAAAGATACGTTTAATCAATTTATAGAACCGTATAAAGAATCTGACAACTGGACTGCATATATATCTCCGCCTATAGGTGTTAACGTAATTGATATAAAAGATAATCAAGATGGGGTACTGCCATTGCAAGTCGAACATAGTGCTTACCCAGCTTATTCATTCTATTATAATAACGGGGACGTTAGAATATTATACTCTGGTGACTTAAGACTTTCATCTCCTCTAAAAGTAGCAGATCAAGAGCTACATAACAGAATTCACGAAAAAACTATTCTTGAGGAATACGAAGAGAGGGGATTAGACACCGACATATTAATAATAGAGGGAACGAACTTCTCCTCTGCTATCTCTCCTTTACAGCCCCATTATTTTAATGAGCAAGTCAATAATATCTTCGAAAGTCATAGTAACTCACTCATTACGGTCTCTATAGATCCCATAGACTTAGAAGAGCTCGCATACCTTCTTCTAGTTACCAAAGAGAAGGGTAAAATTCCAGTGTTCTCTGGACGTAGATTAATAAAAATGGCTAGTTTCTGGACATCAAAATTCAATTTAATAGATAAAGCTTATCAATTTGATGATAAAAGCATGGAGTTTGAAATAATAGATGAAGATGAGATAATTAGATCCCCGCAGGATTATGTTATATTTACAGTTAAGGGAAACCTAATAGACTTTGGAAGGAGATTAAGCGAAATAATTAAGGGCTCTGTAGTCATATCATTATCTACAGAGAATAAGGCTGAAAGTGGAGAAGATGAAAGTGTTGAGGATAATTGGTATAAGGCTCTAGGCTTTATAACTTATAGGCTGAGAATCTCCGGCCATTATTATCCATATGAGTTAAGGACTATATTAGAATACATTAAACCTAAGAAGGTAATCCCAATACATACAGATGCCCCATTAACTATGTGTGAATACGTAAACAAATTAGGTTATAGTTGTGCAGAGAATCTTCCGTAATATTTAATACTTAAATTAATATTGTTATACCGAGAGTGTTCAATATAGCTCTTATATTTTATGCAAAATAGAGGAAAAGAAGTGAGATTACTAAATGCTATAATACCTTACTGGAGAGGACCCTCAATCCCACCTAAGATAATTCATAAAATACTTAACTCCCATTATATTGCTAAAGACGTTATAACATGTGCAAGAAATATTTCAAAGGAAGTAAGAGTATTTGATGAAATTAAAATAGGTAAGTGGAAGATTAGATGCACTAATTGCGACACGATTTTTGAGGTAAACGAGAATAAAGTAATTAGATGCCCTAATTGTAATAGTGTGGTAAAGAAAATTAACTTCAAGGAATGGAATTCATTACTAGAACAATACTTGAACTTTGAGATAAGCAAGAAAGAACTACTTAATTCCTCAGTTACCCCTACAGACGAAAGTTTTGAGCTAATTCTGGAGGAGGACATACCCAGAGAGACCGTAAATTTTAGGGTAAGTGTTTACGGTTTTAATAACGTCTACAAATTTTTCTCACCATTACAACTTTACGTAATAAATAAGTTAATTTATAAAATTAGAGAAACTGATAAAAGTATTAGGCCTATACTATCATTAGCACTTTTAGATTACATTTCCTATAATTCCATGTTTACTGTTGTAAATAATAAAGGAATTAAGAGCATGTTCTATAAAGTACAACCAAGAATAAGTTGGAAATGGGTGATTTTACCCAGTAAATATTTCGTAAAATCAGCAATTGCAGTACTTAACGCAAAAGAAGGGATTTACGTAGCTTCACTAGACTATGATTTACAAACTGAAGTTTATAACTTCTATTTAAGCTTCTTAAAGAGGACCTTAAGTAATTCAGTAAACGGATTATTAACCCCTTACCTTTACGCTGAATACTTCTTTAATTGCTTAGACGCTACGTGCAATTCATTTATAGAGAAAAGTATGGAGAGGTTAAGCTTTGAAGATATAATAGGTAATAAGAAGACATTCCTATTGAAAATTATAAAAGAAGATGATATAAGAGCCCTACTGAAGTCAAAATACAGAGTATTATCGGTAAATTACGAGAGAAAAGGGTTTAGAATATCTTTAGATGAGGGTAAGACTGGGACTATTACACTTAATGAGCTTCACGGTATTCTAAAAGAGAAGGAAATTAGACATGTAAATGATATTGAAGCAATCACTGAGGCTCTTGAAACTGTACTGAAGGAGTTCTCTAAATATGAGAGAATAATTGGCGTTAATAATGATATAACAAAGGAGGTATTTAAAGAAGTGGTAAATGTTCTATGTAATTCAATAAACTGTAATATTGATGATAAAATGGCTAAATATTATATAATAGGTAAGTTTTACGGGAGAAGTAAGTTATTTTTCAGAATGCTTTATATGATAAGTGGTAAGAAGAAAATTAAGTTCACTGAACGTAGTAATAACGTGTTAGGCTTATTAACTAGAGTCAAAAAAGATCCGAATTTAATAAAAACCCTTTCAGCATCTAAGACTCTAGAATTAATTCAGCTAATTAAGATCTTATCTAACTTGAATGTAGAAGAAAATAACATCTATAAGGATATTCTGACTAAGTTAGAGAACATGTAATTGTTAAATTATTTAGATAATCTATATAACCAATTTTCATTATTATATCTACTCTTCAAGTTAATTAAAAATACCTTAACTATTCTACTAGATAAATATTATAGCACTATTTATAAAAAGTGAGAGTGTGAAGATAGTGTCCTCATTAGGGTATAAATTTATTAAACGTTGATTCTATATATAAAGAATTAACAATAAATTCGAATATTATATAAAGTCTAAAAATTATAGAAATATAAATAAGCAAGTGACGACACTATCCCCACACTCAGACGTTGAGTGAGTAATGATGTTAAGTTTCTTAAAACTTGTATATCCTAAAGTAAATAAGAATTTAAGGTAGAAAGTAGAAAGTATACTATGCAACAAAAAGTAACCATAAAAGTGAGTGAGTCTACACTTAAAATTTTAAAGAAGC
>Ga0326758_100285_pt1 | contig 12901 bp, 12 predicted proteins | sample GCRJH_S_FD_207221 | JGI IMG/M metagenome (GOLD analysis project Ga0326758, IMG submission 207221) | Hot spring sediment microbial communities from Geyser Creek Basin, Yellowstone National Park, WY, United States - GCR.JH_S | ecosystem: Environmental > Aquatic > Thermal springs > Near-boiling... | reverse complement strand
TTATGTATTGATTACTAAATACCTTCGTTATTAATATAAGGGCTGCTGCTAAGGTGATGATAATTATACGCCATACAGTACTGTTCCTATAAATAATCAGAAACACAAGGAGTATTAATAGTGATGGATAAGATAATAACCGGTATGTAAACCGATATAGGTATGCTCGTAATACCTGAAAATAAATTTAACATATTATCGTAATACGCACCACTAACACAAATCATGTATCTCAATATTGGTACTACACGATAAAAAATCCCAAGCACATGCCTATTTCTCGGACCTCTTTTTAAGTGCTTTCAATAACTATAAAGATGTGCCCTTAATCAGCCTTATATTACTAATTTTAACTAACATGTTCATTTACACGTGATATGCAATATATAATAAAGAATATCAATCTCTGGTGCGGGGGGTGGGATTTGAACCCACGCAGGCCTTCGCCAACGGGACCTAAACCCTTTATTCTGTAACTCGTTCGTGAAAGTATGGGCGTGGACTACGGCATATACTCCATGCTTGATATGGAGAGTCTGTAACCGTTGCTCCGCGTAGTGGCTTGGACATGGTCAACCCTGTGAACTTGCTGGTTCATTGTTACGAAGGTCGTCAAGTGCCTTATTTATTTTAAGGAAATTATCTAAGTTTAGATATTCAACGACCCCCCTAATACACACTAAATGTAGGTTTACAACCGCGTTCGTTAAGTACTCCACTAAATCAAAGCCCTTGACCTCCTCGCCGTTAACGGTAACAATGCGTCTCGTTAAGAACGAAAGGGTTTGGCTTACATCTTCTTTTTTAGCCAAAGCGTTTAGGACGTGATCAATTGTCTCCATGAAAAACTTAGCGAGGTTCTCGTCCTTACTAAAAAGTTCGCTGAGAACATCCTCCCTTGCCCTGGGCAGCAACCTTAGGAAGCCGAGCATTACAATCGCGTGCGGAATGAATGCTTGGGGATCCACCTCCATAAGTTTCAATGTCAACGCCACGTTATAGATTACAACGCCCCTGATAGTCGGTGCGTAGAGACTCTTACCGCGGCTAACACTCATCGATGCCACGAGTCCCTCCCCCTCCAGACCATTCACGTAACGATAAAAGTAATCTTGATGTTTGAGGCCGCAACTCGCCCTTAAACAATCCATGATTTTCGTAAACCCTGCGGGTCCATTAACGCGCTTTGACACATCAATGATGCAACCCAACACGCATAGTCGTCTCTCATCAAGGGCTCCGTGTTTTGACTCCTCAACATTCTCAAGGACTCTCAATGCCTCATCAACAATATCCCTCGAATCCATTGTACTCATTGATTCAAAGCCACAATCGAGTTTTAAATACCTTTCTACGAAAAATTCCTTCACGCATGTCGATACTTTTCCATGAAATTTCATGAAAAACGAGAAAAAGTGAGCTATTTAATCCCGTGAACCTTTGTATCCATGGGACTTATGGGAACAACGACCCAGATCGAAATCGTAAAAATACCGACCGTAATAAAGATATGGAGGAGGAGCCGCGGCAGGTTTAACGGTGCGATCACAGATCCTGCTGTCATCGATTACCTAAGGCCTCTTGCGGTTGAAAGAAAGAGAGTCGCGGTTGCAATTAACGGTGTCGAACTTGAAGTTCGCTTGCTATATAAAGTAATCAATGGAAGGCCTTACATTCTATTTTTCCTGCCGAAGAGCCTGAAGCCGACCTGGGAGAAGTTGAACGAGAAAGGGGAGGTCCGTGCACTCATCACAATAGTTGACAAAACGACAGCCACAAACGTGGGGGGACAAGCATGACCGGCAATATGAGTGTTTCACGTTGGGACAAGACTCCACAACACCAACGAGGGCTACCTAATCAACAGCCTAGGCAGCAACGACCACAACAACGTAGGCCTAATGACTATGGTGGATTCGATAATTCGATCCTAGGCGCGCGTTGCATGTTCAAGCTTGCAAATGGAGAAACCTTGGAGGGTTTAGTAAGTGCGACATCGAGGTATTGGTATATGTTGAACGTTAATGGGCAGGTTATTATTGTAAATAAGGCATATGTAGTCTCAATAATGCCCGTTCAATCTCAAAACAAAAAGGATGATGCCGGCACCCTGGTTGGTGCCCCAGTCGGCGTAGGTGGGGGCTATGACCGTGGAAAACAATAACCAAATAACCAACCAAGCAGGGATTTATAAAGCTACCGGGGATCAAAGACCGCGGCAAGAAGGGGGTGCAGGAAAGGCAACGTCAGGTTTTGCCGCCCTCAATGGCTACACTGAAACGGAGGGCGGGTTCGAGGCCAAGGTCGTCGTCCATGATGAAAACACCGTGGTTGTTGAAATAAAACGTGTTGATGACAAAAACGCACCGGTTGTTCAGCTACGGTTTTCGATTGCCGAAGTAAACAAGGGGGCCTATAGGGCGGAGCTCATCTATTACCTTATTGAGGGTAATAATGCGCGACAACTGTGGACAGTGGCCTGGCCATTCACGAAAGAGGTGTTATCGAAGATTCGTTCGTTGCTGCATACGAACAAGCAGGGGTTGCCCGACGACGGGAAGATCGCAGGGATTATTGGCGAAATTATCGCGCTGATGGAGCGCGAGGCGAAAGAGCGGTCGAAAGAGTATAAGGCCAGGATCGCACACGAGCTTTATGAACGAGCCCTTAAGGAGCCGGGGTTGAGTGATGACCCACTTAGGTACGTCATCGACACGGTGCAGTTGTTACATGCTGGCGACGAGAAAGCGATAATTATTGTGTTCCTCATTGTGTTGACCTCAAGGCTTCCCGAGCAGTACCGCTTAAATGTCCTTATCTTAGCCCCATCAGGGAAGGGTAAAACCGACCTGTTGAAACTCATCTCCCGCCTAATACCTAAGAAGTGGAAATATAGTGACGTTATGATTGGCGCCACTCCGAAATCGTTTATCTATGAGGCCCTTGAGAGGAGGGGGTTCGTTGTCGACCTGAGGGGAAAAGTCATCATTATTAACGAACCCAGCTGGTTAACACAGAACAGCGAGACGGAAGAGTCAGGCTTCAAGGTAATCAAACAATTGTTCTACGACCTATCGGATGCGCACGCAATACCCTACAGAACGACCGTCAAGGATGAGCGAGGAAGGATTAGATCGGTGGAGCTAAAGGTCCTCGGACGCCCAGTACTCGTGGCGACGGCAGAGGATAAGGACGTGCCGAGCATCCCAACGAATATGTTCACAAGGTTCTTCCCTGTTTGGTTGGACACAAGCCTCCAGTCGTTAGCCCTCTCCGGGATGAAAATCCGAGAAAAAATGTCGAATTCCTCCCTATTTAGGGAGTTCGATAGGAGGGCCAAGTTGGTAAGGGCGTTTCTACTGAGGAAGTACCCGCGCATTGACGATGTTGTCATCACGGAGGATGCGGGGAAGGCAATCATCGACTGCCCCAGCCCTGGTAATCCAATGCTCTGTAACGGATATGCAGGTGAATTGTTAAATCCCGAGGCCCGTGCAGTATTCAACAGGGCAACCTCATACTTATTCGCACTATCGGCAGCCCATGCCTACCTAAGGCGTAAATGGAGAGAAGACAACGGAAGGAGGATACTCGTTGTAACCAAGCAGGATGTTGATGAGGTCTGGGCCTTGGTTGGTGACGTAATTAAGGCCCTGGCCAGGGGTAAGGAGTCCAAAACCGAAGCATTGATGATGAAAATCCGCGAAATCTTCATGGAGCACGGCCCCAATGCAATTCTCACGCCAAGTGACGTCCACAAGGAGCTATCAAGCACAGGTGAGGTGATCGATCCTGCCTATGTCCGCAGGTTACTATCGATGATGGTTGAGACAGGCCTCCTAGAGAGATGCCGCTGGGGTAAGTATGCACTAAAATGCCCGGAGGCAGATGTGACGAAATACTTGAACGAGGAGGGTAAGGAAGATGGTGGCAAGGGTGGGTGACGTGAACGCTTTCCACGACTCTAGCGTTCAGTTCCTCGCAAACCGTGACCGTGGGTTCGAGTTTGTGAAAAACTCCCCAGGGGGACTTATAGGTGTGTGTTTTCACGGGAGTGGTGACAGTGTAATCGGTGAAAGCAGTGATTACAGTGCAAAACTTTACGGAGGAGAAGACACTACTATACTTCTGGGGGGAAGTTTTTCACAATTTCTGCACGGTTGCTTCACGAACGTGGATCATAGAATGCACTCAGTTGTGAATAAGATTCACAAGTTGGTACATTTGAACTTCACGGGGTCGGGTTTGGAAGTTGTTTCACGAGGGGTGATTTGCCATGCCTGTTGACGTGGGTAGGGTAAAGAGGTTTATTATTGGACTGTATGGAGAGAACCTACTTAGTGAGTCCATGCCTGACCTAACAACTAGGCACTTCTATGTTGGTAGGGACCTCAGGGTGGTTGTACCCCTGAAGCACGAATTGTCAGGGTACCACGGTAGGTTTTTTGCGTGGTTTAGTCCTGGGTCTAGTGGCGTTGATCTCGACTTCCCACCTCGTATCCACTTCACGAAGCCAGGCGACAAGCAAGCCGATGAATACCACTTGGAGCTTGAGAGGGTTGGTGGCGTTGATGGGGTTATTGATTGGGTCGCTAGGAACGATTTGGCACTCCAGGTGTCCCTATCATACACTAGTGTTAGGAAGGGTAGGTTGGGTAAGGTGTATAGTGGCGATGTGTATGCCTTGTACCTCTTGATGGTTGAGTTTGAGGATAAGAGGGGCGGTAACGACCTGGAGCCCGTCAAGAAGGTGGTTGATGAGGTCGTTGATAGGGCTGCGACCTTCGTTGAGGAGACATTCATAATCCTCAGTGGTAATAAGTCATACTACTTAGTATTTAGTTTGCCCACTCCAGTCAAGGCAGGGAGTGCCGTTGTTAGGGATAGGTCCGGTAGGGTTGTTAAGGAGTATGGTTTAAATGAGGTGTACAGGGCAATCTTTAACCTAATCCTCAAGGATAAGTCATACCTAGGCCTCGGGAGTGAGGTTATCAGTAAGTTCGTTGATTTACAGGTTGCCGAGCCGAAGAAGCTACTGCGCATACCTGGCTTTAAGCACGAAAAGAGCAATAGGGAAACCACACAACTGGACCTAGACCTTAGGCCCATTGACTTCAACCCCGATGCCCTAACCAAGTCAGTACTACCCACATCGGTGCTCACTGACTACTGGGCATACATTGACCTACCAAAACCCGAGAAACCAAGTTTTAGTGGGGTAACCACATACGCAACTCAAAATAGCGACAACAAAACAAGAGGGTGCCTACCCACTTGGGTTAAGACCCTCATTGATTACTTGAGGGAGTACGGTAAGCTGTGTCATTATGGTCGATTAGCGGTTGCGGCATGGATGATTAGGTGCGGATTTGCTGATGAGGAGATCCACGAGGTGTTCAAGCACGCTGATGACTATAACGCCAGGGTAACCCAGTATCACATCAACGATGTTAGGAGGTTCCTTGAGGAGGGTGGGAGGCCTATGAGGTGTAATACCGTGGTCGAAAGATGTAATGGACACAATATGCCGAACATCGATTGTAACCATAATAGGCAATAGATGCCCGTGAATTCTTTGGCAAAAGGTTTTTAAACAACGCCGTGTATAGTAAAAATTAGGCGGTTAGGTATGGGTGTAGGTATGGAAAAGGGTGGAGGAGGGGGGACGGAGCTACCACAGGAGCTTGCCGATGTTGCTACGCCCAGTATGCGCCAAGGTTTGATTATTATCAACGACCCTAAAGAAGCTGAAATGGTTGTTAGGGTGTTTACGGCGATGATCGTCAACAAGGATCCACTTAGAGTCATGGATTGGCATCGTGAATACATAACAGTCAGTAACGAGGAATTTCAGGAGGAGTTGAAACTATTAGCTACGCCGCTTGCGCTCGAGCAGTCCGTTATGCTAGCCACAGAGTACCCGGGTGGTCGTGAGTATCCTGTTATCATGAGAAAAATTTATATCGTATCCTTCGTAAATCCCCTATCGTTTATTGTTTACAGCCAACCATCGATAGCGCTACTCGCTAGGGATGGTGATAGGTTGTTTCTGGGCTTCAAGGGGGTGGATCCAAGCACAGGCAGTAAGATTGTTGTCACAATCAAGGCGAAGGCCGAGGGCGTGCTGACCGTGCCATTTACACCTGCCGTGGCGAGGTTCGTTTTCATCGGGGATGTCGTCGAGGCCATAATCGACAGCGATGGGCAGGTGCGGGGTATGCGGCGTTAACTCACTGCGATTGAAGTTTGGGCTTATGCCCCTCCTGTATATGTATACATTCATCCAGTTGCCCACGAGTTGATCGGTTAGGAACAAGAAGAGCCGTTTCGACACGATATAAGCAATATGACACCCGCCATAGAGGGGTGCCCAAACGTGATTGAGGTTTTTCGGCAGTGGCATACAGACGCGTCGTTTCTCTCCCCTGACGACAGATACGTCAACGACAACACCATGTAAATCGAGGAGCACACGCCCATAGCCACCGCTCCTGAGGGCGTCAAACCCAGGGCCATACAAGGCACAAAAGCGGTAGCGGTCCTCAATTTGGCTGTGTTCCACGGAACCAATTACCCATAGCCACCCAGGCTTTTGAGGCACCTGTGGGTTGGACTCGAGGAACCTCCGCACATTACATAATGGGGGCATTAAAAACATTGCATAGGCCAATGCTCATAAGTGTTGCGTCGCCGAGGGACATAACCAGGGCTCATGTATACTTGGAATCGACGAGGAATAGAAAGAAAGCCAGGAGACAACAGGCTATTAGTAGGCCTGGCTCTCTCGGCCGGGTACCTAGGGAAGTAACTAAGCGAGGGTATCCCAAAGTAGCAGTAAAAAATGGGCTGGTTTAACAATACATATCGTGAGACCGTGGGAGGGAGCCCGCGTGCTGGGGTAAGGAGGTTAATGAGGGTGGTGCATGGGGTGGGTTTGGTGGTTAACATGCACCTAAAGGTTCGTAAATCCTGCATTGCTTGTATACCCCTAACTATCCCCTTTTAAGCTGCCCCGGGGCGTTCGTGCGTTTTTGGAGTCGTGCCCTGGGTATCGTGCCTCCACGTTCGTGCCTTGCAATGTATTGCATGTTTATGGAAACCCTTAAGAGCTCCGGCGTTTGTCAGGGCCTGTGGTTAGTACCAACGTAACAATTAGGATGAATGAGGAGGAGCTTCGCAAGCTAGACGAACTAGCGCGGCGCATGAACAAAACCCGCAGTGACGTGATAAGGGACTTGATTAGCAGGTTCGACGAGGTGCTTAAGGAGGAGGTTGAGAAGGAGCGAAGGAAATGGGTGGCGATAGGGTTCGTCGGCGCATTAGAATCTGCAATCCTCGATCCCGAGGTTATAATGAGGTTCGTCCGTAGGAACGTGGATATTTTAGGGTTCCCTGATTTTCTCGTAGGTATGGTGAGGGTTAAGAACAGGGTTGTGTTGTTCTCGCACCATGATAGGACCGGGAGTCAGCTTTTACAATTAATTAGGTCTAGGATTGAGGAGGAGGTGAGGAGGGAGGAGATGGAGATGGAGCAGGAGGATGTCGAGGATGAGGGGGTTAATGTTGGTAAGGCCACACCTATGCATATACGTGCCAGTAGACCTGCCAGACCAAATACTGTGCGTGTGGCCCCTGTGGTTACTAACCATAAATTAGTAAGTAGTAATAGGGCCATGCCGCCCACGGCCAAGCCCACAGCTGCACCCACGCTGAACAAGCCTGTGAATAGCAACGAAGGAGGTGGTGGTAAATCCACGGCCAGCACTACCGCGCCGGATTCCAAAAGGTTAGCCGGTGAGAGGCTAGCTGCCGGTGCTGATTCACTAAATGCCCAGTCCACATCCTCCACTCCGCGGGTTAGCGCAAATGATAATAGTAAGGGTGTGCCAAGCCCTGTGGGCCGGGTATCCACGCATGGGCTTGCCGGTGATTTTGTACTATCACTGGTGACCCACAGCTATCATAAGTACCGAAGTGAGCTGCTAAGGCTGGTGGAGTCGATAGTGGGGGGATAGTATGCCGTGGCTAACGGAAACGTTGGTCATTAACACCCTCAGTTGCAAGGGATATGAAGTCTATTATTTGAACTTAAAACCTAGTCCTGATATTATAGCCACGCGTTACATAGACGTCCTCAGAAAGGTCAAGGAAGTACTATTGATCGAGGTCAAGGGGATTAATGAATCGCTGGTGAGGGTCGATCAATTAGAGGTCCTCGTCGATCTAGCCCGCCTCATAAGTAATCCGCCCTACCTAAGGGCCATACCCGTCGTTGCTGTGGTTGGTGAGGGCAAAATAACGTTCCACGACGGTGAAGCCCTGCTTAAGAAGGCTCTATTGCTACAAAAGTATGATGATGTTAAGAAAACGACCAAGGGGCGCCTAGTGGCGGCGATTGACGCTAACCGTGTTGAACCGTTTCTTGAACTTCCTGAAGAGAAGCAGCCGTGTAAAAGAGCGAAAACTACCTTCGAATACCTACGTGATATTGCGGTTGAAGAGCTCGATGAGTTGACGGAAGGTGAGCTGAAGTTTATAATTGGGGATAAGGCCGAAAGCGTCAATATATTTAAGGCCTATCAACCGACGGATGACAAATGCATCCCGAGAATTGACGGGGGTGATGAAGGGTGGGCCTAGGGGAGGTTATTTTCAGGCTGGGTCCTAAACCTAGCTCATCTAAGGTTCAGCAGGGCGGCCAGGCACAGTCTGTGGAGGGGGATTTTGTAGCAAAATACTTGAGGTGCCTCAACCTAGGTCCCAATGAGTTGGACAGGGCGGCGGAGGTGCTTAGGGGGAGGGGCATTAATGAGGATACTATTAAATGTATAGGTGAACTAATGAGGTCGGCGTCTTGGGATGAGTTGTTCGTGAAGTTAAACCTTGAAACTGCGTTGCTGGAGGCCATATCTAGGCGCGAGGTACAACAGTCGGCAGGTGGTGGCAATAACGGCGGCAGTGCACCCCTGGCCCTCTCCGCATACTACAACTTTGTACTATCCATTAGCATGATCAGGCAGCTGTTAAGCAATGAAAGCACGAGACTTATGGCCATAACCACATTAGCCAAAGCAACGTATTTACTCTTCGATTTATATATGGAACTTTCGAAAAGGAAGGCCATACCGCCTAATTTAGAAGCTGAAATATGGAAGGTCCGCGAGACCCTCGTTGACGTAATGGAGGAACTATTCAAGGGGAATAGAACGATGACCGTGGACGGTAAGTCGTTTGACGGAAATAAACAATTACGTTAGTAGAACACCTCACTGACCGGACCGGTCAATTGAGTATTTGTACGGGGGACCATGATAACTTTGCCTAGTGTTTAAGTTCAATTTTACTTGGGAAGCGGCGAGGGGTAAAGTTTAAAAATTTCTCCGGCCACGTTCAATCTCGAATGGGTAGGAGGGAAAGCTTTTAAATCCTTTAGCTACGTTCGGCTTCGAATACAGTGCACGAAGAACCTCAACGCCCTTGCCCATTGTTTAGGTTCAATTCCACCTAAAAACTAACGTGGGGAAAAGCTTAAAAAGTTCTTCAGCCACGTTCGTAACCATTCAATCCCCCTTGACCTTCAACTTCCCCAGCTAAGTACAAGGTGGCAAGGACATAGGTAATTAACAACAAACCCTTGGTGCGTATTGCAGGTACCATTTCCTAAGCTCCTCATGCCTTGGGGACCAATAATGCTCCGTTAAAATCCTGAACTCACTAGGTGGAGCACGACCCTGCAACGTGTTAACTATTGTTTCAGGGACACCTTGCGAAATCATGTGTGTGGCAAAGAACCTGCGTAGTTCGTATAACTCAAACTCACGACCCAAGACCTCCTTAGCCGCACTCTTAATCTCTCTCCTGAGCCTATCGCGGTCAAAGGGTATGAAGCGCTTGGACCAATCCTCGACGTTGGGCTTGACGCCCAGGTAGTCAGCCCTGACTATGTCTAGCTTAGCCCTGACTAGCGAGTCCCTAGCAGGCATGTACTCCCTCTTTACCCACTCGACAACCTCGGGGCGTAAGAAGGCTATGAACGCTCGCTTTGTCTCGGTTATCTTCCCAATGTGGATAACCCCATGCTCAAGATCCACATCATCAATGCCCACAAGGAACGGCTCTGATGGGCGTAACCCACACTCTGCCAGGATTGTGAAGTATAACTTAGACTCCACAGTGGGTAGGCCCTGCCAGATTTGGCGGAGTTGTTCAATGGTTGGTAGTCTAGGCTTACTATGGTTTTTCGGCTTCACGACAGTGAAGCTGTTGTAGAGGAGCCCGAATAGGAATGGGTCCCGGGGCTTGAGGACGGTCTTCAGGAAGCTCTTTAGACTGTATGTAGTGTGCTTTAGGACGTATTGCTCGCCCTCCTCCGCGAGCTCTGCCAAATACTCGCGAATACTATCAGGAGTCAGGTTCCAGTCAAGCTCTGCTAAAGCTCTCCTAATGTACCTAACCTCATCGTTAATTGTCTGCTCCCTAAGGCCCCTTAGGCGCTTAGCCTTGATGAACTCCTCAATGTCTTGCTCAGTCACAACCCACTTATTACCCATAGCCCTAACATAATCACCCAGGTACCTGTCTAGGTATGAGAGCAGTATCTCCCTAAAGCCTGGATCCGCCCTGGCCCTGGCTATGACCCTAATAACATCATTAATGCTCGCAGGCTCTACCTCAGGTATTTGCCCAAGGAGCTTGGCTAACTCCTCGTGGCTTATGAACTTTAGAGCACGGCATAGTAGGTCCTCGGTAACACGCCTCTTACCAGAGCGTATCATGGATATCAGGTTGAGGGTTACGTCAAGGTCCCTAGCCTTGACGCCTTTCTTCTCCATCACGTAGTTGATAATCTTAACACGCTCCTCATTACCTATCTTCTCGATATTGATGAGTTCGCAGTCAACCATTACACCAATAGGTGCAAAGCCATATTTAAGGATTTTGTAACAGGGAGTACATTGATCTGTAACACGGTGATGGTGGGTTTATTTCAATCTTTGGTGCGGGGGGTGGGATTTGAACCCACGCAGGCCTTCGCCAACGGGACCTAAACCCGTCCCCTTTGACCTGGCTCGGGCACCCCCGCAGGTCTTGTTATGCATCGCAGACTTTTAACTTTTTCGTCCTGGTTTCCATGAATCTCTAAGTATTCATTTGTTTAATTTCGTATGTCTTTATTCGTATGTAATTTGTCCAGCATATATGCAAAAAGTGCATCTTTACAAAGGTATTAAATCTCAAACCTACGAACTTCTTAATCGATGAGAAAGGTTGTAGATATTAATGACGACTTAGGTTTTATTAGAGACGGGTCTGTTATTGCGGTATGACCCCCTTCCCTGCCCTTTTTGGGCGGGGTTTAATCTTGGGGGTCTCGGGTGTTACTCCCTCTTTTGGGGTTATTGGTTTTACGCCATTGGTGGTGACGATAAAGCTCAGTATTTTCTTTGGTGTTGGTGTTTTGTAGCCTACCTTCTTTGCGATATTCCTTGCTGCGTTTAGATCGGCGTTAATCTTTATTCCAGTTAATTCGCACACGTACAACCCACGCTTAACCCTACCGTTCTCGTGCTCCATGTTACAGATGGAACATTGCTTACTAGTCCCATACTCATTCACTACGTTGATTTTAATGCCGTATTCTTGCAACACCTCGCCCAACCACCTAGTGATTTTATTGAACCACCAAATGTTCGCATTGTATTCGTTGCCGTTGTCTTGGCTGACCATGTATGGGTATCCGATGAAGACCTCATCGATGCCCATCCGCCATAAGGTCTTTGCCAGGAATCTAATGGCTGTCCTGTAGTAGTGCCTAAGCCTCTCCCTCCTCTTGTAAATAGCATGTAAGTAATAAGTGTGGTACTTTTTCCATGACTCAAAGCCATGGTTCCTCAACCAATCCCTAATCGATTGGTAGGTCTTGATTTCACTCTTCCACCAATAATACTCAGCCTTAATGATCGAACCCTTGATTAAAATGGCAACGTCAGTATGATTAAACACCACTGCGAACAAGTTATTCAAGCCGATGTCTATGAAAGCCTTGTTACTGCCCTTGGGTTTTTCAATCTGTATTTTCTCGCGAATGCCTTTAACGTAACCCCTCGGATTACTCTTTGCTGGTTTTTCGCCAACAGTGATCGGCACATAAGCAAACCACCTACCATCCTCGTACTTTATTATGAGTGTGCCTTGTTTACCGCTCCACTTGATTCTGCCGGCGTACTTTATCCTCAAGCCCCAATCCTTAAGCACCAAATAGCCCTCACCATTATTGATTGGCTCAATGTAATACCTATCGTTCCTAACCAGAATCCTCAACACCCTCTTCCCAAGCACCTTATCCTTCCAGAAGCCAGGTGGCGAAGGCTTACCCATGAATTTCGGTAGCTCGCCTTGTTTATACAGCCTAGATAGTTCGAAGAATGAATCCCACTCTTGGTTGTTTAGATTAATCACCTGACCAGCATTCACACCCAACACACACTTATACCTGTGGTAGAATTCATGTTCTGTACCCTTGAAATCCACCTCACCGCTCTCCCTAAACTGCATAAGCCTAGCGTAATTCAACTCGTTCCATAACCTAGCAGTGGCATCTCCTATTCTTCGCAATTTACGCTCCTGGGCACCGTTCGGCAGTAGCCTAAGCCTAACAGTCCTCTTGCTTCCATCCTTCTTTTTACGAGAAGAGGACGTGCCCAGGGTGGTGAAAACAGTGGGTAATCGACCCACCGGCTCACCCGAAGAAAAAGGCACCACCCCAGGCACAAAACAGCAGGGAACAAGGGGAATTAATAAGCATTTACATCCACGCAGTGGCGACCCCGCCCCTAAAAGGGGCGAGACTTGGCATTATTGTCATGTACATAACGGAGAGGGCAGTCTTTAGGTTAACAAA
>Ga0326758_100284_pt1 | contig 12918 bp, 9 predicted proteins | sample GCRJH_S_FD_207221 | JGI IMG/M metagenome (GOLD analysis project Ga0326758, IMG submission 207221) | Hot spring sediment microbial communities from Geyser Creek Basin, Yellowstone National Park, WY, United States - GCR.JH_S | ecosystem: Environmental > Aquatic > Thermal springs > Near-boiling... | reverse complement strand
CCGCGTTGACCTTAAGGGCTAACGCCCTGTCAACCTCGCACGCGTCAACGTCTGTCATGGCCACCGCGTTAATCACAACGTCAGGGGAGAGCCTTATTATCAGGTCCTCGAGGAGGTCAAAGGCAGTGACGTCAAGCCTCATGCCGAAGCCTAAGGGGTCCCTCGTGCGGTATGTGTAGAAGACCTCCAGGCCCCCCGCGCTGTCTGCCTTGAGCTGCTTTACGAGCTCAGAGCCCAGCTGGCCAGCGCCTATTATGAGGTACCTCAAGGCACCAGCCCCCTCGCCAGCGCCTCTCTCAGGGTGGGCCACCCCCTGTCCTTCTCCGAGAGCGTTGGGTTCGGCAGGGGCCACGGTATCCCTATGTCAGGGTCGTCCCACCTTATGCCCCCTTCTGCCTCTGGGGCGTAGTCGTTGTCAACAAGGTAGACCACTACGGCGTCGTCGCTCAGGACCTGGAAGCCGTGGGCGAAGCCCCTGGGTATGTAGAGGGCGTAGGCGTTGTCCTCAGAGAGCCTCACGGCCACGTACTTCCCGAAGGTCGGCGAGCTCGGCCTTATGTCTACCGCGACGTCAAGGACTTCGCCCTTGACGACCCTCACCAGCTTGGCCTGGGCCCTCTCCCCCCTCTGGTAGTGGAGCCCCCTTATGACGCCCCTCCTTGAGTAGGACTGGTTCTCCTGCACCACGCTAAACCTTATGCCTGCGGCCTCGAAGGCCCTCGAGGCGAAGGCCTCCATGAAGTAGCCCCTGGGGTCCCTGAAGACCTTGGGCTTAACGAGGACCACGTCTGGTATGTCAAGCCTCTCAAAGTCAAATGGCACGGCGTTCCCTTGGTGGGAAAGGACTCTTGACTATTTAAGCCGTTAGCGTGAAAAGCGGGTCGCCCTTGAAGGGGCATGTGGGCCGATCAACTAGCTAAAGGGTTTCCTAATGTGCGTAAGCGCAGCTGTCAACCTATTAAACCTAGGCAGGCCTTGTGCTACGTAGTGGCCGTGTAAAGGCCCTCTTACGGGCTTTAAGTTATTAAGAGAACGACTATAAGGACTTGAGAAGAGGCGGATTGAGACTGGGCAGCGCCATATTGCTTGTGAGGCCTGGCTCAGCTTCATGGCAGCACATATCTTCAGAACGCTCTGTTAGGCTGTCTTAGCTTAAAGTTTTTACAGTGGTAGATATTTTGGCCTAGCTTTGGTTCAAGCGTGATGTGAAGCCTGCAGTCAAACCCCAGCTCCTTTAATGAGGCGAGGAGCTCCTCGTTGCTGACGCCGGTAATGTGAGGGTGCGTCTCAAATATTACGTGCTCGAAGGCCCTAAGCCTCTCCCTCTCGGGGCCAAGTATAGCCTCAGCCTCGCAGCCCTCGCAGTCCATTTTGAGCAAGTAGGGGTCATCAACCATGCTGAGGAGGTCGCTGATGGTGACGCCAGGCACCTTACAGGGACCACTAGTGCTGAGCGTAGAGAAACTATTAGACGACCACAGATCATAGTCGCACGGTACACTTACAGGCCCACTGCCAAGGGCGGCATTTATCACCTTCACTTCACCAGTAATGCCATTTAGTTTCAAGTTCTCCTCTGCGCACCTGGCCACATTGGGCAGGGGCTCAACGGCTATCACCTTCCTTGTCCCGTTGAGGACGAAGTAGAGGGCCGTGTCGCCCGCGCTGGCCCCCACATCAATTACGTCCCTGCCCCTGAGGCCAGAGAGCACCTCAGGGACCTCGTAGTCGCCTCGTACAAAGGTCTCCACGACGGAAAAACTTGCACAAAGGGGTTTGAAGGCTACAGAAATATCATTAATTTCTAAGCTTACTCTCTCTGGACTCACACTAATTAAGACCTTCTTGCCTAGGCTTCGTGACTTATCGCACAGAGAAGAGGCTAGAGAAAGAACCCTCACTAGCCAGGGAAGGGCGTCCTGTAGCTTAAGGAGGCTGCCAGCGGCCCTGGCCAGCTCCTCAGGTAGCTTTGGCCAGCACTTAGCGGTGTAATATGCATTCGCGGCTAACGCCTCGAAATCTGTCCTTCGTAACCTTACATCACCTATGTACTTCAGCCTAACATTCAGCTCGTCCTTTTTAGCTAAGTAGCCCAGGAGGGCGCTAAGCCAGCCCCTCTCTATAAGCTTCCTAACGGACAACGCCTTCAGGGCCTTCTCCTTAGCCTTGGCAGGGCTCAGCAAGTCAGCTCGGTATAGCATGGATGACCTAAGATTAAAACGTATTATGTCTGCGCCTTAACGCTGTCTTGTAAGCTCACTACCTCTATTAGGATTTTTGCCTTCTCAGACCCTTACGAATACCCTCTGCAAGTCTGCCTATAATACTTCTCCCTTTAGGTGACGCAAGGATGGGGCTGAGAAGGGCGTTCCCCATTACGAAGGCTACGTCAGCGAGACCCTCATATCTAACCTTATAGCACCTCAAGGCCAGCTTAACGTCAGAGAGGCCCAGCCTCAGCTCTGGGGGCAGAACTCCAAGCTCTGGCGGCAACAGAAGCAGCAGCGAGCCCTTATACAACTTTTCAACACATAGGTACCTATTAACGTCGTCATTTAGCAGACTAGAGCCAATTAGTTTGTAAGCCTTTATATAACTAAGGAGAAACTTAGCACGCCTCAAGTACATCTTGTTACTTCCACTTCTCGCTATGTGTGCACGGGAGAACTGGTCCTCCCCATACAAGGACCAGTTCTCCCCGTGCACCCTGTATAGCGTCAGCTTTTCGTCAGTGAAGTACATGAGGCCCCCAGCCCTTAGTGAGCTGGCGAATATGAAGAGGTCAATGCCTATTGGGAGCTCCCTAAGCAAGTGGGCGTCTGCCTCAAGAACGCCCCTTCTGACCGCTAACGAGCTGCTGTTATGCCATGCATAGGCCCTTACTTTAGGTGCTAAGTCAATAACGCTTACGCTATATCTTTTGGCGAGCCCGCGCAGCCTGCTAACATCAACAACTATAGGGCTCCCCCCTACCAGGTTCTTAGAGATAAGGAGAGAGGGCGGGGGCCTCTCAAGCACGTTCCCATTACTGTCAATTATAGCCTGCGAGTTGTGGAAGTATACAAGGCGATCATATGACATAAAGGCCTTATAGATTTCCTCAAGTCTATTATTGACATACATGTCGTCATCTTCTAGGAAGGTTATAACGTCACCTTTCGACTCCTCAAGGCCAACGAATATCTTCCTGCCGTGGTACGTGCTGTCCTCATATACGTCCTTCCAGCCGTTCCTTGATATTATGTAATCAGACTCCTTATCATCGAAGTTCTTAACCACAATTACCTCAAACTTGTCCCTTGGAAGTGTCTGAGCCTCTAGGCTCCTCAGCGCAAAGGGAAGGTACCTCCTCCTGTTGTATGCAGTCACTATGACCGAGATGTAAGGCTGACCCGTCAACCCGCCCTCTGAAGGCCTAGTAGCCATTAAAAGTTACATGCCTTCCTCCTAGCCCTCGTCACCCTTCGTTCGCTATCCTCTCCAAAGCCTTTACTTGGCTCTGACCACATCGTTCCATGCGAACCTCTTTGAGGACTCAAAAACCATCCCTGCCCAGCCTATCCAACTCGCCGCCCCTGAGCAGCTCATAGGTCTCATTTACAAGGCCCTTTATATCAAGGGACCTGATCCTTATCACCGCCCTTGTCTCTGCATAGTCGAACTTCATAATATATTATAAAGCAACGACGAGCGTATCGCGGGAGAGGGACTCAAGGATAATAAGGTGGAAGGCGTTAAGCCTTATAGAGTAACAAAGATATTCAAGGAGGCCAGCCTCTCCAAGTTGTCGTTTACTTTAATTCAAGAGTTAAAGTCGGGAGCTCAAGTGCATCAGGCTTAATGAATTGAAAGACTTGACGCGCTGGCTGACGTTACCTTTTTTTAAAGGCTTTGACACCTTAGCCCTGGAAGAGGCTGTGAGAGTAGCGCTGATCCACACGGCGTTCTTCAACGCAGGTGGGGGCGAGAGGCTACTCCTGGAGATGCGCAGAGCCTTAAAGGATCTAGACCATGACGTCGATCTTTATACGGCCTATTTTGATAAGAGGGCCTGGGATGTAATAACTAATGGCATGAGCGATGTTCCAGAGCCAATTATCCTCAGGGAACCTATGATCAGCAAGATTTTTCACAAAGCGAAGCTACTTGGGACGCTCTTAGCTGCTTGGCGCCTAGAGGGACCCGTTGAGAGGCTTAGGCTCCGCTATGACCTAATAATTGAGACCTTCCTTGGCGTGCCCCTTAAGTGGGCTGACGCCACTTATGTGCACTTCCCGCTTGTCGACAGTCTGAAGTTCTTGATGCACCAGTACAGGTTGCGCCTCTATGAGAGGGCCTACAACTCGCTTGCCATCTGGATGGCCAGGGCGCTCGCAGATAGCACTAAGCCCATTATGACCAACAGCACCTGGACAGTTAAGTACATAAGGGGGGCATATGGAAGCCAGAGGGTCTACGTTGTTCACCCTCCGGTTAACGTTGAGGAGCTCTCGTCAATAGACGGCGGCGGGGGCAGGATAGTTCTGACGGTGAGCAGGATAGACTGGGCTAAGAGGGTAGCGGAGATCCCGAAGATAGCCAGACTCGTGCCTGAGGCCGAGTTTTACTTGGTGGGGGCGACAGGCCCTTCCTCAGGGCCTGCTCTTAGAGCCATAGAGGAGGCTTCTAGAGGCCTGAGCAACTTCCACCTTGAGACCAATGTGCCCAGGAAGAGGATAATTGAGCTTATGTCACAGGCGTCGATATACCTTCATCCCCCCTTCGCCGAGCACTTCGGGATTGCGATCGCTGAGGCCGCTGCAGCGGGGCTAGCGCCAGTGGTCTACAGGGACGGGGGAGGCTGGACCGACATAGTTTCAAGAATTGATCAGGGGCTTGGGTACACCAGCGTTGAGGAGGCTGCCCACATAATTAGGTCTCTACTTAACGATCCTGAGAGGCTAAAGGCGCTCTCGGCAAGGGCCAGGGAGGTGGCAAAGGGGTTCAGTTATGAGAGGTTTAAGATAAAGCTTAGCGAGGTAATTAAGGAGCTGGCAGGATCTAAAGCTAAAAGTTAGAAGTCTTGCAGTCCTAACCGTAAACTAAGAGGCAGCAGCACCTAAAACAAAGTAAAGCCCTCGCCTTGATCTAATCCTCAAGTCTTTTTATCCTCGCTATAGCCTATCGCCTGGGAGTAGCCGTACGTCATACAGGGCCAGGGTCTTCGCCGGCGCCACGAAGCTGTTCAGTGGCTACGTGGTAACCCTGGCCCTGCAGGCAGCCTTCTACCTGATCATAGTGAGGGTCCTGAGCCTTAAGGGCCTTGGGGCCTACGCAGCCGCTGGTACCCTCTTCACGCTGCTCCTGCCGCTTCTCATATGGCCCATATACGGCATAGGCAGGTACGTCATAGGCTACTATCAGACTGGCAGGCTTGAGGAAGCGAGGGGGCTATACATCAGGGGCCTTGCGATAGTTCTCGTTTCTAGCATCGCTGTAGCCATGGCCATCTGGGCCCTCGCATTGCCTTTCTCAGAGCTATATTATGGCACGACCCGCTATGCCTGGCTACTAAGGCTCACGGCCCTTGACCTAGTAGTATATGCTTACTACAACTATGTTTACTACGTAGCATTTCAGGCCTCCACAAGGTTCGGCAGGTGGGGCCTTACACAGGTCGTCTGGGCGTTCGTTAGATACGGCGTTGGACTTGCCCTTCTCTTTGCCGGCTTTGGCCCCGCAGGCCTGATAGCAGGTTGGGTAGCTGGCGACGCTGCCTCAGCAGCCTTAGGAACCTATTGGTCTTTGGACTTTGTAGTCGGAAGCGGGAGCAAGGTCCCCCTGCTCCCGGCCCTCTCTATAGCTGTCCCCATAGCCATAGGCAACGTCATGGCAACCGTACTTCAGAACGTCGACAAGCTCTTCGTTCTGAGGTACATAGGCCTAGCTGAGATGGGCTCCTACTCTATTATAATGGTAGGCTCAGTTACGCTCCAAATGGTCGTTAATAACTCCCTTTCAGGTGCCGTCTACCCTGCCTTCGTCAAGTTCGAGGAGAGCGGCTCCCTGAGCGGGGATGCGGTGGCGGCAGCGATAAGGTACGTCACAGTGCTCACGGTGCCCCCCTTCTTCCTCGTGGCGGCCCTGGGCAGGCCCCTGATACAGTTCCTCCTCGGCTCCGCCTTCGTCCACGACTGGGAGGCCTTCGCTGTCCTCATGGTGGGCCACGCCGCCATGAACTACGACCTGCCTATAACCCAGGCCCTCCAGGCCAGGAAGGCCACGAAGACCCTCGGCGCTCAGGCTATAATGTCTGCGGCCGTCATAGCCTTGTTGAGCCCGCCGCTGATTGCGCGTTGGCTTGCTACAGGCGCCGCGGTCGCATATGTCCTGGCAAGGCTCACAGGCTTCCTTGGCGTGGCCGCCCCAAAGGCCAAGTCGCTGGGCCTCCTGAGAATTGACCTAAGGGAGTACGCTAAGACTGTCTCGGCAGCCATTATAACGTTCGTGGTCACGCTTGCAGCCGAGGTTGTCACAGGCTTCGGCTTAGTCCTCTTGCCCCTCTACATAGCCCTTGGCGGCGTAGCCATGGTAGCCTCGCTAAGGGCCCTTAGGGTCCTAAGGGCAGACGACTACATAGCCCTCATGGAGGCGACGCCGGTCAGCCTGAGAGGGCTCGTGGCGAGAACCTGGTCCCTCCTCGGCCTTCCAATGCCAGATCCTCAGAGGGCGCAGTAAAAGCTCATAGACAGGCCTATGATTAGCTGTAACATCGCACAGGCTGATTACGCTATTTAGCTGAGATGTCTGGGCTCAGGGAGCTAATTACCTCGTTAAGTCTCTCCTTGAACCTCTCATAACTGAACCCCTTTGCCACCTCCCTGGCCCTTGCCGAGAGCGCCTTTAGCCTCTCAGGATCGTTAAGTAGAGACCTAATTATGTGGGCAGCCTCCTCAACGCTGGTGTACCCAAGCCCCTGATCAATTCTTGAAACTATGTCGGTCCAGCCTCCCCCGTCCCTGTAGACCACTGGCGCTAGCCCCGCTGCAGCGGCCTCAGCGATCGCAATCCCGAAGTGCTCGGCGAAGGGGGGATGAAGGTATATCGACGCCTGTGACATAAGCTCAATTATCCTCTTCCTGGGCACATTGGTCTCAAGGTGGAAGTTGCTCAGGCCTCTAGAAGCCTCCTCTATGGCTCTAAGAGCAGGCCCTGAGGAAGGGCCTGTCGCCCCCACCAAGTAAAACTCGGCCTCAGGCACGAGTCTGGCTATCTTCGGGATCTCCGCGACCCTCTTACCTAAATCTATTCTGCTTATGGTCAGCACGATTTTGCCCCTCTCGTAGCTTAGCGCTGACAGCTCCTCAACGTTAACCGGGGGGTGAACAACGTAGACCCTGTCGTTACCGTACGTTCTCTTAATGTACTCCGCCGTCCAGGAGCTGTTGGTCATCACGGGCCTAGCCCTATCTGCAAGGGCCCCCGCGACCCTGACCGCCAACACGTTGTAGGCCCTCTCATATAGCCGCAACCTGTACTGGTTTTCATCATAGAAGTTCAGGAGGTCCACTAATGGAAAGTGGACATAGGATGCGTCAGCCCATCTAACTGGCACGTTGGTCTGAGTCTCAATAACTAGGTCGTAGCGGGACCTGAGCCTTCCGACGGTCTCCTTTAAGTGCGATGCCGCTAGGAGCGACCTGAGGGTCATAGCGTTACGGAGGAGCTTACTTATCGGCGGCTCCCCAAGGACCCTCGGCCTTGGTATGTTACTCATGCCACTGGTCAATATCTGCCAGGCCCTCTCGTCTACATAGGCCGCGTACAGGTCGACATCATGGCCCAGGTCTTCTAAGGCCCTATACGCTTCAATTGCTAGCTTCTCGGCCCCTCCGGCCACGAACAACAGTGTATGAACTAACGCTATCCTCACGCATTTCTCCAGAGGTGGAGAGCCCTCAAACCATTAAAACCTTAAAGCGCTGACTATTGACTTCAGATTCTTGGCGTTTAGGAACCTTTATTTACACCTCAGGCCAGGCCGCAGTCCTCGTTAGCTTCATTCAGGCCTCCGAAGCCTATGCTCCTAAAGTACTGACAAGCTCTTTGTCGCTAAGCCTGTTAAGCGGGACCTTTCATGAGCTAAGTCATCACTGTTAGGGTGGCGGACATGAACTTATGTCGGGCTGCGTGTAAATTATCCTGGCGTAATCATGCTCTATGACCTCAGGCCCGTAGGGCCTCAGCCTTTGGAGGAACTCCTCAAATATGCTACGCCAGTCCCTCACGAAGTATATGTCCTGGATTATGTACTTGCCCTCAGGGCTTACGTCCTCTATTTCGCCCATGTTCTTCAGCTCCTGCAGGTAAACGAGCTCCGCGTTCGAGAAGCCCCTGGAGACCCTGTCCCCGATCAGGCTCGAGAGGGGGCTTAAGAGGAAGGCTCCGCCTATCATCAGGGGGTCACCTCCTCTGACCACTTGCGCTACCTCTGAGGGAAACAGGGCCAGCGCCCTCAGCCTGTGGACCTCGTTCTTGAGCTGCCTAAAGATGAAGTGAAGGAGGCCCTTCGTGTAGCGGCGCTCGCCTCGGTAGCCCCTCACTGCGTAAAGCCTCGGCGCGTTGCAAGCGACCCTGATTGGGTAGTAGAGGGACTTACAGAAAGTTAAGGCCCGAGCCCAGAAGTGGAAGTCCTCGCCGAAGTTAAGGTTTGAGAAACCGCCTGTTAGGCTATAGCACCTCCTAGAGACCATATGGACGCCCGTGTGGGCCAGCGAGAACCCGACCCTTCTTTTAATGGTCGTCGACAGGAAGTTGTAGAGAAGCTCCCTGTTGGCGTAGGCGTCAGCGTCGTAGAAAAGGAGGTAGTCGCCCCTGCTCATTGAGGCGGCCACGTGCCTGCCGAGGCCCCTCGTGCACTTCATGACCTTTACCCTGGCGCCGAACTCGTTAAGAACCTCTACCGTGCTGTCACTTGACTCGTTGTCTGTGGCAACGATCTCATAGTCGACCCTAAGCTCATTAAGGACTGACGTTAAGCCCTCTAAGGCCTTCCTTATAGTCTTCTCAGCGTTGTATGTCGTCATGATGACTGATATCACTGCTGCGGTCCCACCTACATCGTTGGTTAGGAAAACGCCTAGCCGGTATTTATAATGTCTGTCTGTTAGCACTGTGAGCTCTAAGCCATGGTAAAGCCTTGGCTTGACTTCGGGAATTTAGAGAGGTTTACATTGGATACGGTCTTTCCATAAGTCACCGCCTAGGCCGCTCACGCAACTTTAACTGAAAACGGACTGGGGCTTACGCCTTACTGGCAGAGGCCAAAAACTCTAGAGTAGCCTAACCTCAGGTCATGGCTACAGGTTAGAGCTTTACACGGACTATAGTGAAAGCTACTTACGGCCTAGTAGGCCATTTATGCAATTTCGAAACGAAATTTAACGCTGCTTGTGGTTCGGCCTCAGTCGGCCTCAGGGCTGACCGCGGCTGACAGGCTCAGAGCTCGGTGCGCACGAGGGCCTCTGCCAGGAGATCTTCGTCGAAGCCCTCCTTCTCCTTCAGCACATTGGCGATCTCTATGAAAAGCCTCCGCGCCTTGGGGATCACGTAGGCCATGAGGTAGTCCCTTGCCTCCTTGGGCAGAGCTGGCGAGCCCTTCTCATAGACCTTGGCCAGCTGCCAAAGTTCTAGGATGAGCTTCAGGGACTTGAGCAGCAGGGGCCTGTAGGCGTTAGAGCACTTACTAAGCTCCTCAAGGCACTGTCGCTCCCTTTCCTTGAGCAGCCCCTCACAGCCACTTGCCCTCACCCCTCTCGGACCTCTGCGCCTCGTAGAGCTCGGTTGCCACGACTTCAAGGTCCCTTGAGACCCTCTCTAAGGTAACGGCAGGGGGTTATGGGCTATGCACTAAAAGGGCTGGGACGCAGGCCTAGACTTCCTGGAGACGTACCAGAGGACGCTCGCACACTCATGAAGACCATGGTGCTCCCTGAGGGGCTGAGGGAGGGGAGGCGGCTACTTCAGGCCGCCTGCGCCAGGCTCTCAGCCCTCAGGAGCCCAAAGCAGGCAGTCAAGACGTACTTTAGGAGGACGTATGAGTTCAACACCCGCAGCCTTAGGTACGCCTTCATCACGCACCTGCTGAGGCTCAGCCACTCGCCCTCAATCGTTGCCAAGATTATGGGCCACAGGTCCCTTGACCACATCCTTAACTACACTGAGGTGAAGGTAGCTGAGGAGGTCCTCGCTGGCCTCAGGAGGATCAGAAGCGCTAGAGCACTTGACCTCTTTTCCCCAGAAGGTTCTGGGGAAAAGCGGTAGGGACTGTACTGCCTGGGGAGAAGCTGCTGACGCTAGCGCCTAGGCCCTCCATGAACTTTCAGGTTTTGTGTTTTTATTCCATAATTCTTTTCCTATTTTTCTATGTGTCCCTTAGGACCTGTGCGTGTGTGTCCTAATATTTAATTTAGATATACGGACCTATGCTTGTGTGTCCCCAGGGCCAAATGGGCGCATTGGAGGCGCGTCCCCAGGATGTGCCCCAGGGCCAACAGCGTGCCCTGAGCACCTGGCCCAGGTTGGCGCGCGTCCCCAAGATGCGTCCCAGGGACGCAGGCGTCAAGCCCCTGTACGCTGGGTGAGGCTGCAAGCTGGGCCATACTATGACGCAGGGCCCAGCTGCGCTCGGCCCGGCCAGGCACGGGGGACAGCCTCCCGTAAGTGCCAGCCCTCAGCGTTTTCCACGCAAGGTTACGTGAAAAGGGCAGCGGTAATGGGAGGAGGCCTCACGGCTGCACAGGACCACGTCCTGGCCCGGTCTCCAGGCCACCGCCTGCCCCTCAGGTCGTAAGGGCCTGACAGTCCTTGTGACCCTGCTCCTCGTGTAAGGCCATGCAGCTACCAGGAGTGCCTGCGGACACCTGACTAGACGCTTAGGTGTCTTGAGACACCGTCATCGGTGTCTGCAGGGCGCTCAGCGGCACTGGCTCAATCGGAGTAGATATTACAGCGGACACTGACATGTCCGCTGGGCCGCCTAAGCCTGCCTCTCCTGTCCCGCGTACTCCTCCGGCCTCTCTGCTACCCTGAGAGCTCAGCACGGCCCTGCTAGGCCGACGGCATGGGCCAGGGTTGAAAGAAGCGGGACATGAAGGGCCTGCAGGCTTAGATGACAGCCGTTAGCGTCCTTCAAGGTCGCAGGTCATGAGGCCAGGGCCCTTTCAGGGCTCGACGAGCTCTTAGAACCCTGACTGTTAGGTGCGATAATAGATTAAATCTCTCAGGCCGCAAGTGAGATGAGGCCATAGCCAGTCATGAAGGTCAAGGAAAAGCAGCTGAGGCTTATAGGGGCCGCGCTGTTTGTGCAGTTCTACGTTGTCTGGGCCCTCGGCTTCGCCAACTATGTGCCACAGCTCTACAACCTAGATGTACTGCGGGCGTCAGCGATACTATTAGTGATCGGCCTGCTCATGATGCTCAGCAGTTACATAAAGGACATGGCAAGGCAAGTAGTTGCGGACAAGTACTTCAGGGCCCTCATGATAATTTACGCCGCAGCTGTGTACTACATAACTTACAGCGCTATGACGACTTACTATCAACTGAACATCTGGACAAGCCTTGACACTGCGACCTACATGCAGTCCTTTGCCTCCGCGGCGCTGTATCACGAGCTCTTCTATAGCTTTGCCGTGTCGCCGTTCTTCTACAACCACGCTTCGCCTATACTCTTCCTGCTGTACCCCCTTTACCTGACGTACCCAGGGATACCTGCACTTATGACGATACAGGCGGCGCTGGCGACGCTGCCGACTATACCCTTGTACAAGCTTGGGCTGAGGCTCTTTGGCGACAGGAGGTACGCATTGCTCACCGCCTTGGCCTACCTCCTCTTTCCGTGGATCACAACATACCTGGGTGGGGCCTTCGAGGTTGTGATCCTCACAGCGCCCTTCTTCGCGCTCGCCCTCTACAACCTATACATGGGAAACAGGCTCGGCTACTGGCTGTCCCTGACCCTCATGATGACGACCATAGAGTTCTCGCCCATACTGGGGTTCTTCATAGGGCTTTACGTGCTGGCCACGAAGCTCGACTGGCTTAAGGTCAAGGGGAGGGTCGCCCTGGGCCTTGAGACCCTGGCCTACTCGCTCGCGTGGTTCTTCGGGGACTTCCTTATGGTCTACTACTTCAGCCACGGGTCCATAAACATCTTCGCGAACGTATGGGGCTCAGCGCTCTCAGGCCCACTGATATCAATAACGGACTCCATAGGCAACGCCATCTTCCACTTCACTACTCACACAAGCCCCAGCTCCTCGTCAAGCCACCAAGCCGCGCCCAGCCTGTCCAGCGTCCTTGAGTCCCTGGTGAATAACGTGAAGACGGGCCTCCACACGAAGATCCAGAGCACTGTCTTCCTGATGTTGCCAACCCTCTTCCTGAACCTCCTGGAGCCCCAGAACCTCCTGCTGCTGCCGTGGCTTTACGTGATGTGGCAGACCCCGTGGGGCTTTTACTACGTTATCTGGGTCTACTACACGGCCCTCGTGGCGCCTGCCGTCATAGTGCCCGCCATATGGGCCCTGAGGAAGTTCAGGCCGCGCGTCAGGAGGGCGCTGCTGGTCACGGTCTTTATTGCTGTGACTATCTCAACCCTACTCCTTAACGTCCTCTCCCCTCTCTCAGCCCTTTACTTCCACGGACCCTTGCCTAACCCCCTGCAGCCAGCGACAACGCCATATGACCTGGCCCTCATCCAGCTGAACGACTACGTGCCACCTAATGAATCGGTCTCGGTGCCGGCATCGGCCGTGCCCTGGTTCTCATTAACTAGGTACGGCTGGAATGAGCACGGGGTACCGTTCTTCGGGCCGAACGGCTACACTAAATACGAGGTGTACTCGCCCTTTGTGCCAACAGGGTACCCATACGGCC
>Ga0326758_100280_pt1 | contig 13011 bp, 10 predicted proteins | sample GCRJH_S_FD_207221 | JGI IMG/M metagenome (GOLD analysis project Ga0326758, IMG submission 207221) | Hot spring sediment microbial communities from Geyser Creek Basin, Yellowstone National Park, WY, United States - GCR.JH_S | ecosystem: Environmental > Aquatic > Thermal springs > Near-boiling... | reverse complement strand
CGTCCATCTTCTCGAGCTCCTCTGGCCTGGGCCTGGTCCTAAGCGTGACCAGCGGCTCAACTACCTTAAAGCCTGACCTCTGCAGCTGGTCCGCGGCTATCTTAGCTATTGGCCCCCACCCATATGATGTCACAACCCCCGCCGGCCTTCCCCTGCCGAACATCTTCACCTGGAAGGCGTAGAGGGCCTCGTAGAGGGGCATCGGGATTGAGGCGTCGTAGGTGGGGAACATCACGATGAGCCCGGCTGAGTTGTTGGCCTCGCTCAGCACGTCTGAAATGTGGACCTCGGCGGCGTCAATAGCCTTGACGTTCAGCCCCCTTGAGCTGAGGCCCTCCTCCAGCCTCTTAAGGGCCTTAACGGTGTGACCGTACATGCTAATGTAGAGTATTGACACCTCCCTCTCAGGCCTTGGGAGCGCCCACTCCTCATACAGGTCGAGGGGCAGCCGCGGGTTTGACCTGTAGAGAGGTCCGTGGGCTGGCGCTATCACCTTGACTGAGCTCATCAGGGGCCCCAGCTTCTTCAGCGCGTCAAGCGTGTTCTTAGCGTACTTACCAACTATGTTAACGTAGTACCTCTTGGCCTCAGGTATGTACTTGTCAAGGGGGACCTCGTCATCGAACAGGCCCTCGCTCAGGGCCCTGTAGGAGCCGAAGACGTCACATGTGAAGAGGACGCCGTTGACCTCCTCAAGGGTCATCATGGTCTCAGGCCAGTGGAGCCAGGGGGTGTAGATGAACCTCAGCCTCCTGCTGCCAACCTCAAGCACCTCGCCGTCCTTGACAGGCCTCAGCCTGTCGCCAGGGACGTCGTAGAAGTCATCAATCATCTTGGCCCCCACGCTTGATATGGCCACCGGCGCCGCCGTCCTCCTTACGAGCTCCTCCAGGGTGCCCTGGTGGTCGGGCTCGAGGTGGTTCACAACTATCAGCTTAACCCTTGAGAGGTCCCCGACCACCGCCCTCAGCTTGGAGAAGTACTCCTCGGAGTAGTCCTCCTCGACACCGTCAACGGCTATGAACCCGTCGCCTGCGTCAATAACGTAGGCGTTGTATGATATGCCCTCTGGTATGGGCCACATGTTCTCAAACCTGACCTTCCTCCTGTCGTTAACACCAACCCAGTGTATGCCGTCAGCTACAGTCAACGGCTTTGTGAAATCCTTCACGTCCTTTCGCCTTCTGAAAAGATGTCCTCTTCACACTTAAAATATTTTTCTCTCTGGAAAGAGATTCAGTGCTGTATAAGGCTAATATCTTGGCCGTGGAGCCCAGGCCTGGCTGGTAGCATGAGGGTAGCCTACGCTACAATGATATACAGGTCCCTGCTCCCGGCTGACGCTGTGACTAGACTCCACAACATGGGGGTTGACTACTACGAGCTGAGCTACGACAACTTCCTCAACAGGAGGGGTCAGGAGGACGCGCTGCTTGAGGACACGCAGGCGTCGCTGAAGCGCCAGGGCCTCAGCCCCTCGAGCGTCCACCTGCCCTACGACAAGCAGACACTAGACATGCTGGCGCAGGGCAAGGAGGGGGCCTTCACACGCATGATAAGGTGGATGAGGGCAGCCAGGGAGATGGGGGCCTCCATAGCGGTCATACACACCCTCCCGCTGAGGCACTCCGACGAGGCGGTGGCCGCAAACATAAGCGCCCTCTCAAGGCTCGCCAGGGAGGCCAGGGACCTGGGCCTCACGCTGGCCGTGGAGAACAGGCTGGAGGGCGACATAGTGGGGTCAACCGTTGACGAGCTCATAAAGATAGCTGGCTCCGTCGAAGGCCTCAGGCTCTGCGTTGACATAGGTCACCTCAACGTCAACTCCAAGGACCCGCCTGAGGAGATAAGCAAGGTTGCCGAGGCTGGCCTCATAGCTGAGGTTCACGCGCACGACAACGACGGCTACTCGGACGACCACATGCCTCCAATGACTGGGACCGTGGACTGGTTCAGGGTCGCTGGGTCCCTCGTTCACTTCGACGGCCAGCTGACATACGAGGTCTCCTGCAGCGGCCTCGAGGCCAAGTGCAACAACTACGTGAGGCTTATAAAGATGGTAAACAAGAGCGTCTTCGGCTGAGCCTTTAAGGGCTGGGCGCTAAGCTGAGGTGGGCACAGCTTGAGGCTGCTCATGATTCACGTCTCAGAGGTCAAGTTCTGGGCTGTCGAGGAGGCAATTGAGAGTCCGCCTGACCCCCCATCTAAGTTCGAGGGCAGGGACTGCGTCGTGGGCTTCATAAGCGTCGAGGAGGGCGACGCCCCTGACCTGGCTAGGCAGGCGGCCCTTGAGATAGCCGAACACGCGAGGAGGTCTGGCGTCAAGTGCGCCGTGGTCTACCCCTTCGCCCACCTCTCGCCAAGCCTGGCGCCGCCAGAGCAGGCCGCTGCGATACTCAGGAGGGTCGAGGACGAGCTTAAGGCCATGGGCTTTAGCACGGCTAGGGCGCCCTTCGGCTGGTACAAGGGGTTCACCATAACGTGCCCAGGCCACCCGGCCTGCGAGCTCTCCAGGACAATAACTGCCCCCAGGGGGCCGTGGTTCATAGCCGATGGCAAGCTACTGTCGCCCAAGGAGGCCATGGACTCAGGCCTCATGCCAAGGGAGCTGGAGCCCGGGAACCCATGGGACAACGAGGCTATTGGAACCATGGAGAAGCTGGGCGTCACCAGCGACGGCCTGACAAGGCTGGGGGAGGTGATGATGGAGTCCCTCGCCTCTTGGGCGGCTGAGAGGCTTGGGGGCGAGCCGAGGACGAGCGGCGGAGGGCCCTCGGAGCTCTACGGCGTGAGCGGCCTGGCCTCCATACTGAGGTCGTGCCTTGACGCGGCCAGGTACCTAGAGGAGGGCTCCGTCAGGCTGAGGTCGCCCGTCCCAGGGGGCGACGTGGTAGTTAAGGCCGGTGACGTGGGCGAGGAGGAGTTAGTCAAGGCGCTCTCTGAGGTATCAGGGACCATGGCCAAGGGCCTCACATGGCTTGACGCCTCAAGCGACAGAGGCTTCTCAGTGAACTACGACGTGCAGTACTCTGTTAGGCTCGGGGTCTACATGAGTAGGTCAAAGGGCGCGGCAGCGGTGGCAGCCCACGGCTCCGTAAGGGGGAACCAGTTCACGTGCCTCGGCCCCCTGAGGCTCATAGCCTCCTCAGCGGTTGACGCGGGCCTCAGGGAGGCGGAGGCCGGCTCAACGCCCTCGCTCCCCTTCTGGATGGCGCCCCTCCAGGCGGCGGTTGTGCCAGTGAAGGAGCAGCAGACCCAGTACGCGGAGGAGCTGCTCTCTGAGCTCCAGGCGGCGGGCGCCAGGGCCTACCTTGACCCAGCGAGCAAGAGCCTCGGGGCCAGGATAAGGTCGGCTGGCAAGGCGTGGGTGCCAATAATTGCAGTTGTGGGCGAGAAGGAGGCCTCCAGCAGGACGGTGAGCGTCAGGAGGAGGTGGAGGCAGGGGGAGCAGGAGGTGGTGCCCTTCGACTCCCTTATCAACGAGGTGCAGCAGCTGGTCGCCCAGTCGCCGGGGAGGCGCTTCAGGGCGCCTGAGTAGCTAGGCCTGAAGAAGGCCCCCGAAGGCCTTCAGGTCAACCCTTGCCCTTCCAAGCCTAATGAGCTCGACGCTGCCCATGTACTGCGTTAGCACAGTTATAGAGCCCGACCTTGAGGGCCCCCTCTCGACAACAGCGAAGTGGTCGCCCCCCGCGTCCCGAAGGCCTACAAGCAGGCCCTCCCAGGCCTCAGGCTCCCTCCCCTCAACGAGGAGGCCGTCGAGGCTGAGCACCCTCCTCCTCGACCCCATCATGCATGAGGCGAGCAGCCTGTCCCTGTTGGTCCTCCTCTCAGCCTGGCTCTTCCCGGCTGGGGCGAGCCTTGGAGCGACCACAAGGGGGCCTGCCATCTCGTGCCTCAGTATTGATAATGACCCCTGGTCGAGGCCTATGGCAACCACGGCGTCCGCGCCCACGGCGAGCGCCAGGGCCGCCTTGAGCTCTGCCCCCTCCCCCGAGGCCCAGCCGTCGGTGTCTACGACGAAGCTGCCGGAGAGCCTGGAGAGCCTGATGGCGCAGGCTAAGTACCTGGCCTCTAGGCCCCTTGGCGTGTAGTCGCCCACCAGGCAGGCGGAGAGCGGCTCAGGCGCTGAGGAGCCAGGTGTAAACGGCCTTGGAGGCATGGAGAGGGCCTCGAAGCCGGGGCAGTAGACCTCGTTCTGGCCGACGTCGGTTGATATTATTGAGTTCACAGCGCCTGAGTTGTAGAGGTACGCCGCCAGCGTGCTCTTGCCGCTGTCGGTTGGCCCCACGAGGACCACCCTCCTGGCGCCCCTGAGCTCATCTATGAGGGACTCAAGGGCCTTGAGTCCCTCGGGGTCGCACTGCCCAAGCTGGCCGCCGCTTATCTCAACCTCGCCATCGCCCTCAGCTATCACAGCCCTGCCGACGGGCACGGTTATTGATGAGCCTGCCGTGACTGGCCCTCCCATGAGCTTCAGGTCCCCGTCCCTCACAGCTATCATAGCTGGGCCTCTGACCGTGGTGCAGCCGCTGAGCTTCATTGAGCCTCCCAGCGCCCATCCCTTCTCGCGGGCTCGGCGTTTAAGTTATCTCTCTGCTTAGCCGCGGCTGGCGTCATGGGTGCAACGGCCCCGGGGCTCGCCTTTGGCCAGGCCGTGCCTGTAACCCTAGGAGCTAGGTAGGCCAGGCGGCAATGAGGGGTTCAGCTCTCATATAGGTTCATGTTGCCTTACGGTCATAGCCTCATCCCTGTTCCCCCGCACCCCGCTCGGGATTTCATCGGGCTTGGGGCGCTCAGGGCCACCCCAGGGGCCCCACATCTTGAGTGCTCGGTTACGTACCTCCTGTATATGCTGATTACGGTGACAACTTATAACCTATATGAAAGTTGAAACAGCTACGTGGGGCACAAAAAATTAATAGCCCCCAGCATGGTTATATGCGATGGCACGCCGCGGTAGTACAGCCCGGCATAGTATGCGGGCCTGTCAAGCCCGTGACCCGGGTTCAAATCCCGGCCGCGGCGCCAGCCGCTCCTGTTTAAGCCTGCCTGAAGGCATCTGTTATCGGCTCCATGGGCGACGGGTGGGGCACGGCAAGCCAGTAGAGCCCCTCAGAGTCAAGGCCTGAGTTCATGGCCATGGCGAAGGCCGTGAGTATAGAGGAGGCGTCCGGCGCGAAGGCCTGCGCTCCCATCACTCTGCCGGACTCGTCAACCAACACCTTGACCCACCCCTCCTGGCCCCCAACCGTGAGGCTGTAGGCCTCCGCCTGCAGGCCGTACCTTATGACGTCGAACTTAACCCCCATGGACTTGAGCTGCTCCTCCGTGTACCCCACAACCCCCATCTCGGGCACGGTGTAGACTACCTGGGGTACGTCTACGTAGCTCATCCTGTAGAGGTCCCTGCCGAGGAGCATGTTCCTTGCAGCGACCAGGCCTCCCTTCGCGGCCGCGTGCTCCAGCATAAGTCTCCCGGTGACGTCACCTGCCGCGAAGACGTTGGGGACGCTTGTTCTCATGCCCTCGCTAACCCTTACGCCGCCTTCCAGCTCGAGGCCCAGCGCCTCCAGGCCGTAGCCGCTCAGCCTGGGCCTCCTGCCGACTGCCATCAGGACCTCGTCACCTCTGACCTCCACGGCGGAGCCGTCCCTTGCAACCGCCCTCAGGACCTTATCGTCACCTCTGACCTCCACGGCGGACGCACTGTAGCCAAGCCTCACGTCAACGCCCCTCCTCTGCAGAAGGCTGAGCGCGGCCCTCGAGATGTCTACAGGCATGTTGAGCAGCAGCCTGTCAGCGCTCTCAACCAACGTTACCTTAACCCCGAACCTTGAGAGTATCTCAGCCATCTCAACGCCTATGTAGCCCCCGCCCACTATCACCATGGAGTCAGGCAGATCCCTGGGAGTCCTTGAGTAGGCGTAGAGGTCCTCGCTCGTCATGCACAGCTCCCTGCCCGGGATCTCGGGGATGAAGTCGACTGAGCCGGCCCCTATGTGAAGGTACCTGAAGCTCACCTCAGCCTCCCCGCCGTCCTTAAGGCTGACCCTGAGCGACCTGTCCCCTGTTATTGTGGCCCAGCCCCTGAGCAGGGTCAGGTTCTCGCTAAGCTGCTCCACGAGCCACCTGAGCTGGGAGAACAACCGGGACTGGACCCTCTCCGTGGCGTTGACCGCCCTCCTCCAGGCCTCATCGGGGTCAACCCTGGCCCCCAGGGAGACGGCGTTGTCAACCCTTATAGCCCACTCCCTAAGCGCCTTCGATGGCACGCAGCCAGCGTTGAGGCAGGTGCCGCCCAGGTTCTCCCTGTCCTCTACTATGACTACCTTGAGGCCCGCCCTGGCGAGCTCGAGGGCGCCAAAGAGCGAAGCTGAACCTCCGCCTATGAATGCGGCGTCGGCCCTTATGGGTCCAGACAAAAGCCTGCACCGACGCTTAGTTAGGGGCTGACGTTTTTTATCTTTTCTCTTTTTCGAACTTTGTGGGGCCGGCGACTAAGCCCCAGGACTTGGACAACCTAGGTGTTTCAGATTTATCCTTTACAATATTTACCTTGGCCTCCACAGGGCGCCTGGTGAGCGGGTGCTCAGGGCCAGCGAGTCCGTAGCGGCCTCCCACCTGGAGTCGATGGGCTTCAGGGTACTGGAGTTCCACAGGAAGGTGGTTGTAGACGGCGTCGAGGTCTCAGATATAGACATAGTCGCTGAGAAGAACAACATAGTCTATGCGGTTGAGGTCAAGGCAGGCCTGGCGGACGTGTCCTCCATGAGGCAGGCCTATGTGAACTCCGTGCTGACAGGCATGAGGCCGGCCATAGTGGCCAGGGGCTACTCTGACGAGGCCGCCAGGGCCGTGGCCTCAAGGCTAGGGATTGAAGTGATAATACTCGATGACCAGCTCTTCGTTCAGCCCGACGAGCTGAGGGAGCTTATAGTTGACGCCGTGGAGGAGGCCCTGGAGAGGGTGACGCTGCCCCTCTCCTTCTGCGGGAGCCTGGGCGAGGAGGATCTCAGGGCCGTGAGAGCCATAGCGTCAGCGGAGGACTTCAGCTCGGCGGCTAAGCTGCTGGGGGTCACGGCGGAGCAGCTGGGGAGGCTCGTGGAGTCCATGAGGAGGAGAGGGGTTATGCCGAGGGGCGACTTCAGGGCCATGAGGGTTGCCTCGAGGCTCCTGCTCCTCTGCAGCAGCTGAACTTATTTAGCTGGAGCTTTTCGATATATCACTGAGAGAGTGGAGTGCCACGGAGGCCGTGGAGACCCAGAGCCTGACGCGGATCTTCAGGGTGAAATCTGCAGAGGTCAGGGCGCTGGACGGGGTTAGCGTCAGGGTTCCAAGGAGCTCCGTGGTGGCCCTTGTGGGGCCAAACGGGTCAGGCAAGACGACGCTGATAAAGATACTCTCAACGCTGCTGCTGCCCACGTCGGGGAGGGCCTACGTCATGGGGCACGACGTCACAAGGGAGGTAAAGGAGGTCAGGGGGAGCCTGGGCCTGGTGCTGACGGGCGAGAGGCTCTTCTACTACAGGCTGACGGGCTACGAGAACCTGCTATTCTTCGCGAGCCTCTATAACATGGGCCTGGGCGAGGCAAAGCAGAGGGCTAGGGAGGTGCTGGAGCTGGTGGGCCTTAGCAGGTGGGCAGACGTTCAGTACATGAAGTACAGCCTTGGCATGCAGAGGAGGCTGGCCCTCGCCAGGGCGCTAATTCACGACCCTCCAGTGCTCCTGCTTGACGAGCCAACCCTGGGCCTTGACCCCGTCTCGGCCAGGGAGCTCAGGGGCCTCGTGAAGTCGCTCTCGAGGGACAAGGCGGTGCTCATGACAAGCCACTACATGGGCGAGGTGGAGGGCCTGGCCGACTACATATACGTGATAAAGTACGGCAAGATTATAGCTGAGGGCACGCCGGCCGAGCTGAAGGCAGCGGTGGGCAAGGTGGTGGAGGTCTCACTTCCTTATGACGCCGTCCCCAGGGACCTCAGGAGGTTCATGGCGTTCGTCAGGGGTAACAGGGCCGTGCTCAGGGTGCCGAGCAGCATGGCCGACAAGCTGGACGGGAGGGCGGAGTACTACAGGGAGGAAGAGCCGACGCTTGAGGACGTCTATGCTGCCCTTGTCGGCGAGGAAATGATGGAGATAGACTACAGGGCGAGGGCCAGGGGCGCCTGGGCCTGGAGGGGTGGCATGGCTTGAGCGTGGCGAGGAGGCTTAGCATAGTGGCCGCGAGGCTCTACGCCTATGTCTACCTCAGGGGCTTCAGGGTCTGGAGCACCTACAGGACGCAGATAGCCCTTAACGTCCTCAGCTGGGTTCTTCCAGTGTTCACCTACTATTTCACTGGGACGGCGCTGGGTGCAAGGATAGTGAGCGGGGCCTTCAGTATGAGGCCCCAGGACTACACGCCCTTCGTGGTAATAGGCCTGGCGTTCCAGGGCTACGTCTCGTCAGTTATAACAACTATAAGCGGAAGGATGAGGAACGAGCAGCTCATGGGCACCATAGAATACTACCTTATGACCCAGAGCGGGGTCCTCGGCATGCTGATATACTCAACGCTGTGGGGCTTCATAATGAACTCGATAAGCACGGCGGTGACCCTGGCCGTAGGCTACGGCCTCGGGGTCAGGTACCTGGCGTCAGGGCTGCCAGCTGCAGTCATAATGGTGGCTGAGCTGCTCATAGCCACCGTTGGGATATCAATGGTGGCGGGCGGCATAGTTATGATAACCAAGCAGGGGAACCCAGTGGCCTTCTTCTTCTCAACTGTGACCACGTTGATAGCCGGCACGGTGTTCCCCGTCTCGGTGCTCCCGACCTGGCTGAGGTACATAAGTTATGCCGTGCCGCTGACGCCCGCCCTGCAGGGCCTCAGGCTGGCCCTCCTGGACGGCGCTGGCCTGGGCGGCGTCCTCTGGTATGTCGTTGTGCTCCTCATCTACGACTTAGTCCTGCTCCCCCTGGGGGTCGCGGTTTACACCTACGGCTTCAACAGGGCCAGGAGGGACGGCACCCTCAGCGAGTACTGAGCCTCAAAATCACCTGAGGGAGCCCCTGAGGTCAGACAACGCTAAGAAGCGCAGGGCATCAGTGCCAGGGGTCGCCGCCTGCTCCTACAAATGAGCGCAGCCCCTGAGGCCCGCGGCCGCTGAGCCCCATACAATCCATGTATAAGTTTTATTAACTAGTTGATTTGCTAACAATAGCTAGGCGATCTATGTATGGTATTTCGTAAGGTATCCGTCCTGGCTAAAATCTTTGATACGAGGGACCACGCCGTCATTATGGTAGATAACACCCCAATACTCATAGTCAAGCATAACGGCAACTTCTACGCCATGGACGCCAGGTGCCCTCACATGGGCTGCGGCGTGCTCAGCGACGTTGAGGACGGGCACATTGCCGTCTGCCCGCTCCACAAGGCTAAGTTCGACGTGTTGACCGGCGACATGGTTTCACAGCCAATAGTCATGCCTGAGAGGCGGTGCGAGTTTAACAGGGAGCTGCAGCCCCCGCTTAAGAGGTACGGCGTGAGGGTGAGCCCTGAGGGCCTCCTCGAGATCGATATCTAGCGGAGAGCTTCAACGTAATGGCCTTGTCTCACAGGGATATCATGCCCTTGGGCGGGCGTAAGAGCTGGCCTCCTCACCCGCCCTGAGGGGCGAGGGATCCTTGGGCGAGGAGGTCAGCTGTAAGGCGTGGGCCATGCCCACCTCTTTATCCACAAGTATATGACAGGCTCCTCGCCGCCTACCATATGGTTCTCCTCACGCGCGGCCAAGCCCATGTAGCCGCGTACGGCCTCCTACACGTCGCATTAGACTGCCATGCCGTAAGTGCCACTCGGCCCCTGCGGCCAGGCCCTTGGCCTGATCAACTACTGTGCCGTGTTTGAGCTGGTCACTTGTCGCTGTCAGCCTCAGCCGCAGGTGCTGGCGGCCCCAGCTGTGGCCATCTAATCCTGGGGCAGGACAAGGACGCCGTATGAGTTCAGCCTGTACCTGGCCAGGACGCTCACCTTAGTTGGGGGCCATGTTAGCGACGTGTACTCCATGCCGAGCTCCAGGCCGTTAAGGTAGAGGTCCATGACCTCGCTCCCCCACGACAGCAGCTCCCGAAGGGACCTGAGCATCAGGGTCAGAGGCACGAGCACGCTACCCGAGGCCAGGGGCGGCTCCATGGCGAAAGCCACGTAGGTCCAGCGGCCGGGCCCCATAGGGTCGGCTATGTAAACTCCCCAGTTAACGACGTCTGGCCTGCCATTCACGACGGTGGGCAGCCCAAGGGTTAAGTTTGGCGACTGGTAGCCCATAGGGTTGAAGCCGGGGCTGCGGTAGAGCCATATCATGACCTCAAGCTCCCTGGGCCCCACGCTGCGCTGGCCTGGCCCCCTGGTCAGCCACAGGTCGAAGGCCAGGTTGCCCCTGCCGTTCGAGAACTCTACGAGGTAATCAACGTAGGCGAGGGCCTGGGGGAGCTGGCCTACCTTGGCCGGCAGCTGGAGCAGGGGGGATGTGCTGGTTGAGAGCGAGCCCCAGGGCTTGTAGCCATATATGACCTCCGGGTAGCCCAGCACGGTCTCAGGGGGCCTCGCGGCCGTGGCCTCGCTGTAGGAGACCACAACGCTCAGGCCGTCGCTACACAGCTTAGCAGAGGAGCTGCCCGAGCCCTCCCAGGTGTTCCAGGGGTTTGGGTCCACAATTACGCTGTGACCCTCAGAGTCCTTCACTGTTACCCAGCTGGGCTCCCCAGCCTTTGTGGAGGAGGCCGCCACGCAGTCCCTGAGGCCGCTGGGAGGCACAAGGTTAAGGTAGCCCCCGAGGGACTTCAAGAGCGCTTCCCAGGCAAGGTGACCTCAGGGGGCTATATCCTCTGCTGCCGCCTGCCCCCTGCACCCTCGCCTCAATCACCTGTCTATTCATAGTCGAGCGCAGGGACTCCCCTAGCCCCAGGGCCCCAGCGGCGCCTTTGGCGTCATGGGCAGCTGTTAGACCTAACGGCGCGGGGCCCCATCTACGGCGCCTCCCAGGCGTAAGTTTCAGCCCCTCTGCCTTTGCGGGTCACGAGGTTTAGAGGTTCATGCCAAAAAGCCAAAGAATAAAGACCTTTACTACGGCGCTTGGCGCCCCTTTAGCCTTCAGGGCGATGAGCTCACGTTTATGAGCACCAGCCCCCTGGGCAGTGTGAAGCCGTAGCCGCTGGCGTTATAGTACACGGGGGTCAGGCCACTGTAGTATACGTTAACGTAATACGGCGGGAGGAAGGTGCTTGACACCATAATAGTGCTAAACACCTGGTACTGGAAGGGGTTGAGGACCCCCGCTATCAGGTCTGCGAAGGCTGCCGCCCCCGGCTGGCCCGCGAAAGCCTTGCCTTCCATCACTGACGCTATGGCTGAGCCCAGGTCGATGCCTACGCTCATGCGGCGATAGACTGTTCCGTTAACGCTGTGTGAGAGATCATCGGAGGATATGTCAAGGATATTGCCAGGCTTCACCGCAGTATAATTCCTCAGGTTCACGGCGTAGTCCTCCCAAATGACGGGCGCTGGCGTATTTGGCAGCGGGCATGTGGAGTTCATGCCAGCCTCGAAGAAGTAGCTTGAGTTCTGCAGGAAGATCTGTTGCTCGTGGGCCCACTCGCTCAGGTTGACGCACGGGTCGTAGGCCCACCAATAATAGATCACGGGGGCCTCTGCGCCGTCGCTCTCAGCGACCTTAGCCTCCGTCGGCTGGAGGCTGAGGTACCAGGTTACTGGCCTGCCGAAGGCGCTCACCTCAGTCCAGTTGACCAGCGCGCCCTGGCCAACTATGTAGAGCTGGCTTATGTCAGGCCCTTTCTCATTTTGCAATGGGATATAGGCCACTGTGCCGATGGGCAAGATGATCGTGGAGCTGAGCGCAGGCCCCATTACTGGGGAAAGCATCCTGACGGCCTGTAGCAGGTTCCCTGACTCAGCGCCTCTTAGAGCGGCCTCGAACTCGCTGCCAGGCAACGTGACGGAGTCTACGATAACAGGGAATCCTTCTGTCGATATCTCCACGTCCGCTAAGCCTCCACTAGCAGAGCTGGGCTGCCCTAAGGCAACGGCGAGGCTTATGGGTGCCATGCCCGTGTCGTTGGGGTACCAAGCAATGACGTGAGGTACCACGTAAAACGGAGGCGAGAATGTCAACGCCTTACCTGGGCCCTTTGCGGTCGCCCCGCTGGCGTTCAGGATGGTCCTGAAGGGGCGGCCCATCACCGCGTTTATCGTCACGCCCCAGCCGCCGCTCAGCGGGAGGCTGAGGTTAAGGGGCCTGTAGAAGGGCTGAGCCACGAGCTCGACGCTGCCGTTAGGCAGAGGTATGTAGTACGAGACCCATATGATTATCGATGGCTTAAAGGCGCTTATGGCGACCCTGCCATAAGCGTGAACCCAGTCCTCGGCCCAGCTGGCCAGCCTGCCCAGGCCTATCACCGCCTGGAGCCCCGTCCCATTGTAGACGGGCATTAAGACGGTCCCGTTAGGGGTCGGCGCCCAGGCCCACACCGAGAAGGAGGCGTTGGTGAGCCAGACCAGCAAGCCGTAGCTTCCTATAGCGTAAGCCCTTACTATTACATCCCCCCAGTAGAACAGGTTAGGCGTCAGGTAGAACAGCTCCGCGAGCAGCAAGGCCGAGACTATGATGATAATGACAAGGGCCAGGGCCCTGGCGGTCCTCAAGGAGTCCACCAGGGCCGCTCTACGTTTGTGAAGTTATAAAATTTTATTGGTTTACAGTTTTTTATGACTTTGAATCGCACGTTCACCTATTTCTGTTATTATTTTCTATTTATATTTTAAAGTTTTATAATAGATTTTAATAAATTAACAAACTTCACAGCACCTTGGACTGGCCCTCCTCTTGACCGCTCGCCCCCTTCTGCAAACCTAAGACATCGGAGGCCTCAGAGGCGAGCCTGTGGGCCACCCTTATGGGCTCAGGGACACGAGTGAAAACCTGGTATGACTCGACCAGCTCCCTGGCCTC
>Ga0326758_100279_pt1 | contig 13073 bp, 15 predicted proteins | sample GCRJH_S_FD_207221 | JGI IMG/M metagenome (GOLD analysis project Ga0326758, IMG submission 207221) | Hot spring sediment microbial communities from Geyser Creek Basin, Yellowstone National Park, WY, United States - GCR.JH_S | ecosystem: Environmental > Aquatic > Thermal springs > Near-boiling... | reverse complement strand
ATATTACTAATTTTAACTAACATGCTCATTTACACGTGATATGCAATATATAATAAAGAATATCAATCTCTGGTGCGGGGGGTGGGATTTGAACCCACGCAGGCCTTCGCCAACGGGACCTAAACCCTATCTGGTCTTCTTACTGCTTGTACGAAGCGGTATGCTTAAAAAGCACCTATGCATTTTAACCTTGATGTGTGGGTGCGTTAATCATGGACGGGGTGGTTTGCATGGATCCGTCGATGGTTAGGGTTGAGGCGATACCGCAGGATGTTAGGAGGAGAATCCTCGACTACGTGACCCAGGTCAAGGGCGTCAAACCGAGTGAGTTGGGTTATGACAAGACCTACATGTACAGGGTTAGGCACGGCCTCATACCCATCAGCGATGACCTGTTTAGGGCGCTCCTGAGGTTCATCGATGTCGAGGAGTACGCCAGGCTAGTGGGTAGTGCACCACCGCTTGTTGATGCAACGCCTGATGACATAGTCCGCGTCATCAAGAAGGCACTCGTGGATAGGAGCTTTAGGAACCTCCTCTTCGACCTACTACGCCAAGCCTTTGGTGAGGAGTTCAGGGAGTATAGGTCCTCGTGGGTAGTGAGTGAGAAGGACATTGAGGACTTTATCAAAGCGAAAAGGTTGAAGGGCCTTAGGGAGCAGACAATAAATGATGAGGTTAGGTACATCAGGCGAGCCCTCGCCGAGTTGGGTTGGAACCTAACCCCCGATGGCATTAGGGAGTACTTGGCTGGGCTTGCTGAGGAGGGTGAGGCATACGTCCTAAAGCACACGACCTACTCGCTCAAGTCATTCATGAAGACCGTGCTCAAGCCCAGGGACCCTGGGCTCTTCGCCCTATTGTACAACAGCTTCACCGTCGTGAAGCCGAGGAACCACAGCAAGCCTAAACTACCAACCATTGAACAACTCCGCCAAATATGGCAACAACTACCAACAATAGAGTCTAGGCTGTACTTCACAATCCTCGCGGAGTGTGGGCTACGCCCCTCAGAGCCGTTCCTAGTCAGTATTGATGATGTTGATTTCGAGCACGGGGTAATCCACATTGGTAAGGTTACCGAGACGAAGAGGGCATTCATAGCCTTCCTGAGGACAGAGGTTGTTGATTGGGTTAAGCGTGAGTACTTGCCAGTTAGGGAGTCCTTGATAAAGGCTAAGCTTGGGATTGTTAAGGCCGACTACCTGGGCGTCAAGCCCAACCCAGAGGATTGGGCGAGGAGGTTAATACCCTTTGATAGGGATAGGCTTCGCAGAGAAATTAAAGAGATTGCGAGACAAGTCCTAGGCCGCGAACTCGAATTATACGAACTTCGTAAATTTTTCGCAACTTGGATGATATCTCACGGCGTCCCTGAGTCCATTGTCAATACACTTCAGGGGCGAGCTCCACCGTCTGAATTCAGGGTTTTAATACAACACTATTGGAGTCCTAGGCACGAGGAGCTTAGGCAGTGGTACATCAAATATGCACCGCATATCTGTTGTTGATTACCTATAACTAAAAAATCGCTAATTAGGTTAGTAGGTAATTGGGTAAAAGTCCCGGTTTATTCATCAACGGCATCCGGGGCCATGTTGTCTGCCACATTACATGTCCTAGCAAACATTCATGATCACGTTTACATTACATGTTACCATATACATTCATGAGAAAAATCCCATTACATATATCCTAGAACATTCATGTATACTAGCACATTATATGCATCCTAGCACATTCATATGTACATAAACATTACATGCGAGACGCCACATTCATGAACTGCACTCCATTACATGTATTGTCGTACATTCATGCTCAACATAACATTATATGCTTGCATACCCTGCCTACATTATATACAAAACCTTAAACTCGGGGCTTAATAAACTTTTCCGCAACGTGAAAAACACGTATATCGACAGTATTAATCATGATTGGAGCGATAAGTCTAACGCCCTTGCCATCTTATGGACAACTAAGGGAGTTGAACATCAAGGAGGGATTGAACGATTACGTACCTACCCACGCAGAACTGAACGTGGCCGGAGGAATTTTTAAACTTTACCCCTCGCCGCTTCCCAAGTGAAATTGAACTTAAACACTAGGCAAAGTTATTATGGTCCCCCGTACAAATAGTCAATTGACCGGTCCGGTCAGTGAGGTGTTCTACTAATGTAGTTGTTTATTTCCATCAAACGACTTATCGTTCACGGTAATCGTTCTATCCCCCTTGAACAACTCCCTCATTACATCAACGAGGACGTCACGTGCTCTCCATATTTCAACCTCAAGATCAGGAGGTATGATTTTACGCTTAGACAGCTCCATGAGCAGATCAAAGAGCAAGTATGTTATCTTTGATAGTGTGGCTAGTGCTACCTGTTTCGTGCTCTCGTTGTTCAATAGCTGCCTGGCAATACCCAAAGACACGATGAAGTTATAGGTGGCTAGGAGGGATAGGGATGCATTACTAGCGCTACCATCGCGATTCATTAACTGCTGGAGTTCGTACTTAGACGCAGCCTCAAGTAACGCAATCTCTAGATTCAGCTTGGTGAACAGTTCCTCCCAGGTCGCGGACCCCATTAGTTCATCAATGCATTTAGCAGCATCCCCACTACCTACCCCCCTCAGGGCCTCCGGCACCCTACTTAATTCGTTGGGGCTCAAGCCGAGGCACTTTAGATACTTAACTACGAAGTCTCTATCCACCGACGCAGCCCACTGATTGCCTTGCTGTTCCCTGGACATGTTGAGCAAAGCATTCTGCTTGAATATAATACTCCCTAACCCCATTCCCCACCACCTTCGTCGAGCCTAAGGACACACTTATCCTCAGTGGGTTCATAAGCCTTAACTCGCGGTATAACCTCAACCTTATCACCAAGTATGAGCCTGATATCCCCCTCAATCATTTCTTCCAACTCCCTAACCGCGGCATCTCGTAAATACTCAAATGTTGACTTAACCTTCTTACAAGGCTGCTTAACTTCCGGTAATTCGAGAAATGGCGATACCCGGTTTGCGTCAATCGCCGCCACTAGGCGTCCTTTGGTCGTTTTCTTAATGTCATCATACTTTTGCAGCAACAAGGCCTTCTTAAGCAGGGCTTCACCGTCGTGAAAACTTATGACTCCCTCACCAACCACAGCAACGACGGGTACAGCCCTTAGGTAGGGCGGATTACTCACAAATCTAGCCAGGTTAACAAGGACCTCCAACTGGTCGACGCGGACCAATGCCTCATTCACGCCCTTTACTTCAATAAACCAAACTTCCTTAATTTTCCTAAGTACGTCTACATAGCGCGTAGCTACGATATCAGGGCTCGGTTTCAAGTTCATATAGTATACATCGAAATTCCTACAGGATAGCGAATTTAATACCAATTGTTCGGTTAACCACGGCATATCATCTCACCATCATATCCTCTATTAGCTTAAGCAATCTATCTCGGTGCTTGTGGTATGATTGGGTTACCAGGGTAATGATGAAATCACCACTAGGTCCATAGTTAATTCCCCGGCCCACAGGGCTTGGCACACCCTTACTATTATCATTTGCGCTAACCCGCGGAGTGGAGGATGTGGACTGGGCATTTAGTGAATCAGCACCGGCAGCCAGTCTCTCACCGGCTAACCTTTTGGAATCCGGCGCGGTAGTGCTGGCCGTGGATCTAGCACCACCTCCTTCGTTGCTATTCACAGGCTTACCCACTGCCTTTGCGGCAGTAGGCCTAGCGATGGGCGGTGCGGCCCTGCCACTAGTCACTAATTTATGTTTAATAACCTCAGGGATAGCGTTGGGGGTGCGTTGATGAGCACCCCTACGTATAACCACGGGCATTTTGGAAGCCCCAGCACCGCCAGTATCCTCATCCTCATCCCCTTCCCGCTCTATTTCAGCCTCCTCCCTCCTGATTTCCTCCTCAACCCTAGATCTAACCTGGCTGAGGAGTTGGCTACCGACCCTATCCTGGTGAGAGAAAACGATAACCCTATTCCTAACCCTAACCATGCCGATCAAGAAATCCGGGTATCCAAGGATATCCACGTTACGCCTCACGAACCTAAGCACCAGGGTTGGGTCTAGGATTATTGATTCAAGGGCGCCAACAACCCCCATAGTAACCCACCTTTTTCGCTCTTTTTCGACCTCCTGTCTCAACGCATCCTCGAACCTGTTAATCAAATCCCTAATCACGTCGCTGCGGGTCACCCCCATCCTCTGCGCCAATTCGTCCAACCTACGTAGCTCCTCCTCACCAAGCCTAACCGTTATCGTTGGGTTAACCACAAACCCTACTCCCACTCAGGGTTCTTAAATGTTTGTGACACACGGAAACACACGAACGTGAACCCACGATACCCGACGCACGGCTCCGGAGAGCCCCGGACAGCCCAGGACCCCCGTAAAGAGGATGGTTAAGGGACCTCAGGCAACACAGGGTTTTCGACTCATTTAGTGCATGTTAACCACCAAGCCCCCCGCCTGTGATACCACCTCTGGAGGCTCTACCCAGGCGCGCCGCACCACATCCACGATGCCACGATAAGTATTGAAAGACTAGCCCATTTGCTGAAGCTAACTTAGGGAGGCCTTGGTTGAGTTAACCCGGCGGCGCCTGCCCGCCAGCAACTGGCCTACATGTATGCCATTGTTCCCTGGCTTTCTTTCTATCCCTAATTGATTCCAGGTATACATCGACTTCAGCCGTGGTCCTCGGCAACGCAACCCTTATGGGCTGTGGCCGGTACTTAGGCGGGTATGTCTCCTTACTGTAACGTGAGGAGGTTCATGGAGGCGCTGGGTAGGGTGCCCGATCGCCCAGGTTGGTATTGGGCCATAGGGTCAGTGAGCTTTCATGGCGATAGAGGCCGCTACGTCTTCCATCCGCTCGTGGGTCCAGGACTTGATATCCTCAAGGGTGGGAAGTACGGGCGCGTATTGCTTAGCATAGGCGGCATGGTGGTGGACTCCTCGGTAGCTAAAATAGAAAAGGGAAGGATTTACCTCGTTTTACCACGTGAGCATAACGACACGTGGTCGAGACTTTACGGCACGTGCCAAATCGGCTACGTAATTCCCAAGCGCTTATTCCTTTTACTGACCGACCAAGTCCTTAACGACTTCGCCCTCACGTACATATTTCGGAAGCGTACCGACCTAAGGATCCGCGCGTAACGGTGGAGCACGCATTGATGCTACACGGTTTTTTCGTCTCGCTCGCCCATCACAGCGCTTAACGGTGTTTTTGAAGGTTCTAAAATTTAAATACCCGCCTAGGGCATGCGCGGATATGTCTAGCGAACATAAGAGAGAAAGCATTGAGGGGAACATTGAGCTTAAGGCCGTAAAGGTTGATGAACTCAAACCCCTCATTGAGGTGGACGAAATAGCAAGGAAAGCGTGGGAATATGAGGTGCAAGATTTTATGGATGCAATGCGGGGTAGTATTGAATTATATGGCGCATACCCCGCCCCGATACACATATCCAGCGATGGCTACGTTATAGATGGCATCGCCAGGGTCGAGGCTGCGAGGAGGCTCGGCATTAAAGAATTGCCCGCAATTGTCCACAGAATTAAGTGCTCAGAGGACAAGGAAAAATGCTTCTTGCTGAGAGTGTTTCTAAACTCGGTATCCTCTCACATCGGCCGTGTCGACGTATCAGAGGCCAGGCATGCGATAGAAAGGTACGCGTTGGAGTACATAGGGGCATTGGATGAAAAATCAAAAGAGAGACTGTCTAGTGCGGTGAGTAGGTGCAGAACCGGAATGGCAGTCACAGGCGTAATGTGTGCCGTCGACGAGGAATTACTGCGCTCGTTTCTCAATTATATGGTGAAAAAGACGGGGCTCCCACCCTCAGTGATAATAATTCTCATACCTGACTCGGTGTTTAGAAACTTCTAAAATAATGAAAACTACCGTTGAGTCTCTCGAAATCAATACTTAAAAATTCTTGGCAATGCCTTAGTATATGCCCCAGCAGCATAGAAAGGATAGGGCTAGGATGGGTAGTACCAATGTCTATAGGATCTTGGCCACTATATTCGGTGTCTTATTCATAATAATGCTGTTCATAAGCATTTACTACAGCGATCTCGCCAATTACAGACAAGGCCTAATTAATAACATACAAGGTGAATATTCGAACCTATATAACCAATACCAATCACTCGAATATAATTATAGCACTCTAAAGAACAGTATCGCACAATGCCAACAAGATCTTAATTATTGTTCCACTAATCTCTTGAATTTGCAGAGCCAATATAATCAGTTACAGGCTCAATGTAATTCATCACAATCAAGTGTCAATTATTGGAAAAACCAGTACTATAATTTGTTGAGTCAATATCAGACACTTCAGTCACAGTACAGTTCATTGCAGAGTCAATATAATGCGTTGAATAGTCAATGTCAATATCAGGCATTGCAGGCGCAGTACGGGCCTTTCCAGCAGTTCGTCACGAATTTCCCAGCCTTCGTATTCCTCGGCGCCTCGTATACCTCGGCTACGAGCCAATGGCCATCCATAATAGGCAGTAGCATCCTGTTGGTGCCCAGCACCTCCTTCGTTGGTGGTGCTGTGCTTGCACCATCGATTTACGTATCAACGGGTGGGCAGGGGTATACCGTGTATGCCGTGGACATTTCTGGCAATGCAACATCCCCCGGCGGCTCCTACTCAGCATGTTATCAAAGATTATCTGATGGCTTCACCGCGTACCTCTTCGTAAAGCCTAGCAACTTACTAAGCAATACATTTGGGACCAGCGTCTCGCTGGGTCTCAGTAATGAGTTTGGTGGTGATGTGGTAATACCGTACTCACCAAGCCCATACATAATTGTTGAGTGGGATCCATGGTTCGGTACGGTGACGGCATACGTCGTCGAGTGGACAGGGACACCAAGCACAACGGGGATACAGACAAGCGGTGTGACAGTACTCTGGGAAGCCTCAAACCCCGTTAACATATACCCATCACCAGGTGATGACCTAAGCTTCAATCTACTATACTTTAGTAATAATAACACGCTGATGGTTGTGATAGAGGATTACACGACAGGGGCTGAAACAACCACAACATTCGTAATACCGCAAGGCCTAGTACAGCCAAGCCCAGGTATTTACTACGTTGGTGCGGGCTCACAGACGGGCGCCTGCTACGCAAATTGGTACCTAAACAGCTTTGGAACAGTCGAGAGCGTGTGTACATCAAGTATGTGCGAGGGCTCGACATACCCATCCATTATGATATTGTACTTACCAGGTCATTTCAGCTGGTAATTTCGGCTAATGCATGAAAGCTTTAATCTTTAAAATATGTAAAAATTATTTCATTCCCTTAATAATGTCTCCCTAATTCCCTAGCCAGTATTACCGCTAGTACCATTGCGATTACTGCCATTACGGTTATTAGCATAATGAAGCCCATGTTTGGTATACTAGGTGATGGAGGTGGAGTAAGTAGTGGACTTGGTGTTGTTGTGCTTATACAGTTTATCGTGAATGTGTATGTGTCGCCTGCTATGTTGGCGCTTACATTGTTGTCCATGCCTGAGCATCTACTAGCATCCGTGATACTGGTGTGGGTGGTATCATTAATGTCACCACCACCCATACCACACATAGCATCGCTACTATTGGTACTGCTAATAACTCATACGCACTCTAGTGACTCCCCACCTCAACATGTGAGGATAACACCTAGCGCTTGATCCTCGCAAATCAATACTTAAAAATTCTTGGCAATGTTCTAGTATATGCCCCAGCAATATAGGGGTAGGGCTAGGATGGGTAGCACCAATGTTTGGAGGAACCTGGCCCTAACGTTTATAGTGCTTTTCGTGTTGATGCTGTTTATTCTCGCTGGCGTTTATTCCTCAGTATCATCAGCGCAATCGAATGCCAACTACTGGGAAAGTCAGTACTATAATTTGTTGAGTCAGTATAATAACCTCGCGAGTCAATACAACTCATTGCAGAGTCGGTATAACTCATTGCTTGGTTTATTAGGAAATGATAGTTGGTCAGGCACGCTAAACCCTGGGTATATCCTGTATTTCTACGTCTTTGTACCTAATGGTTATGTTGGTACACTAAGGATAAGCGTCAGCTCTTCAGCCACTGTCCTGGTTTACGTATTCGACCCATTTCAATTCGCTTGTTTCTGGACGAGCTCTTGCACGTACAATTATGAGTATACTACCTATGGAACAAATATAAACAGTGTGGTGGCGTTAAGCAGTGGTGAGTACATTTTCGTCGTTAAAAACATCAATAATTATCCAGTGCAGATTTCAGCATCGATCAGCACTACGTATACACCATCGAGCTAATAAGTATCTGTGACTTAAACGCGCTTACCAACAACCATGCATCAAAATTCGCGTGATTTTCCATGTTAATGCCTGGACTCCACCTAATTCCTATCTGCTCAAGGAGCGGGATAGATAATGCATCGTATGTTAGGTAAGTGATCGAGTGAGTATGGTTTAAGGGGCAACGCTGAGACGCGTTGTTTAGGAATTTCTAAATTTACAAGACTCTCATCGTAGGCCCATTGCGCGTCCATTTTCGTCAATGATTCCTTCGACGATGTTACCGATGATGATGAACCTAGCAACCGCTGGTATGAACGGCACGGTCAGCGAGCTCTTAGCCCTCGATTTGATCGTGACAACGACCTTATTGCCCGTTTCAGGACTCAAGCCCCTGAACCCCAGGTATAAGATATCGTTGTCTCTAACAAGCAATGCCGTTGATGATTGACTGAAGACGATAAACGACAGAGGAGGTACGAAAGACACAATGAATATCTTTCTCATTATAACAGGACGTTCACGACCGCCAGGGAACTCCGTGGCCAGCATAACGCTTTGCTCGAGCGCAAGCGGCATCGCCAATAGTTTCAACTCCTCCTGAAATTCCCCCTCGCTGACCGTTATATACTCACTACGCCAGTCCGTGACCCTAAGTGGGTCTTTATCGATTATCATTGCCGTGAAGAATTGAACGATACCCTCAGCCTCCCTACTATCGTTGATGATAATCAATCCTTGTCTCATGGCGGGCGTAATGAAGTTGACAAGCCCCTGTGGTAATTCAATCCCTCCTCCACCCTTTTCCATACCTACACCCATACCTAACCACCCAATTTTTACTATACACGGCGGTATTTAAAAACCTTTTGCCAAAGAGTTTATGGAAATTCCCAGAATAACCTCCTACCCCTCACCATGAGCCCCTAGATCTATCTATGACTCTACCTAGGCCGCGCATCATTATTGCCCCTGACCAAGTTCACAACGGCCAAGTCCTCTATGTACTCTATAACACCTGTTTTCGCCAGGGCCCTGACCACGCTCCTCACGGCATTGAGGAGCCTGCTGAACGATGCGTCGTTGATGTTGATTTTCACGTCAACGTTCGACCTAATGCCCAACGCCCTCCTGAACCTCGCAACCCTAGAGTCACCACTCCTCAACACATCAATCACTAGCCTAAGCAAACCAACGTTCGGGTACCTAACCAGGTAGCCACTGAGTAACCAATCCACGAAGCCCTCGATTACGCTACTACCAACACCCAAGGACCTACCCAATTCCCCAACAATCTCAACCGGAACCCTCGCCACCATAACTACCCCTAACCTCGAGTAGGTGCTTGGCATCCCTAACAACATCATGGTGATGCTCAAGCACGTGAACGACAGCTTCACGCACACCACTAACCACAGCACCATCTAAAACACATCTAAGTTTACCGTCCCCAGTCTCTTCAAGAAGACCCACAACAACCAGGATGTCGGCAAAGGTATTGATTAGCTTCTCAGTGACTAACTCCCTGAGGACAGGGTGAGCCTTGGGTTTATCCTTTCTATCCAATTCCTTAACCATCAACTCCTCAACCTTGGACTTAACATCACCGACAGTCCTCAACCCATGGGCGATCTGGAAATGCCTAACCAGGTTTACAATAAAGGTAGGAAGCGGGTCGGTTGTCCTAAACGACGTACCACACAACCCACAACCAACCTCAAGAATATCTTTATACCCAGCATGCCTATCCGTGGTGTACTCAACAACTAAGCCCTGGACAACCAGCCTTAGGTACCTCGCCAAGCCAATGATGCCATTAAAACCCAAGGCCTTGGCGATATTGCCGAGGTAGGACTCAACAACATTTTCACCCAAGGCGCGCCCCCTATAATGAAACCACAACCTCAACCATCCCTCGACGCCGAGCCTAACATACTCAGCACACACAGCATCACTCGAGCACTCCCCAAGCCTCTTAATGAGATACGAACCCTTATACTGGGCCTCCCTACTCAATAAACGCTCAAGCTCCTTAACCCTACTCAACCCATGACCACGCCCACACCCAGAACCCTGACAAAACAACTCAGGAAACTCATTAACCACCTGACACAACGGCACACCCCTAACTCCAGCAACCCAAGCAACGAAGTCGTAAACACGCCCAGGCAACCTACGCCAACGACGACCACCGCAACAGCCGTTGCACGGCCTACAATCAACCTCACGAGAACCGCCCAGTGATGCTGTTGCTTCTGTGCCTGCCTGCTGACTGTTTGGCGAACGTGGAGTGCCGTCACTAACAGTCACCCCCACAGCTCCTGGGGCTGACTGTGAAGCACGTGCCTCTGCACGAGCAAAACTGTCAGCAAACCCACCAGCAGAAGAACCAGCACTACTGCCTATGCCTAGGTACGTCAAGAATTCTTGGGTTGGGTTTTGGTTGGTGTTTTGAGTATTTTGAGTAATGTTTTTATCCTGGCTTTGTTCCTTTTCTCCTGGTTGTTCCGGGGGCACGGCTTTCCCGGGGCGTTGGGGAACGACCCAACGCCCTCGGGGCCGATTTTGAACGTGGGTTTTGGTTTTGATGAGGTGCGAATGTTAGGTCGTTGTTCCCTTCAACTTCTCGAAGTCCTCAATGTGCGCCCATATTGTCGAGTTCTTGGCCTTAGCTATGGACCAGGTCGGTAACTCGATTACCCATCTACCGTTTTCGAGCCTTACGATTCCGTTCTCGGTTAGGTACTTCGCGAGCTGTTCGATTCCCATGCCTGGCTTAGACACGATGTTTAACGTGTATTCTGTGCCGTCTATGAGTACCGTAAGTCTCAACACTGCCCTGTTGTCGCGTGTCATTCCTGGCGTCAGGGGCGATTTGATTAGTGCCCTTGTGGTGTAGTTGAAGGGTGTGGCCATGGTTGTCACCCAGGTATTTCAATGATTACGTTGACCTCGACCTTCTTTTCATGGAGTTCTTTCCATATGTCGTTGAGGTCGATTGGCAGGTAGATAAAATATCGATTTCCTGCACGGCTGAGTCTCCTTTTTGTTATTGGTATAGTCCTTACTTGTTTGAGTAGCGTGTTGGTCATACCGGTCGTAATCGTGTAAGTGAGGATGTTCTTAAACGTTGCTGTAAGGGTTCGTTATAGTCTTCATGAAGCTTATTGTAAGTTTCCGTGTATGGTTGATGTTCGAGGTATTGTAGGCGAAAGGCTTAAAGATTGGCATGTGTGTTAATCGATTGTGGTTGGTAAGCGTGTTAATCAAAGTAAGGGCAGTAATCAGGGTAAGGATAAGTCGTGTGCTGATTACGTAAAGTCCTACGTCAGAGGATTCATTACAGTGTACATAGCCTGGTTCCTGGGCGTTGACGTCGAGGATGGGTTTTGGACCACGTACTTCAAGCCCCTGGAGAGGCTTTGGACAATAAACAGGGCCCAGAGGGACATCAGCCTGATGCGGGGTGAGGGCTTGGTCGATAAGGACAGGCTGAGGTTTACGGAGAAGGGTTGGAAGTGCATGGAGGAGGCAATCGCCAAGTTCCTGAAGGGAGATTTCGGTGAATACCAAAACATAAGTATCGCTAGGACGTATCCAGCGGCTATCTTGGTGGCGCCGGGCTTCGCCTACGAGAATGGCGTAGACGTTCTCGACGTTATCTCCGTGAGGAATATTGCCAATTGGCCGAGTAACATGTTTGAAACAATATATTTCATTAATATTAATAAAGAGAGGAGGGAGGTTTCGAGGGAGGTTTCCGTCGATACGTACAGGTTCCTAATGGAGCTTTTAAAGCTAAAGGAGGTGGGCCTTAACGAGCCTGTGTTCATGGCCGTGAGGACCTCCATAGGGTTGCTCGTCAGGGCCGCCATAGCCGATAGGGAATTCATAACGACCATTGGCGGCGCCCCATCGAGGTGGCTAGTACCGATTATCCCCTACCTCGCCAACCTGGGCTTCGCAACAAGCCTAATGGAGGTTAGGGACCTGGGGGAGTACAGCGACGAGCTTGAGGGGGCCTTCAAGGAGGGCGTGGACCTGGAGCCCTTCGTTAAGGACAGGCACCTGGAGTTCGTGTTCTCCAGGGGCAAGCAGGTGCTCAGGCTAGTACTGCAACCATGACGATCACGATTAGTATGCACGAATGCCCATGGAGGTATGCATGGTACGATACGTAGGATGTTCAGTCTCTGGTGCGGGGGGTGGGATTTGAACCCACGCAGGCCTTCGCCAACGGGACCTAAACCCGTCCCCTTTGACCTGGCTCGGGCACCCCCGCAGGTCTTGTTATGCATCGCAGACTTTTAACTTTTTCGTCCTGGTTTCCATGAATCTCTAAGTATTCATTTGTTTAATTTCGTATGTCTTTATTCGTATGTAATTTGTCCAGCATATATGCAAAAAGTGCATCTTTACAAAGGTATTAAATCTCAAACCTACGAACTTCTTAATCGATGAGAAAGGTTGTAGATATTAATGACGACTTAGGTTTTATTAGAGACGGGTCTGTTATTGCGGTATGACCCCCTTCCCTGCCCTTTTTGGGCGGGGTTTCATTTTTGGGGGTCTCGATTGTTGCCCCTTCTTTGGGGTTATTGGTTTTATGCCGTTGGTTGTTACTATGTAGCTGAGTATTCTTCTTGGCATCGGTGTTTTGTAGCCTACCTTCTTTGCTATGTTTCTTGCTGCGTTTATGTCTGCGTTAATCTTTATGCCCGTGGTTTCGCATACA
>Ga0326758_100278_pt1 | contig 13113 bp, 12 predicted proteins | sample GCRJH_S_FD_207221 | JGI IMG/M metagenome (GOLD analysis project Ga0326758, IMG submission 207221) | Hot spring sediment microbial communities from Geyser Creek Basin, Yellowstone National Park, WY, United States - GCR.JH_S | ecosystem: Environmental > Aquatic > Thermal springs > Near-boiling... | reverse complement strand
GGTCCCTGCTTATCATGACCATGGCGAAGAAGGACCAGTATAGCGTGGTGGGCAGGCGGCTCAGGGAGCTCTGCCTCACCACCATGGACAGGCTCTTCGAGAGGGTCGAGGCCATGATAGGGAGGAAAATACCTCAGCCCCTGAGGAGGGCCTTCTTCGGCTCGCTCCTCTGCTACGTGATGTGGTGGGACTACAACGAGGTGCCCCCGGAGGCCTACTGCCGTGAGCTGGTGAAGGGCCTCCTGGCGGCCGCGAGGGCCTAGGATGAAAGAGGACTCAACCGCTTAACATATAGTCGCACAGGGGCCGGGCCAAAGCCTCAGCCTTAGCTTCCTCAGCCCCTGGGGGCCGGGCCAATTAACCTCACCTTGTGCGTTACTCTGTTATCAGATACAACGTGGTACGTACACATTTGTATGAACGGTTTACCAGACAGACACACGTTAATTCGTCGTGGACAAGACAAAGATAAAGGGTTCTGGTGTCCTGCACCCTTATATCGTGCATCTAAAAACTTGCCTCACTCTGGGCGAGGCCTATGGCCTTTTGATCACAAAAGCTTGACGTTATTCTGTGCTCTTCCTGACCACGAGGACTGGTATGGGCGACCTCGCTATTACCTTCACCGTGACGCTGCCCACGAAGAATTCCTTGATGTGCCCGTAGCCCCTGTGCCCCATGATTATCATGTCAAAGTTCCCGCTGTCGGCCCGCTCAAGTATTATCTTCGCCGGGTCCCCCACAGCTATCTCGTAGCTGACCTCGTAAGGTCCGAAGGACTCCACGAGCTTCACCAGGTCTGCCATCTTCCTCTCAGCGAGCCTCTTCCCCTCCTCCACCACGTCCTCAGTTATGAAGTCACCCACCTCGGACATGTTGAGGGGGATAACGTAGAGTAGCCTCACCCTGGCGACGTTACTTAGCCTGCTGAGGCCCTGCCTGACCCAGTCCTCGGTCCCCTTGGAGAAGTCCACCGGAATTAGGACGCTTAGGCCCTCCCTCTTGCTCACCGCCGCTCACCCCCTGCTCTTACTTAGCGCTCACCGCCGCTTCCCGCTCAGCTATTACCTCTTTCTCTTCAAGCGTCTCTAGCTCCCTCCTAGCGCCGTAGTAATCTATCAGCTTCTCCCTGAGCTTCAGGTACGTTATTATGAACACCACCTGGAAGGCCGGCAGCAGCGAAGGTGGCATTGATGCCATAAATGAAGCCGTGGGGCCGAGGGACGCAAGCGCCATGGTGCTGATTGCAATTGCTGTGGCCTCGTTCTTCGGAATGCCGGTAAGTATTGCAACCATGCTTGAGCTGTAGGCTGACTCGCCTTTCCTGTTTAGTTTGACGTACTTGAATAGCACTGTAAAGACCGTGAGCGAGACGCTGCCGAACACCATGGCGGAATAGAATATGCCGAGCACGTCTTTAATGTGGGTGATCAGCACGCCAGCGTGGGCGAAGAAGATAGTGAAGATTATTATCAGCATGCCAATCATTGTAAGTGTTGGGAAGAGAGGGCTTATCTCCCTGAACTTCCTCTGGCCCATCCTCCTAACCATTGCCTCATGGGTAGGTATGGCTATGACTAGTGGCACGACTAACACCTCAAGTATAGTCATAACTAGCTCCATCTCAACGTGAGAAATTGCGGCGCTGGAAAGCGCAAACCCCTTGAGCTGGCTTGCAAGGATGGCATGGAGATATAGCGAGGTCTCAGCCGGGATCAGAACGAGCGAGAGGATGAACGAGAGCGCAACCATGGCCGTCGCCGCGTTTATGTCCGCTCTCATCAGCCCCACGTACCCGATGCTCATCGATGAGCACGGGACTATCCACGCTAGGAACAGCCCAAGCCTCACAAATGGGTTATTGACAAACAGGTAGCCCAGGAGCACCGCCATCAGGGGCCCATAGACGAAGTTAAGGATCACCACGGCTGTGACTACCTTTGGGTTACTGAACGCCTTCCCCAGCGCCCTAACGTCGAGCATTAGCATCATTGGAAATATCATTATGTATATTGACGCGGTTTCAATGTTTAGAAGCAGAGATAGATGATGGTGCACCCATCCCATGTCATAGTAGCCCGCTACCAGCCCTATAACTATTGCTAACCCTACGTAAAGGCCCAGGTACTTGTCGAGGTTTGACCTAATCTTTTCCAGCGTGCTGACGTTCTGCCCGGGCAACACCACCACGTCTCACCTCATGGCCTGCACCTGCAGGCCTAGCAACCCGTGTTGACTGCATATAAGTCTTTGTACTAACTGGTCGGTTAAACTGACCAGTTAGTTCATTCCTCGGCACGGTCTCATTAAGTCGACGCGTCAAGGTCAGGCAGCTGGCCGCGGCCTGCCCTAGTCGGTCGCTCACGGTTACACGGTCAGGGATAGGTCTAGGGCCCTTCGGCAGAAGGCCCTAGCGCTTCTCGAGCCCCTTGCAGGGCCTCGCTGAAGTTATGCCGCATCGGCCTAATTAACTCTGCCCATGGGCAGAACCTCCGACGTAGGCCTCGCACGGCTCCGCCGCTTCAGGCGGCCCCTCCTAAAGGCCTTCAACGACGGTCGCGGGCTCCTCCTGACCACGAGGACTGGTATGGGCGACTTAGCTATTACCTTCACCGTGACGCTCCCCCTCAGGAGGCTCTTGAGGCACCCGTAGCCCCTGTGCCCCATGATTATTACGTCGAACCTCTTGCTGTCAGCCCGCTCAAGTATTATCTTTGCTGGGTCCCCCACAGCTATCTCGTAACCGACCTCGTAGGGTCCGAAGGACTCCACGAGCTTCACTAAGCTCCTCATCTTCCTCTCAGCGGCCTTCCTCCTCTCCTCAACTACGTCCTCAAAGATAAACCTGCTCACGTCAGAGATGCTGAGGGGGATAACGTAGAGTAGCCTCACCCTGGCGACGTTACTTAGCCTGCTGAGGCCCTGCCTGACCCAGTCCTCGGTCCCCTTGGAGAAGTCCACCGGAATTAGGACGCTTAGGCCCTCCTTCTCGCTTTGGGTATTCAACTCTGTACCCATTTTTACTTAATGTCTCCCACCGCTATTTTCCCTTTCGGTATCTGGCACGGCAACGTTAAGCAGACCCGGTTTTCCGCTTAGACGCCGTTCTGCCCTTCTAACAGCGTCAAAGCTTGACCGCTGGCCCAGCCAAAAGGACGGGCCCTAATCTACGCCCTTGCCATAGCCCAGGGCATAGGGGCCATAGGGAGGCCGGGCGGCGCGGCCGTCAAGGTCACCTTCAAGCAGGAGGCGCTCATAGAGTTCGGCCTTCATCGTGACTATTACTTGCTCGACCTCATCACTCCTCCTCCCCTCCCCACGCCTAGGTTAGGGAGCATGGGCTCCCAGCCACGATGCGGGGAGCTTCACTGGGCGCCCTCCTCCGCCTTGCGACCGCCCATAGGCTTCACGGTGGCGCCCTTCACTTAAAGAGTTGATGGAAAAGATTATAAAGGTGATGAGAGAAAAGGGCTTTGATAGGCATATAGCCCCAGCTTGCTTAATAGCATTAAGGGAATTAGAAGCGATTAAAATAGCGAGTAGTTACTAAAAAGTTACAGACCTCCTCGGCGAGCACACTAGCTGGCCGCTCATACTGGCCAGCTTCATGGCCTTCTTCGACGTGGCCACAGAGGAGTACGGGGTGCCGCCGGAGGCCGTGCTGCTGGAGATGTACGCCTCAGGCGAGATGGCCGAGGTCGCGTCGCAGATGACCACCATGGGCGCCTTCAAGCAGCTCGGGCTTCACTCGACCACTAGCCAGTACGGCCAGCTCAGCAGGGCCTTCAAGTTCTACGAGGAGGTGAGGAGAATAGTTGAGGACGAGGCCAGGCAGATATGGCTCGGCGGCTTTGCCAGGGAGTGGGCACGTGAGCAGCTCGCCAGGAGGCCTAAGTTCCAGGCCCTCTGGGAGGCCGCCAGGGGCTCTGAGACGGCTAAGGCCGAGGCCGACCTCTTCAGGGCCCTCGGCAGGAGGCTATCACCCAGTTAAAGTTGATTGTACGTTAAGGGGTCTCTTTAATATCATCATTGACGCATGAGACTACTTATGAGCTGGTCATGATTTAATGTCAAAACTGGTGGATCGGTCAACCTGTTTTACCCTCTAACAGGCGGCTAGCTGAGCGCGTATGACGTTATATTAAAAAGAAAAATATATTCTAACGGCCATTATTCATTGACCGCAGGATATCAAGTCCGTTGACAAAGGCCCTATTGCCAGTTATAAACCTGGTCACGGCGATTATGTCCTCAAGTTCAGCGGCGGTTCCGCCGTTATTTAAGAACTGAGTCAGGTAGACCTTCTGGCACTCCCTATCGCGAATGGAGACGCTCACGGCGTAGGCTATTGCAAATACGTATTTTCTGTCAAGCGCCTTGGGCTTCATCAGAAGCTCGTCCCTTTCCCTTACGTGCTCCTCCAGCAGCGAAGTCGAGAACTTTGCAGTTATGGACAGCCTTTCGGGCACGGCCCCCGTTTGCGCCTTCAGCTTTTCCAATATGGCCTCGGACCCCTTGTCCTTGTTAAGGAGCTCCTCCTTTCCCATGTCAACTATGGTTGACACGGCGTCAAGCGTAGATGACATCAGCGCCATCTTTGTCGCCCTAATAGCGTCAACTATCTCGTCATTGCTTGCGCCAAACCTCTTAGCCAGCTTAAAGTGTATCATAGCTGACTCCTTCGGTCCGTTGGCTAGCGCGACGGACATCGCTACGAGGGCTAGAACCTTTTTTGGAAGGGCCTTCCTCCCCAGGTACAGTATGTTATTCTCTTTAAATTGCTCCAGGGCAGCAGCCTTGTTCAGCTTATAAAGCTGGGCAATGACTTCAGGCATTTCCCCCAGCGTTGCTTCTGCAAACCTTCTGATTTCCTCATACTCGGCTTCCATAGCCTTTCTCGCCTTCGCGCTTCCGATGCACGTCATTTTAAAACGTTCGTAAATATCATGTGCTGATCGAGTTTCTAAAAAAGAAAGCTAAAACACCACGAGGACGTCAGGACGAGGCCAGGACTTGACGGTGATTGCGAAGAAGGGCCCCTGGCAGCTCGAGGCCAAGGTCTGGACCACGATATTGAGGAGGAGGGAGCTGCTCGGGAACGTCATCTACAACGTCTGGGTGGTCGTGCCGAACCCCTCGGCCCTCACCCACATCTACTACCTGCTGTCGCTCGAGGAGGAGCTAGGGCCGCTGAAGGACGCAGTGACCCTCTGGACCCTGAACCTCGACGACAGCGACCTGGGCCTGATGAGGCTCAGGGACGTCTACGGGGAGCTGAGGAAGGTAATAGGAGGTGCCCAGGCGGCCAGGAGGCTGACTTCAGCAGGCGCCTAGTGCTCAGTCGCTGGGAAGGTGACGAAAGCCTTTACCTTAAAGTCTTTCGGGCTCCAGGCCGACGCCTCAGGTCTTCCACGCAAGTTTGCGTGGAAAAGCTGATATCGCTGAGGTCATAGTTCTCAGGTCCACGTAGTCTCACTCCATAAGCTTACTCGTCAAGGTCCTCGGCCTCGCGCCCGCAGCCCCTGCCGTGGAAAACGTATCTGCCCTCCCTCTCCGCGTTAACGTCATGGACCCTTTCCCACCTCTTCTCGAACTCGTCGGGCGTCACGCAGTTCACCTCGCGCTGGCCCTCGTCGCCTATGTATACTATGCAGATGATGTGCCGGTCCCGTCTGCTATCAAGGTACTGCACCTCGTTCTCAGTGAACGATATGCTCTCGCACAGCCTCTCGTCCCACAGGCCCCTTGGCACCCACCTGCCCTTCACCTCCACAGTATATCGCTCGCCGTCCTTGGAGACTACCATGTCGTAGGGCCCAGGCCCTCTCCTGTACTTCATAGCTACGGAGTAGCCCATCTTCACGAGGTATTCCGTTGCGAGCCGCGCAGCCGTCATCTCAACCTCTTCACTTAAGGGTGGACGCTCGCTAAGGCCCCAGCTGGGGCTCGCCGCGCAGGGCTTCAGCTCAGGCGTCTGCCCCTGCCCGCAGGCCTTGTAGACGGCCTCAGCCAGCTCCTTGGCGTAGGGCGCCGCCTCCTTGAACACTGGGGAAGCCCTTATCACGGCCTCAAGGGCCACCTTGTCAGCGATGTCGAACCTGCCATGATCACGCAGGTACCTGCAGGCGTACCTCACGACAGCCACTACCTGAGGCCAGGGGACCTTTGAGTCCTTGAGCAGGCACTCAACCTGTGTGGCGACCTCGTAGGCCTCTTCTGAGGGGGAGCGCTCATAGTCCGCCACAGGCAGTCATAGTTTACAGGGGCTGAGCGCTTCTAAAACGTTAAAGTAAGGCAGGATAATTCCTTAGAGCGCCCCCTATCACGTTATGGGACAGGTGCTGAAGGCCACGGACGTTAATCTTTAGGGCTTTGAAGGCGGAAGAAATAATAGAGCCCTTGACCGTCAGTTTAACGCGGAGATATTGACTAACAGAAGGAAGCGCTCCCCCTTTGATAACTACAGGCTTAAGATCTCTACGAGGATCTATGAGCCTGAGCTCCTCAGGGACTTCAAGGAGATAGTGTACAGCACCGTGAGCAGTTATGATGAGTATAAGAAGCTTCTGGAGTTCTACACCGAGTACAGGCTAGAGGGGCGCCCGGAAGACCAGGCTATTTCAGAGGCGCTCCGCAGACTTGAAAGGTACAAGGAGCGGACCTCAAGCCTCAGGGGCTCCTGGAGGTCCTCGCTCTACGAGCGCCTTGAGGAGCGCCTCAGGTCCTACCTTGAGTGGGCTGGCTTCCTAGGGCTGATAGCGAGCCCAACTGCAAAGCTGGCCAGACATATAGCTAAGTACGGGCTAGGGGGCGACTGCGACGCCATAGCCAAGCTGGCCATAGCCAAGGGGCTTGAAGGCTTCGCAACCACTATAAGGACCCAGGACGGCAGGGAGGTCAAGGTCCCCCTGTCGGCCGCCTTCGTTAAGTTCTTCTGCCGCGACAAGGCCCGGGAGGCCTATGAGAAGGCGCTGAAGGACGTCTACGGCAAGGAGGTCGACGCCTCTGAAATCTTCACCGCCCTGCCTAACCCCTGGTGAGCCCAGCATAATCGATGAGATCGCCAGGGCTGCTTGAGCATCTTCTTCAGAGGCACCTCCAAATACATCTTTGCCAGCTCCTCAACCGCGTGTAACAGGCGGTCCTGCACCTCACCTGGACCAGCTATGATCTTATAGTGACCTTTGCGCTTTCCCTCAACCAATGCTGGCCTCAGGTGATGTCATTATCAGCTCTTCCAATTAAATCAAGGCTGCGATCGCGTAAGGCCTTAACACCAAGCTGACGACTGACTTCAGTAACAGCATTCTCACGTCTTCAACTCGGGCTCGATCTTAGGTGCTTTCGACAGCCAGCAGTACAAGCACTTTCCATTAATGTTAATAGCCTGAAGCTTAGCTTTAGCTGTAAATGTGACAGACGTTAACGGTAATACAGAGAAGGACGTGGAAAACGAGCTAAAGAAGCTATCAGACAATTTCTACAAGGCTGGAAGACAGCGCCTTCATGCGCTGATACTAGCGATCGTTAGCTTAACAGTATCGGCCCTGTCTAGTTTTTCTCCATCCCGTGCGCTTAATGCGCTTACACAACTTACGTCGCTCGTCCTACTTTTCTATGCCTTTATACGTGGGCTCGACACTGACCTTAGTTTGATCTCTATTTTTCACGACGCAGCGCTCCTTAACTTGAAGAAGGGCGTTACTGTGAAAGCCCTAGAGAGCTCCGGTGAGCAAACGTCAACCCCTTCACGCCAGCCCGGTAGCACTTTATCAAATAGGCTTGCGAGGCTGGTCAGGGACTCGTCTTCAATCTTACTGTTAATTTTCCCCTCTTATATAATAGAGTTTTTCGGGTTTTTTAACATAGTGTTCAGCTTTATAACCAGAGTTTCAGGTCTCTCCATACAATTACAGCCTCTCTTGAGCACCTTCTCTATGATCGTACCGATCTCTGCATCAATACTTCTGGGCTTGAGCCAGTGGAGCGAGAGCACGGTGGTCAGAGGCTCACTAGAATCCAGTTGCACATCTGTATGGCTTGAGATGCTTAAGGGGGTTAGAGCGTTCCTATTCGGGTTCTTTATGATCATTCTATTTATATATGTATTTTCATTTTATCTGATACCTATGTCACTAACTCCTAGTACGACAGCTATTTACATATTAGCAGACTCGCTTTACTTTGGTTCAGGACTAGGCTTGCTGGCGTCTCTCGCGTTTCTGCTGATGTTACTAATGTTCTTTAGAGACTTTATACACCTCGTATGCTCACGGGAACAAACACAGGAAAATAATAGAGGATAAATTAGGGGAACGGCAACATTTATAACACGTGGTAAGGGATCATATGTCGCATAAGGCAGAGGGGGGCGTGAGCCCAAGCCGTGGGCCGCAGGCCTGCTTAAGCTCAGCATAATCCTCTTCGCGATGATACCCCTCTACTTCTTCATGGGCGGCTTCTTCACGCCCTCCATGGCTACGGGCGCCGCGCGGGAGAAGGCGTCTGCATGCCCGACGCGCTCCTAGTCCTGCTAGTGCTTACTGTCGTGGCCCTTGGAAGCCTGAGCGGCGGCCTCAGGGGCTTTCATGAGAGGGGCTGGCTTGGCCTGGCAGGCGGAGGGCTCATAGCTGTTGCCATGTCGCTTATCCTCCTTGACGCCTCGGAGGGCAGGGGCTGCTACGTAACGCTCTTCAAGGTCGCCCTCCTGGTGGCCGCCCTGGGCTTCATGCTCCTGGGCCTGAGCCTCTTCAGGCTCGGCGTCCTCCTCATAAGCCCTTTCCTCATAGCCGGGGGCCTCATGATGACCGTGCCCTTCCTGGTGACCTTCATACCCGCCGTCTACGATGGCTACGCTAAGGCGCCGGGGCACCCCCTGGCGGCCATAGCTGGGCTCCTGCTCAGCTCCACGAATATAGCTGCAACGGGCTTGCTGATGTTCCTGTGGGACTCGCTAGGCCTCATCTTCAGCTACACGGGCCTCACGAGGCTTAGGAGGAGAAGGGTCCTGGTCAAGGTTGTGGTCAAGAAGTGATAGCTGCCGTAAAGCGCTCTCCTAAGCGAAACCTTAAGCGCTGGCTTAGGACGTAAGCAAGGCCATTCGCACGGGACAGGTCATCTTAGTTCTGATCTTTGACAACTGGCAAGCGCTTCTTCCTCGGTCTAAGAGGCCACTGGATAGGGCTAAGCCTTGATGGCGAAAGGGCTAAAATGGTGGGAACCTCATAAAGTTTGGTAAGACCTTGAGCCTAGGCAGGGCTCCTCAGCCTGGGGACTGGCTGAGGTACAGGAGGCCCTTTGAGGGCTTTGAAGACCTACAAAAGGTCATAGAGTGGCTCAGGCAGCTCAAAAAGCCACCTTACATCTGCGTCTTCCCAGGGCCTGCCGAGCACTGGTACTGGTCCCTGAGGTACTCGCTTGAGGGGGAGCGGGGCTACGCGCTCTGGGGCGACCAGGTCCCCTGGAGTGATAAGGTCAAGGAGGCCGAGAGGGGGAAGGTCCTGGACAAGCTCTCTTACTTCCCCTCCAGCAACCTGGTCGGCACCTACGAGGATGGACACTTTGTAATAGTTAGAAACGCCATTCAAGGCCTAAATGCTGACGGGGCCGGCGTGAGGCCTCTCGTGGGACTCTTCTACGCGACCAAGCCGGTCTCGCAGTACCTCGGCTTTGGCTTAGTCACGGACTTCTCGCTTGACGCCTACAGGAACTTCGGCAGGGACAGAGACTACTGGGACGAGAGCGAGGGCGCCTGGGTCCTGAGGTGGAGGATGAGGGTCCTCTGGCTTGACAGGGACGTAGTGGACCTGCTCCTTAAGGCCAGCGACCCTAAGGACTTTGAGGAGGGGCTAACCGGCAGGGCTCTAACGCTCACTAGACTCCTTGAAAGCCTTAAGGACAGGCTCAGCCTGCGTGCTAACATGTGCTTTAAGGACGAGGGCCTGCTTAGCCAGGCATGGGGCATCCTTAGGCAAATAATCGATAATGATAATGAAGTTAAGAGGATGATAAGCCTCTACAGCGAGGTAGTGCAGCCCCCCATTGTACGGGTCCCTGGGCCTGCCGTTAAGAGTGAAGGATGCACCCCAAGGGCCCTGGACGCCAGCTCATATAACAAGGCCATGGATGAGGTCAGGAAGGAGCTTTACCTTGATGATGGCATTGCCAAGAAGTTCGTCGCGGCCGCCTCGCTTGGCAACGTGCTCCTGGTGGGCCCGCCCGGCGTCGGCAAGACCAGCCTGGCCATTCGCTTCGCCAAGGCGCTCACGGGCTGCGACCCCATGGTTAAGGTCGCCAACGCCCTCTGGTTCAGGAGGGACGTGATAGGCGGCGAGACGTTAGAGAACGGCAATGTAGGGTGGAAGTCAGGCTTCATAATAGAGGCCTACAACAGGGCCGCGGAGGCCCTTGAGAGGCTGGGCAACAGGGACTTCCTGGTGTTCCTTGTAATTGATGAGCTCAACAGGGCCGACGTGGACAAGGCCTTCGGCGACTTCTTCGCCATGTTCCTATCGCCGTACCCTGAGGAGTGGCACGTACCTGAGGAGCTGGTCAATGAGGTAAGGGCGTACAGCCACAGGGACAAGGAGGCTGAGGAGTTCCTAGACCAATATGGAAAGCACGGGGATGAGCCCCTCAGGCACATAAGGATAGTGGCAACCATGAACCTAGCCGACGTCAGGAACCTCTTCATGGTCGGCGAGGCCCTCACCAGGAGGTTCACGGTGATAGAGGTGCTCTGCCCAGAAGGCGATAAGGACCTGGACAAACTGTTGGGTGATGGCCTAGAGGAGCTGGGCAAGGCCCTGCCAGGCCTTAAGGACAGAATAAAGTCGCTGGTATCCTGCGCCCGCGGGAAGGTTAAGGAGAAGGTTAAGGATAAGGGGCTCTGCATACCGCCAAGCGCTGTCAAGGCGGCCCTGAAGCTCCTCTTGCAGGACTACAGCGTGAACCCAGGAGGAAGAGTTGGCTTGGACTCCGTCCTAAAGGACTTCGCTGACTACCTAAAGCTCTCCATGGGCTTAGTGATGGGTGAGGAGAGGAGGAACACGCTTGAGGAAGCCGTAGATGGCTGCCTTGGGCAGGGCAGGCAACAGAAATGAAGTCCAGGGATCTGAAGAAGAGGATAAGGTACATGGCCAGAATGGTGGCCAGAAGCTACCTTAGAGGTCTGTCGAGCTCTGAGGCGGTCCTTGACAGGCTGCTTAAAAAGGCCGACGAGAAATATGAGGTGGACGAGCTTACGAGGGCCTACCTCACGGCGTGGCTTGCCAGGGTCGCGGCCAGCGACCTGAAGAGCGCCGTTGAGGACGCCAGGAGGGACAGGCTGCTCTACAGGCAGTTCCAGGTGGTCTACGACAGCACCTCCTGGGGACCCATTGATGTGGCCAGGACCATAGCAGTTTACCCAGGGGGCCTCCAGGCCTCCATGACTTACGTGCCCACATTCAGTTCCCCTGAGCTGATACTGCTCGAGGAGATAGTCAGCAGGTCCCTGGGGGCCCTTGACGAAGTGATGCGGGGGCTGAGGGGGCTGGCTCAGGCTGAAGGAGAGGACCCCCTCCTGAGGGAGCTAAACGACGCCGTGAAGAGGCTTGAAGAAGCAGTTGACAGGCTGAGGGCAGAGGCCGAGGGCCTCCAGGGGTACCCGGTGCAGCTGAGCGATGAAGAGCTCAGGGCAGAGTGGGAGAGGCTGAGCCCCTACGCCCCCCGCTGGCTCTCAGAGGCCTGGAACGCCTACAGACTGCTTAAGTACTTGAGGGAGGGCATACGGGTGAGACAGCCGCCGCTCAGGGGCGGCAGGTACCTCCTGGTGATGCTTGCCTGGAGGCTCTACGAGCTCTACGTGGCCGGGATAGTGCTTGAGGCCCTTGGGGAGCTGGGCTACAGTGTGAAGGTCGACGACAACAGGTTCGTGCTTAGGAGGGACAATAATGAAGCTGGTGAGCTCCTGCTCAACAGCGACATGGAGGAGTCAAGGCTGGCTAGCGTTGACAGCGATAAGGAGACGGCCAGGAAGGCGAGGGGGAGGCCTGACATAAGCCTGAAAGACAAGAACCGCGAGAGGCTGCTGGTAATTGAGTGCAAGTTCTCTGACAACCCTAATTACCTAACGGCGGGCAGGTTCAAGGCCATGGCCTACCTATATGAGTACGGCGCCCAGCTGGGCGCCCTCGTCTTCCCTGAGCTTAATAGCGAGAGGAGGCCCTATGACGATGAGGACGAGGGGACTAGGGGCCTGTGGAGGAGCTTAACGAAGGAGGGCGGGCTTCTCTGCATGAGCCTTAGAGACGGCACAGGCCAGGCCCTTTACCTCATTAGGGTTGACCCGGCCGAGGGAAATGATGCCGAGGAGGCCTGGAGGGAGGCGAAGAGGAGGGTCATGACAGTCCTTGAGGGGTTCCTCGGGCCAGAGTCTAAGCCTTGCAGAAGCCAAACAGCCTTCGAGAGAGCTCTAGGCCTCACTGGCTAGACCCTACGAACCTTGGGCCTCGTTAACTCCCCAGTTTACAATGATTTAGGCCTCCGGCAGCTCGAGGTCGCAGGACCTTGAGGCCGAGAGCAAGGAAAAGAGGTCGGAGTTCATGATGATTAATCCGAGGTTGAGGACCTCTTGGCCCTGACACTCCGCCTTATCCTTTGACCTGGGCACCTTGTAGTCTTCAGCGATCTGACCAAAGTCTGCAACCTTTATGTAATTTTTACGCAAATTTGGATAGAAAAGTACTTAAGGGAGAGCGTCTTAAGGCATGTAGTGGGATAAGCCCACGGTATTGCTATTTATCGGGAAGTTAGAAAGGCTTACTGAAAAAGTTATAGGAACAAAACTACCTACGGAGCTCACAGGACACTACAGCTCTATCTTTAACCCAGCTACATTCACCACCAGCGGTTCAAACGTGTATGCGAACGCACACATATATAGGGTGTTTAATGAGGAAGGTGATGTAGTGAAGGAATTTAATAAAGATATTGTAGCCCCAGTCGCTGGATTCTTTGGATTATTTCCGACCTATATATTAGACCTCACGGAGGTGCACCTCGGTTACGGCATCCCCATAGGCTACTTCCTCGAAGTCCTCCTGATATCACTTACCGTTAAAAGTGGGTCAA
>Ga0326758_100277_pt1 | contig 13142 bp, 9 predicted proteins | sample GCRJH_S_FD_207221 | JGI IMG/M metagenome (GOLD analysis project Ga0326758, IMG submission 207221) | Hot spring sediment microbial communities from Geyser Creek Basin, Yellowstone National Park, WY, United States - GCR.JH_S | ecosystem: Environmental > Aquatic > Thermal springs > Near-boiling... | reverse complement strand
TTCACCTGGATTTTCAAATATCCTTCTAATTGGATTACTCAAAATAAATGGAGGTATACGTCTGTCTTCCTTATTAGTCATTATAAGGTTATTTCGTCTGTTAACTAATAAACTAATCTAAATAACTGTTCAGAGAGAAGATTAAAACCATAAGTTTGCTTTCAGACTATTCGATTCTAAAAAGAACGTGATTTTTCTCCTTCTTATATATGCAAGCTTCCTTCTCTCTTTTAATCTGTTGGCCCTACAAATAGTGTTTACCCGTGGCGTAACTTTTCCTTACTTTTAATTACTTTTCTAATTCCACCACGGGCTAAGGGATCATACGCAGTCACCCTCAACTCATTGGGGCTAGTCGAGGGAAACACCTATATAAACAGGACTTGTCAAAACGATATTTAGATTAAAAATAACGAGTAGTTACGTAGAAGCGTTACAGTCTTTAATGCTACGTTCAGCTAGCTGGTAAAGGATAAAATATGTCTACTCTAACATATTACTATGCTTGTGTAATCGAGGTTGTGGTCAGGGTGGTGAATTGATGCGTAGATGATGAGCGTTAATGCATAAATCCTAATGCAGTTATTGCCTTACCAGCGCGGTTGTGGTTAGGGCTGGGTCTTGGTTGTAATGGGCGTTTATTGATGTCACGCATTTCGAAACCCTCAACGCATGGTTTATTACCCCGGTTGGTTTGGGTTGTTGGGTGGTGGATTCATGAAACACTATCCATAATCAGCCATAGGCAAAGCCTTAAATATTTATTGAACTATATTACGTTGATATGGGGAGCAGCTCTGGTCATGATTTGTTTGAGGGCTTCAATAAGAATGAGGTTAGTGAGGTTCTTCGTAGGTGCACCAACTGTGGTAGGTTCGTTCTCATTGGGCCACCGAGGAGTGGTAAGACGTTTTTCAAGGAGAATTACCTAGAGGGCAGGCTGGGTGTTGGCGTCACCGTCGATGAGCACACGCTAGGCATAACCACCAAGACCGAGGGTGAGGAAGCCAAGGGCGAGTCGGGGCTTCGTGAGAAGGTTATGGGACTTCTTAAGAGGATGATCTTGATTGGGAAGTTTGTGGATAAGGAGAGGGTTGATGATGAGGAGTTGAGGAGGGTCCTCGGTGATAAGGCTCCCAAGCACATTGTTGAGTGGGCTAAAAGGATGATTGGGGACTCACCACACAGGGCTTACTACATACCGTGGGAACGCGTTGAGGAACCAAATGCAATCACCTCCGATGCGGATGCCAGTAAGGCATTGGGGTTGATCAAGGCGGTCTTTGATGATAGGAACAAGGGGGTCTCTGATGATAAGAAGGTGACGATTAAGTGGTTCAATGCCGATTACGTACCGCCAGGCCTTGTCGAGGAGGTCATCGAATTAATCAGAGAGAAGGGTGAGGATGAGGCTAGGAGGGTGTTGGAGGGCTGGGTTGATGCGTACTCCAAAGCCATTGATGCTTTGAGTAAGGTTTTGGGTTTGGGGGAGAACTTGCTTGAGTGGGACGAGTTGTCTATTGGGTACTTGAGCGACTTCGTGAAAAACTACGCGAATTACGTGATTGGTGGTTTAGCTGCAACCCCACTGATGGGTGCGGCTTCCCTAGCCATAATCTCGGTGCTCACGTACATGGCATTCAAGACGAAGGGGGAGAACTACCTCATTAAGTTAAGGAGAAGCCTTGAGGGGTTGTTGGTGAAAGAACCGGATGGTAGGCTTGATTTCAATGAGTTGGGTAGGTTGTTGGTCTATAGGGTTGCCTACGCAATGGGGATGAGTTATGACGAGGCAAGAAGGGCACTAATGGACATAACGGGCTTGAGCGTAAAAGAGCTGGAGAGGAGGGTTAACGAGATTGAGGGGAAAATTAAGGAGCTTGAGAAGAACATTGAGTTGCTCAGGCGGGAGGTGTCTGCGGGCATAGTCACGGCCGATGTTGGTGAGTTCGCGAAGGGCGGTATTTACTTAAACATTGAGGTTGAGCATGACGGGTTAAGGATTTGTGTTGAAGGTCAGTGCTACAACATAGTTAAGGCTGGCAAGTTCAATGAATTAGTCAGTGAGATTAAGGATAAGCTCTTGAAGCAGGGCTTTGCCGTGGTCGTTGGACCCAAGGGTATTGGCAAGTCCACGCTAGCCGCAGCCGTGATTTGGAAGTTGTTCATGAACGGCGATATTGGTAGGGTTGCACGTGTTGATGTACTCAATGACGAGGATTACCAGGGATTCGAGAGATTCCTTAGGAACTACAGTAGGGAATTCATAAACTACTTCGGCAGGTTACTCATACTATACGATCCAGTGTCAACCGAGACTTACGAAAGGGAGCCCAGCACCCAACAAGGCCAGGGTGTGCTGGTTGGGTCCAGTGGGGGTGTTAGGAGGGTTAGGTATGTGAAAATGCCGAGGAATGTTGAGGTGACTATTGCGAATTTGATAAATGCTTCAGGTGAACTCGGCGACTTAAGACCGCCAATACTCATCGTACTACCGAGCGACGTCTACAACACATTGAGTGGGGAAATGAGAAATGAGTTGGAGGGGTATAGGCTTGACGTTTCGCAGGGACTCATCAACACCGAATTCTTGGTTGAGTTGATTAGGGAGTACACGAGGACGAAGAGCAACCCCAACGGGTGTGCATTAAGTGATAGGGAACTTAGTGAATTAACCGGCGAATTAGCAAAGTTCGACTCCGGCCACGCACTAATAGCTAGGCTCATCGGCGAGGAGCTGGCGAGGAGCAACTGTGACGTGGGCAAGATCAAGGAGTTAATCAGCAAAGCCAAGGGTAAAGCCGAGGCATTCATAATACTACACATAAACGGACTATTCAAGGTTCATGAAGACCCCGACACGGTCAAGGCCTTGGTCGAGGTCTTCACATTAAGGAGGCCATTCGTTGATTTACTGAGACCCGGTCTTCCAATACTGACGCAAGGCATTGTTGGGTTGATTGGCGAGGAGAGAGGTGCGAAGATTCTCTATGGTGCTGAGGGTGGGGAGTTGAGGGGTTGGTTGGCCCATAGGCAGCACGACCTAATTGAGGAGGCGATTAAGAAGCTGCTTAAGTGCATTGTAAGTGAGGGTGAGGAATGTAAGGAACTTGGTGATGCATTGAATCCCTGGCGCCTAGGAACTGTTAGGGAATCATTGATGAAGGTCTCGGAAAAGGTGAGTGATGTAGACAGTGCCGTTAAGTACTTCGCCAGTAACTACGGCAAGAAACTCACAAACACATTAAAAGTCTTCAGCAATGAGTGCTGGAAGAGGGCCGCATTAATTATCGGGTATGCCCTGGCTGGGATTCCTATAGTGCCTAGGCCCGAGGACTTACCTGAGAGCTTAAGAGGGAACGTTGCTGAGTCCCTCGGTAATGCCTTAAACAGATGCGGCGTTGACGATTACCTACTCGTTGGTAACGTAATCCCACCATTAATAATGGGTCTAGCTTATACACTTGCCTTTGCCTGGGCATTCATCGATAAGTACAATGAGGCTATTGGTGAGGTGAATAGGATCCTTAACATCGCCAGGGGTAGGGGCAGAATTTATGACGCTGAGAGTTTTTATGGTCTTGGGTTAGCCTCAATAATCGCCAACGCCGCCAGGTTAGGCAAGGTTGTCAAGCCCGGCGATGCCGACACTGCATTACACATAGTATCATTCATTATACAACGTGTTGTACTCCCACACCTCATTAAGTTAGTGCTAGGTGCCTTAGAGCCATTGTATGGTAAGGCACCGCATAGGTACCTCGAACTACTAGCTGCGGCATCGGATATGGAGAACCTCAACCTTATCACAGTTAGGTACATATTTGATAAGCTGAATGAGATTTTAGACAATTACGGTGATGTGGTTAGGGGGTATGCCTGGTCCCTCGTAGAAGCAATAAGTGTCTACGCCGTCCTGCTTAGGAGATACTTTGGTTATTTCAATAGTGAGGAAGTTGTGGACATGGTTGGTAGGGTTGTTGATTTGCTCAATGAGTTGGGTAGGTTCAAGTCCAGCCTGGGCGTCATTGCCTGGGCGTATGCATTAGCCCCAGCGTTATGGCATGAGGGTGAGAGGAGGCTTATGGAGGAGAAACTAGGCATTGATGTGGTTGGTAAGGCTAGTGAGATCCTCGAGGAACTAAACAATATGAGAAAGAGGGTTCAGGAGTTAATGAGAGATGAGGAATTCATGAGCTACATCAAATCCAGGTTTGTAAAGGCTGATGAGGAGGCAGTTAAGAAAGCAATCCTTGAGGAAGCATCGAGTCTCAAGGGCAAATTGGCACATTATAGGCTTGATAATAATGAGCTTGTTGAGGCGAGGGACCTATTTAACGAGGCAGCTGAGGAGCGTAGGGAGATCGGTGATTACAAAAGCTACCTAAGAGCACGTGGTTCGGCATTGCGTGTTGAGGTGATAAAGGGCTCGTTGGTTGGTAAAGAGCTGGTTGATGGGTTTAGGCAATTGTACGAGGAGACCTTTAATGTGGAGCATTTCGAGCTCACGGCTAGGTATCTCAGTGCTGCATCGATTACACTTGGTGAGTACCTCGTGTCCCTGGCCCTAACGGGTAACTACGAAATGATCAATGAGCTACTTGAGAAGCATTTGTGGGTGCTGAACGCCTATAAGGAAGCCTCGGTTCTGACTAGGCTTATGCTCAACGCCCTACTCAGTCCAAGGGTTGGGTTAAGCATCGAGCTTAAGGGTAAGCTCAGCGTCAACCCTGAGGAGTTGATCGATGCCTTCGGATCTGATATGTATAGGGAGTTTCTGCCTGCGTTAAGGGTTGCCCTTGGTATTGCGAAGCCTGAGGTTGGAATTAAGTTGTGTGAAGAGTTTAACAATAAAGTTTGCATAGATTTAGTCTTGGCAGTTAAGGGAAACAGTGTTGTTGTTAAACAGTTAAGAGAAGGGGTAATTAATGATTTTAACAATTCGCTTAAGGGATTTGGTTTTGACGTTGAGTCGTTGATTAATGAGTTTAGGGAGTTGGTGAGCGGGCTTGATGGCAGGTCTCTAGTCCAACTAATCGCCCCCTCAAACTCAATGGCTCGGTTAGCCCTAATGCTCCACGCATTGATTAATGCTAATAAGGAACTAGCCAAGGCACACGCACTCTATGGAGCTGCGAGCGCTACTGGGAAGATGCCTGCGAGGTTGTTCCTTGAGGTCTATAAGGAGTGTTGCGACTTAGGTAGTGAGGGGTTTAGGAGTGCCATCGCAAAGCTCTTCTTCTACCATGTTTAGCCTTGGGAAGTCAGTCTCGGAGTTCTGGTCTGTTCTCATTGTCTAGTTGGCATGGCTTGTGTAATCGAGGTTGTAGTCAGGGTGGTGAATTGATGCGTAGATGATGAGCGTTAATGCATAAATCCTAATGCAGTTTTTGCCTTACCAGGGCGATTGTGGTTAGGGCTGGGTTAACCAATGTGTGGTTGAGCACCTACCAGTGACCATGATTAGGGTGCCGAGAGACGCTTGGCGTGGTCAAACCCTGCAGGTAATCCCTCTCAGCAGTTGTTTGTTTGGGCCGTAATGTTTAAAGGGTTTGTTTGTTTATTTGTGTGTGGTGGTGTTATGGGTGCGTTGAAGTACGTTGTCATTGGCGTTGTGGTTGTTGTTGTCGTTGTTGCAGCCGCACTGGTTTTACTACTACCAACACTGCACCGGGTGCCTGTGCATTACGTGGGTTCACCCAGCGGTTATGAAGCGTTCGTACCAAATGGTCAAACAATAAATTATAATGGACATACAGATCCTGTAGGTGATTTAATATTAAATAATGGAACTACAATACAAGATGTAATATGGGATGGACAATATGCAAATACAATAATACAAAATCATAACCAAATAGTTCAATTGAATAATCAATTTGTTGGACAAACTGATCCATTCAATAATCAACAATATGTACCTTTACAGGATTTCTATGTAATTAAAGGTCAAGTACCAATTGAACAGGTAACAATAGATGGACAAACATATTATGTAATAGAAGCAAATAATATAAATCCAGGAGACATTGTAGGATTCTACACATATCAAGGATGGGTAAACAACTTTGTAGCAGCAATGAATACACCAGGAACATATGCAGCAGTACTACCAGGAAATTCACCGGTATATGATTGGGCAAATATAACAGCAACAGTAGCAGAGCAAACAAAGGTATATGGACAATATGGATCATTTCCCGGAGGATATGTATTAGTTTTACCTAATAATACAATAATTCCATATGGAGTAAATGGTGATGTTGCCGGTGCAGCTCTTAGCAACTTTTACGTCCCAAATCAGATATATAATCCATCTAGCTAATTTTTTAACAATAGATTTTTATGATATACTCACAACATAAGGTACTCCATATGTTACTATAACCCAATCTAGATACATATAACCAGATCCGCCTCCAGAACCTGCTGAAACGAACAAATAAGGTGTTCCTTCATATACATTTGCATCATCATATTGTAAGTAACTTAGGATTTGAAAGACTATTATATTCTTCCTTATATCCAAAAGTTCCAGGTACAAAGCTGGCATCTATATCATTAGGATTAAAATATTGATAATTATACAAAGCCCTTTGGAGATTACGTGGTTGATTAAACGCCGTATTATATGCGTTTATGTATGATTGTGCGAATATTGGTTCTCCAGTATTTGTAGATGCTAGTGGGTTCGGTGGTATTGCATATGCACTAAACGGAGAACATCCAAATAACCAACAATTAGAGTCCCAAATATATTGTTCTGAAATAAGAGAATAATTGTATATGTTTCCATTCATTAAGAAGAATATATTCATATTATTATTTTCTGCTTGGGACCAATTATATAACCAAAACACTCCATATTGATAATAATTTTGATTGTAGTGTTGATCCGGTGGCATAAAAGCAAGATAATTTAATCCTTCATGTGGTGTACTAAAAACCGCAAAAATTCAACAACAAATCATCGGTGCAAACCTCAAGTTAAGCTTCTCGTGACTAGGGCTCCAGTAGCAATTAATATGCAGAACTCGCTTGGCGGTGCTGTGTAGTGTGTTCACAACGCTCTCCGGCATGCGTGTGAATGGCTCGTGGAGCTCGAGATCTGTGGGGTTAATACTGCCTTCAGTGTTTTCGATGAGAACATTGATCAAGATAAAAGGAGACTATTAAGCTCGTCCTTGAGAGCAAACGGGGGTGATGAAGAGGCAGGGTTAGATAATGAGGAGGAAGAAAACAATGGCGAAGATATTCCAGAAAATAATCAAATCACCATTTATTACCCCTCGCACACCTCCCTCGCCCTCTTCAGTCCTTCCGCGTTTATTCCCTCGGCTATTTCCTCGTAGAGTGTGCTTACTTCTGCTGTGCCTTCGCGTTTATTGAGTACGTGCTTTAGAATCATCTCTGCATAGTTAATGCCCATGTTGGTGTCTATCGATGTGAGCAAGTCACGCACATGAACACTATGAAACCAAAAACACCATCCCTACCGTCGCCCAACAACCCATCAAGGTACTCAACACACTCAGCACATAATCACCACCCTCACCCCTAACCAAACCCACCCTAACGAATAGCTCCGCAAAACGCCTAACCACACCTAAGTCGGCATTAAGAAGTAGAATGCTGGGTAAAATTTATAAGAAACATGGAGTTACTTAGTATAGTATGAGTGCTCGTATTGATTTGGATAAGTTGATTAATGGTGTTGTTACTAAATTGGAGAGGCGTTTAAATAAACCTGGCATTTTCATCCTTGCATCACCTGGTTGTTCTAGGGGTCGTTTGGTCACTTTGTTGCTTAGGCGTGGTTTGGTTGATGTGGTTTACGCCTACCGTGAGTTTGGGAGTAAGGTTGAGGATGACGTTAGGGGTAGGGTTAATGAGTTCGGCAGAATTGATGAACTCGCTGGTAAATTAGGCAGTGTCAATGGGCGTGTCGCCGTTGTTGTTGGAAGCACCACGGATGCCATTAGGTTAAGGAATAAGCTGGGCAACGCCGAGGTAATCTACCTACCCAAGTACTACGAGGATGCTGCCAAGGAGGTGCTTAGTGGGGGTGCACTTGGGGTTGCTCGGGTTAGGCATGAGGGGCTTGGTGAGGGAATTTCACCAAGCATGTTGAGGGAGGGCGTGCCCAGCGATGTTGTTGAGTCAATCCGCAAACTAAGCCTTGGTAAGGTTAGTTTTGGGGATTTAATCAAGGACTTCATGAAAAAGGTAGGAAGAGATGCCGCCGCCCAGGCAGTAATCACTGGTTTGTCATTCCTACTTGGGGTTGGTGTTGTTGTTAGCCTAGCTGGTTCGTTAGCGGGCAGGTTCCTTGAGATGGTGGAGGGTAGGTGGAAGAAGAAAAGGGATGAGGTGATTGGGGGTTTTGTTAGGCTTGTGGGTGTGGCTAGGGAGGTTAGGAATTACCTAGGTGATGAGCAGTTCGAGGCTGTTGTTGATGAGGTTGCCTACGAGTGGGGGTTGAACATTGAGGAGTTCACAAACACCATAACAAACATAGCCAACATCGCCGAAGGAAAACAATTAACCGAGGAAGACATAAAGAAAATAATCAACGAGAAACTAAAGAGCATCGAGGAAGAGTTAGATAAGGTTAAGGAAAAGGTAAAGGGACAGTTAGCTGGTGTAAAGGTCTTCTTCATCGACGATCTCGAGAACGGCTACCTCTACGGTAACTTCATTGTTGAGGACGGGGTCCCGAAGATTAAAACCTGGGTAGGCACGGCCAAAGATAATCTAGTGACCGACCTTGTCGATGCTAGTAAGTTCCGTGAGGTTGCCGAGGAAGTCTTCAGTAAGTTGGTTAAGGACGGTAGGGTTGTGCTTATTGGTCCTAGGGGGATTGGTAAGTCAACGCTGGCCACGTACGTGGCTTGGCGTGCGCTTCTCGGTAGATTAGGTAGCGTGATTCTTGATAAGCCGATGGACGCCGTGATACGTGTTGACAAGTTAAACCCTGGAGATGCATTAGAGCTAAACAACCAAATTAAGACCGCTGGTAGGAGGTTCATAGTAATTTACGACCCATCACCAATCAAGGCTTATTACAAGCCCGAGGCCATGCAAGTGGTGAAGTATGGCATCGAGAGCGTCAAGAACACGCTGAGGGAACTAATGGAGGTTGGGAATGCGTGGGTGGTCATAATCCTCCCGAGGGAGCTTTATGATGAGATTTCGAAGAGTGAGGAGTTAAGGAATATTCTGAATGAGATTAGAAGTTACATAATCGATATCGATGTGGACCTTAAGAATGAGGGGTTCCTCAGGGAGGTCATCAAAAAGTACTCCGGGTGTGATGACGTGAGTGATGGCTTGGTTAAGTGGGTCATGGACTTTGACTCCTACACCCTTGCTGCCAAGTACGCCGGCATCTGGCTACGCGAGAGGGGGTGCAAGGTTGAGGATGTTGATAAGGCGTTGAGGGAGAGTGCTAGTGAGCCCAAGTTATTCTTCGCAAACTACATATGGGGCACAATACTCGGGAAGAGCATGGACTTGGCTAGGAGGGTTTCTGTACCATTAATCCTCCACGCAGCCTTCGGACGAATACCCGAGGGGGTCACGTACATAACGAAGGCCGTGAATGAGGGTGGGGTTTGGAAACTCATTGATAGGGATAGGCTAGCTAAGTCGAAGTTGGAGGACTTGAGGGAGGCTGGTCTAGAGCCAATAAGCAAGTGGCTCTCAACGAGGCACGAGGACTTGATCGAGGAGACACTTGAGGAGTTGGTTGGGTTGCGTGGTGAGGAGGCGAGGAATAATTACAGGAATCATGGATTTGAGAACTTCATCAATGCATTGGATTGGGGCTATAATGAAAAGGTCCTAAAGGAGGTTAGGGAATTAGGTCATGAGGTAAAGCCCGAAGATTGGAGCTATAATGAAAAGGTTCTAAAGGAGGTAGTAGTTAAGGATATCTTCTTATTGATTTTCGTTAGCGAGAGGCTCAAAAACGCCTTAAAGCCTTATTCAAACTGCTTTAAAAGAGCCGCGTTAATCATTGGGTATGCCTCGGCTAGGCGTGTTTCAGTGCCTAGGCCCGAAGACTTGCCTGAGGAACTATTTGAGCATGTTGCTGAGTCCCTTGGTGATGCTTTGAGAAGATGCAGTATTGATGATTACCTACTTGTTGGTAATGAAATACCGCCATTAATACGGTACCTAATCGACGATCACGCACATGTCTTAGCCGAGGCATTCATTGATAAATACGGTGAGGTTGTTGCCGAGATAAATAGGATCTTTAACGTCTTCAGGATTAAGGGCAAACATTATGATATTGAGGAGCTTTATGGTCTTGGGCTAGCCTTTATAATTGTCAGAGCCGCTGAGATGGGTACGCAAATCGAGCCAAGTGTTGCCGATGTTATATTGCACATAGCGTCATTCCTCGTAAGTAGATATCCACTGCCACACGACGTTATTCCAATACTACGTGCCTTAAGGCCGTTGCGCGATAAGGCACCACATAGATACATTCAACTACTAAACTTCGCATCGAACACATTGTTCCGTGACTTTGAGATGATCGAGTACATATTTCATGAGTTAAATGAAGTTCTGGACAAATACGGTCAAAGTATTGAGGGGCATGCTTACTCCCTCGTATATGCAATAAATACATACGCCGTCCTTCTTGATGAACTCAATGTTTATTTCAAAGATGAGGTTGGGGGTATATATGATAGGATCGCTGATCTACTCAATAAATTGGACAGGTTAAATTCCGTCCTAGGCATCATTGCATGGGCGTATGCATTAGCTCCAGTGTTAAGGCATGAGGATGTGAGGGAGCTTGTGGCAGAGAAGTTAGGCATTGATGTGGTTGATAAGGCTATTGAGGTTCTCAAGGAGTTAGATAAGTTGAGGAAGAACGTTCAAGAATTAATGGGAGACAAGGAATTCATGAGTTTTGTCGAATCTATTTACTTAAAGGCTGATGAGAGGACAGTTAGGAAAACTATCTTGGATATAACATATTATCTCTTGTGATATATTCAAAGCTTTATAGGCCTTATATTGAGGAGGCCTGGAGCTACAACGAGCAGGATAATTGAGGAGTATAGGGAAATCGGTAACTATGATGACTACATAGACTAGTCGTAGTTTGGCATTGCGTGCTGAGGCTATTGAGGGCTCGTTAGTTAGTGGTAAACTGGTTGATGAGATTCGGCAATTGTACGAGGAGACCTTTAATAAGAAGCCTTTCACGCGCACGGCTAGGTATCTCAGTATTGCATCATATACACTTGGTGAGTACCTCGTGTCCCTAGCCCTAATGAGTGATCATGAAACGATAAACAAGTTGCTTGAGGGGCATTTGTGGGTGCTGAACGCTAATGGGCTAGTCTCGGTCCTGACTAGGCTTATGCTCAACGCCCTACTCGGTCCTAGGGTTGGGTTAAGCAGCGAGCTTGAGGGTAAGCTTGGTGTCAACCCGGAGGAGTTGATTGATGCCTTCGGGTCTCATATGTATACGGAGTTTCTGCTTGCGTTAAGGGTTGCCATTGGTATTGCGAAGCCTGAATTTGAAATTAAGTTGTGTGAAGAGTTTAACGATGAAGTTTGCATAGATTTAGTCTTGGCAGTTAAGGGAAACAGTGTTGTTGTTAAACAGTTAAGAGAAGGGGTAATTAATGATTTTAACAATTCGCTTAAGGGATTTGGTTTTGACGTTGAGTCGTTGATTAATGAGTTTAGGGAGTTGGTGAGCGGGCTTGATGGCAGGTCTCTAGTCCAACTAATCGCCCCCTCAAACTCAATGGCTCGGTTGGCCCTAATGCTCCACGCATTAATTAATGGCGATGAGAAGCTAGCCAAGGCACAAGCACTCATAGGGGCTGTGAACTTTGCCGGGAAGCTGCCTGTGAGGTTGTACCTTGAGGTCTATAAGGAGTGTTGTGACTTAGGTAAGGATGAGTTTAGGCTTGCCATCGCAAAGCTCTTCTTCTACCACGTTTAGCTCTGGGGGAGTCGGTCTCGGAGTTCCGCTCTGTTCTCGTTGTCCAGTTGGCATGGGGTAAAATAATTGATTTCCTATGCTAAAGGAAGAGATGAACCGGTAAAGGTCGTTAGGGTGGGGTTAAACTGGACTTGTGTATTATCTAATAATCTCGGTGTTGCAATGTATAAAATAGGCTGGGGGATAAAGGGTGCTGGGAGGCTCGATGAGATGACAACGGGCGAACTGGCTGAGTTACTTAAGTCTTGGAACTTAGTCTAAGCTTGGTTAGGCTTAGCAAGTATAAATTCCACGATAGGTGTAAAAGCAGAGAAAACGGGGGACGGGTTAGAAATAGGCTTAAGATGAGTAAGGGTAAGAGGGTTATAGTGATAGGGAATTTCCCGGGTTATACACGTTTTAAAGGTATTGCTAAGGAGTTTTATGTACTGGAATTAAACCCGAACTTAATTGATCTTAATGACGGGATCTTACCTTCAACTGCTTCAGAAGAATTATTAGAGAGAAGAGAAGTGATATTGTGATAATGACGGCTACTACGATAACTGTTGACAGGCTACTCGAATTGGCTAAAAACGCGTTGGTGGGGCCGAGCACTCCGATGATTGAGGAATTACTAGATTTCGGCATAGACTGTAACGCTTCTACGTAACTACTCGTTATTTTTAATCTAAATATCGTTTTGACAAGTCCTGTTTATATAGGTGTTTCCCTCGACCAGCCCCAATGAGTGACTGTGTATGATCCCTTAGCCCATGGTGGAATTAGAAGTAATTAAAAGTAAGGAAAAGTTACGCCACGGGTAAACACTATTCGATTCTAAAAAGAACGTGATCTTCTCCTTCTTGTATATGCAAGCTTCCTTCTCTCTTTCAATCTGTTGGCCCTACACTTTCATTATCTAGCGAGGGACTCAGCCCGACGACACGGGGCTCATACTTTTGCAATCGTTCTTTGGGCACAAGCTCACATCGGCATGAGAGGTTCGCCTCAAAAATGAATGAAAAAGGTTATCTTAACATTGGATTAAGTGCGTGTAATTATTATTTTGGTTTAGTCTTCATTATCCTTATCCTAAAGCTAGTCTGCCCTTCCCTTTGGACTTCACAAGGATAACCTTTAGACTTACATAGTTCTGGGACTGAAGTCTGTAGCGGTTCAT
>Ga0326758_100276_pt1 | contig 13177 bp, 9 predicted proteins | sample GCRJH_S_FD_207221 | JGI IMG/M metagenome (GOLD analysis project Ga0326758, IMG submission 207221) | Hot spring sediment microbial communities from Geyser Creek Basin, Yellowstone National Park, WY, United States - GCR.JH_S | ecosystem: Environmental > Aquatic > Thermal springs > Near-boiling... | reverse complement strand
AGGTGCGTTGTAACATGTAATAATAGGCCTAAGCCAGACTACGTGTTCAGATATACGCCATCGATATTGCCTCGGGGTCGCCCAATGAATCAAAGGGATGAGAGTGGTGATTATAAATACCCATGTATATTATGTCCGTTTAGTGATAAGAATAGTAAATTGCGGGAGTGTAGGTTCTATTTCGGTTCCTATGAGAAGGATGAGCTTGATAAATTGTATAAATTGTTATGGCTTTACCGATTTAAGGTCTATAGGGAGAGGGATAGGGACATGGTGGTGTATAGGGTCCTATACGAACTGGCAGATTACGTTAATGCGCTTCCTGGTTTTGAACAATATCTATACTCTGGCAAACACGCTGGCTTTAGGGTTAACCTTGATAAGGGATTGATTGAGAGGACAACCATTCGTAGAGTTGAGAAAATGAACAACCATAGTGATCTTTGCGGGGCAATAAACATATCCTTCGGAAACCTTAATGTAATGAAGAAGGTCAGGATGGGGGTTTACAGTATTGACAGTAAGTATTCAATTTATGAGGGGTTAGTATTGAGGAGGAAGTTAATGCTCTGTGAGAACTTAAGTGGTGAGATGCCACGTATCTCATTGCCAAGGCTTAGACAACCCGTTTTAGTCACGTTGATCGAGGGTCACGTTAAGTACCCAACCCTAGGCATTTCATTGTTTGGTAGGGTTGAGAAGACACTACTACCTGGTGAGGAAGATGAAGATATTGGGGTAGAATGCGGTAGTGATGAGGTTTGTGTTGTGGTTACGCCAATAAGCCCATACCTAAGGTTACCATTTAAGATATTTAATCACTATATCAACGAATATGGATTAAATAGGGCCTTGGTTGTTGAGGCCGATGCTGACCTAACTAACATGGACCTCGCCACATTACATGCGCTGCATATGTCATTAAAGAATATTAGCGAGGAGGAAGATGAAGTTAAACAGGAATTTAGTGGTTTATCAGCTGAGGATAGGGAACGCATATTAGAGAGTGTTGAGGAGGCCTTTGTGGAGGCGTTTAATGCATACGCAAGAGGTGAGGTATCATGACCACCCTTGCCTCATTAATTAGAAGTGCTCTAATCGGTATTGATAAGTATGAACTGAATCTAGAGTCCTCATTAAGGAATGCTGTTGAGATCAGCAAGAGGGCAATATTACATGAGGGAGACGCACCAATTGCTGGTATTAGGGGTCCACCTGGTACTGGCAAGACCAAGGTCATGGAGGGACTCATGAATGATAAAGACGTAATTAATGAACTCCTCAATGGTGGATATAAGTTCATATACATTGCACCGACGAATGAGTTAACCATTAGCGGTTTTGCACGAGCACTGAGACCAATAATTAGGATACTACAGGAATCGGAATTAAGTATTGATAAGATCCTAAGTAAAATACGTATTTATGGCTCTGCAATACCGAGACCATACTTTGGAGACGATCTTAAAGAGCTTAGGAAGTATGCGAACGTAAGTGATGATGTTTTGAGAAAAATGGTTTATGGGGGCATTGATGATGCCTTATTCATATTTACTACGGATTATCAACGCGCCTCCTCAAGGATGAGGAAATCAGGGTATAAATTCATTCCATTCATTGATGAGGCATCCAAAATGCCATTTTACCTACCATTCAATCCAATCTCCGATGCAGAGCTTAGGGCCCTAGCCCAAGGTAGTGCCGGTATTATGCATGGCCTTATCATAGTTGGTGACGATAGACAGGCAGTAGCCGTAGGCCCTGAGTACCAGGGCTATGGTAGGTTTTTGCTCGCCCTGCCCAAGGTGGAGGAGATTCTACATAGTTTGGATTCGAGACAGTTCATGACACTTGATACAACATTTAGATTACCCGAACCAACTCAGCAACCTATTAGTGATGGATTTTATTCCGACATCGGTATTCAATTAAAGGCTGCCGAGTACGCTAAAAAGAGGCTTGAGGATCGTCTTAAAAATATAAATTGGAAAGAAAGACTTGGTAAATGTAAAGGCTTCGTAAATGATTATTTATGGGATAGGGTTGTTAATAGCGTTGAGGATGCTCTGTCAAGTCTTATACCAATTATTATGGTTAATACGAAGAATGCCATAGGACCCGGCGAGTACTCTGAACCAATGAGGGTGAAGCTTGCGGCTTACTACGCTGTTTCACTTAGGTGCTTGTTGGGTAATGATGTTGGTATAAGCGTTATCGGTCCTTATAGGGATTTGGTGGAGGACGTGAGGTATTACCTGAGAAAGATAGGTGGGGTTAATATCAATGTTAGATTCTTAACTGTTCAATCAATGCTTGGTGGTGAGGATGACATAGTAATAGCACTGCTCGGTAAGGAGTGGAGCGCTAATTCGCATGATGATGAGGGATTAACGATATACTTTAGGGAGCCTGAAAATCTAAACGTTCAATTTAGTAGGCATAGACTAATGCTTATAGTCATAGGCAACATACAAAAACTTAGGAACACCGCCGCAAAAATAGTTCAGGCAGAAAAAGCTCAAGAGAAAGAGTTAAGAAGAAATCAGGAGAAGGGATTAAGAAGAAATAGGGTAATTGTCAAAAATGCCTTAAGAATACATAGGACCCTGAACGCATTATTTAACCTTGCTGAGATTGAGCATAAGGGTAAACAACTTATGAATTTACCTTCCAAACAAGTGAGTAAACATGCGGTATTCGTGCGTGTTGATTAATGATTTACCTTCAGCACTACATTCTCCATGTCTTTTCTCAAATTCCTCCTAATTATTGAAAGGTTGTTAGTGTTTATTAATTCGTGTATTTCCTGCCACTCGTAGTTCAAAGCCTTTGGGTTCTTGACGTGGTATGTCTCAAGCACCACATAGCCCCTACTCACCCTAGCCAATTCCTGAATTGCCCTTGGCCACTCCTCCTTGCTGTTCATGAACATGAGTATGTGCGTGAGTAGGACCACGTCGGCTGATGAGTCCCTAAACGGCATGTGTGTTGGGTAAGCCACCACATCGGGCTTGGTCTCCCTCAAAGCGTCAACCCTTATCGTAAAACTCCCATACTTAGTGGCTAAGTACCTGGAGTTCCTCCAGGTGCTGCATCCGTAATCAATAATAACGCTTGGCTTTACCCCATCCCTACCAAGCACACTCTCGAGGAGCTTAACGCCAGTGCTTCTCGGGCTTCTCCTGCTTATGTTGCAGTGGTTGCAGTACTCATCCCTCAATACCTTAATCTTTATGCTTACCATAAACAACCCTCACAATTGCCTGGTACTGTGCCTCACCAACCTTCTTAATAATCCTTGGTCTACCAATCATTAGCACATCCCGTACAAAGTCCTCGTACGTGTAATGCCAATATGCATTAGCGGCATTATAGACTGAAAAGGCAACCTCGCCTCGGCAAGTTCTCTTAACCTCATTAATTACGTCATCCTTCTCACGTATGAAGTTTATAACATTCCACAATATGGCTACGTCAACTGATGAATCCCTAAGCGGTAATTTCCTAGCGTCGGCAACCACTAGATCCACAGCCCAACCACTCCTCCTAAGCCTCAACACCCTCTCATCAATATCGATCAATATCACGAACGATGCGCCACGCCTAATCCCATATGTGCCCTTAACACCGAAGCCGCAACCAATGTCGGCAACCACAGCATCCCTAAAGTTCACAAAGTCGAGCAGTGTTGGTATTGAGTGCCTAGTAATTGCTGACCTAATGCTCACAAAACCATCACCAAACAATACAGGGTTAACACCAACACCTGATGCGTGAATACGCAACCGTCTCTGCCTCTTAAACCTAGCCCTAGGTAATGCAATTGCTAGATCGTTAATGAGTGGGCTCGGGCTAATGATAACCTTATCAGCATCATTCGTTAGAAGCCTCCTCATTAGTTCTTCCACGCTAACCACAGCACCAACCCCCAATTCCCTAAGTATCGAGTTCATGGTGACTCCATTGGGCAAAATTAATTCAAGAATTGCTGGGTAGAGAAACTTGGCAATGAGCAGTAAATAATACGTATCATTGGAGTCGATACCCAAGCACCTAGATAATGAACCAACCGAGAACACCCCACACTCACTGAGCGCCTTAAGCACCGTGAGTACTCCCTTAGCGATGCTTGATGCTTCAATCAGCCTTAGGTAATCATCCCAACAATTAACAATTAATGAACCATTGGCGATACGGAATATACCAGAATCAATAAACCTCCTCAACGGCGGCATCCTCCATGGATCAATAACGCACGGTACAAACCCCCTACTTAAGCTGCCGAGTTTCGCGTTTACAATCATAATGCCACCAACCCTATAATTTATAGTCAATAACGATTCACCACAGCAAAACCTACGCAATAAATCACAATCCACTATCCGGGTATTCGCAACGGCTGGTAGAAGCAGGAGCCTCGCTGCTCCATAAAACCTACTAATCACATTATCAAGGTACTCACCTAACTCACTGAGGCTGATTACATTCATGGCTTTCCTCGTCATTAATTGCCATAGATCATTATATACAGGTAACTAAAAGTTTTAACCTGGTCTCTCCGTATCATAATATACACTTAAACTCGTTTTTTATTAAGTACTTAATTTTTAAATGGGGTAATTTAATATTTCTAGCTTAGTGAGGTATGAAGGTGCTTGAACCCACTGGGTCATTTGAGGCTCTTGATGAGGCTTATAAACGCTTTAAACGATTCATCCTAGCGTACTCTGGCGGTAAGGATTCAACGGCAACAGCTATCCTACTCTATAAGTGGGTTCTTGAGCGTAGACCTGAGGATTTAGAGGTCATTGTTTTACATAATGATACGTTAAGTGAAATACCTACCATGGAGGCCTGGGCCAGAGAGTTCATGAGGGAGTACACGGAAAAGATGAGTGAGCTTGGTGTTAAGGTGATCACCGAGATCGCCGCACCAAACCCAACGGACACCTTTTACTGGAGGGTTTTTGTGAGGGGTTACCCAGCCCCCACATTTGTTTTTAGGTGGTGTGTTGAGCTCCTTAAGATAGGCCCTACTAAGGAGGGGTTGGGTAGGTACCGTGATTATGTACTAATTGTTGGGTCCAGGGATGAGGAGAGCGCCGCCAGGTCTAAATCGATGCGTGTTAGGTTCGGCACATGCATGGCCCAGGGCTCGTGCCTAGGGGCTTACTTCACCATTAATAATGACATACCTAAGGTGGCACCAATTAGGTTCTGGAGTACTGAGGACGTGTGGGCATTCCTAAAGGCTCAGAAATACTTCAATGTCAGACCGTTAATTGACCTATACCTATTTAATGGAAATTTAAACGTGAGGTACGGTTGTTGGCATTGCACCCTGGCTAAGGTTCAACAGGGATTGTACTTAAGCGATGAGTATCTTCATGCTGAAGCCCTAAGGTTGATCTACCGTGCGGTCTCAGACATACCAAGTCTTAGGGTGGCTAAGAGTAGCGGTTATAGCAGGTTGGGTCCACTTAACGCTAAGGGTAGGGCCATAATCTTCAGGTCAATACCGGTGATTGAGGAGAGGATTGGAAAATTCTTCTACGGGCTTGATGAGGCAAAATTAGGCAGATACACGCTTAGGAGGGTATTCTATGAGTTGCCTGAGGAGCAGGCTGATACATTGATAAAGAGGCATGATAATACGGATAGGCCCGTACCAATAGGTTCATTAAGATATCGTGAAAAGATCAGCAAGGATGCCATTAATAACGTAATTAAGAAGGTCGAAGATCTTATTAATAATAATCCATTTAGGGACAAGCTACTAGGTATTGCTGAGGGTTTAATGAACGAGATCTGTAAATGCTAATCATAGCAACGCATCCATAATCTTCCTAGGGGTATTAATGAATGTACGGAAATATTTTTAGTTCGTTGTTGTTAGGCGATGCTTCCGCTTGTGAGCCAGATAACCTTAATCGCATCCCTCACTAACTCATTAACCGTCTCACTAGTCAAAAGAGGATACTTATTGATTAATACATTTAATGCTTGATCAACTTCCTGAGATTTAGATTCCTGTGCTAACTCGTTCAACTCATTACGCATGTTTATCAACGTGAGGGTCATTGCGGAGAGATCCCTTAGGGCATTATCATGAGTATACGCAAGCCTATAAACATCGGGGAATGATGCAGCGTATTGGTTGTACTTAGCGTATTCGCTTTGCATGAATTCCACATTCCCATAAATATCCGTCCTAAGCACCTGGTTTATTACTTTGTTAAGTACGAGATCATGAACGTGAGATATTGCTGTCAAAACTGCTATTGCAGTGCCATAATAGGCTGTGTCTAATGAGTGCCGGAAGACCAATGCCGAGATCTTAAGGAATGCCTGTCCAAGCCCGGTCACATTGAACCTGTACGTCTCAGCTCCCGAGACTATTTCTGGACTTATCGATTTAATGAGCTTGTAAAGCACATCCTCATTCATAAGACCTGTAATGACGAGGGGCATGTACATGAGTTTATACACCTTATAAACTCCCCCACCACCAACCTTACTCCTTCCCCTACTCTTCGTAACCTCATACAACGCCTTAACCTTCTCTGAAAATATCGATACTATGGGCATAACCTCGGTACCCCTGGTGATTGCAGCTCCCATTGCTGCCCAAAGCATTATTGGATAGGCATACCTAACCAAGTCGTATAGGCTCAACGATACACCGCCCCAATCAATAACTGTGCTATCCACTATTTGCCTAGTCTCACTACTCAATGCGTAGTAATGAACCTCAATTAGATCCCTTGCCAAAAGCATTGCCGTTAAAACAGCAACCCTAGCCCTATAGTCAATGGGCAGATCGTCAAGAGGAACCTCAATACCATACTTCTCAATAAACCCCTTCAGCCATGATATGAAGTCGTTCCTATAATCATTCCAAACGTCAATAACATTATTATCACTTAAGGCATCAACACTCACGAAAGGTAGATAATTACCCTCAACCAAATTAATCAACTGAGCCAAGGCGCGCCTCACATTCTTACCTCTCGCATCAACCTTGTTAATGAAACTCCTTAGCAACTCCAATCCCCTTAATGTCATCTCATCATTTATCTCAATTACCCCCTCCCTTTCGCCATACATATTTGTTAATGCCATTAACAAAACCATTTAATAAAATTTATATATTGGAAATTGAGATATTGCAATGTAAGAATTTTATGGCAAGTGATATGGTGAGTACATATATACAGGAATGGACATTAACGGCTCCTAAATACCCTAATCCAAAGGGGCCTGTAATATTGGCTAAACCTAGGCATTTTGATCAGATAGTAAATAATCCTCAACTTGGTTTTGTCCTCGTTAAGGCGTTGTATGGGTATGGTAAGACCTATGGTTTTGGGTACGGAATGTACCACGAAGCTAGGAAGAGAGGAACATTTGATGTCATATACATTAATGCAAGGGAAATTAACGAAAAACTGCTAGAGTTAGGAGGACCTTATTCTCTTAAGGCAGAGCTTCTCGATATCATACGTATGATATGCGGAGGCTATTTTATCAAAACACCAACTCAAAAAAGTATAGTGAATAGTGATGAACCTGAATACTTAGGTATTTACTTAACAACACGTATTGGTATCTTAAATAAGGTATGCAGCAAAGATAAGTTAGAACATTATCTTGAAGAACTTGGATCTAAGGACCCTGTTAGGGCATTGAGAGCATTCTACATAAACCTTGCCGCTTCTAATAATAAGAGAGTTGTGGTCATAATAGATGAGTTTGAGAGATTAACTAGTAAAGGAGGCGCTCTCCCTGATCCACAAACCCTCTATGGTTGGATAACGAAGATGCTCGATGCCCTGCGACCTGGCGTTATTGATGATATGCCAGGCCGATTCACATTAATGTTCCTAATTCAGGAAACATACTATCCGAGTAGTTTAATGAAGGATTTCGTGAGTAAAAGTGGGCATCCAATGCTCGGTAGGATGCTTAAGGCTAATGATGATGGTTCAATACCTGTGAGATATGATAAGGAGTCTTTCTTCGATTACATGGAAAGGATCATAACAGAATTAATTACTAATAAACTAGTGCCTCTGAACAATTTAAATATAATAAGTGCCCTTAAATCTTCTAAAAAAGTCAGTGATTTAATTAAGGATTATTTAACGAACATGCCAGCTTTTGTCGCATTTAGTATATTAAATGAGGTTATTGGGTATGCAGTAAGTAGTAATGATATTACTATTGATGATGTAGCCAATAAGTTTAAGCATGAGCTTGATCAATACCCAATCTTTGAAATATATGCTGGAAAGAAGACTGTGGCTAAGGGCGATTATTTAGCCAATGTTGCGGCTGGTTTATTACGTGAATACTATAGCGGGAGGGGCATTGAGATTATTCCCAGTAGGGTTTCTATGGTTGGCTTTGAAGGTGCTCATGTTACTGTTAGTAATGAGTTTAGGGCAATAATTTTTAGATTAGGTGATGTTGACGATTCACAGGGATATATCAATACGTTTAAGAGACTTTATGGTAACGAACTGAAGAATTACTGCACCCAGCAACAATTAAAGAAGCAGACACAGACGAATTGTGAATTAAGATTTTTATTCATAGGTGATGTCAACGTTGGGCCAGCATATGGTGTTTTATCCAGGTTAAATATGATTGATGGAGTTAGGGTGAACTTCAGACTAAAGCCCGTAGAAATAACATACGATGACCTATTCGTATTACTAGTAAGCTACAATAATGACATAAGCGTACCAATTGGTTACCTGTCGTACGTGAACCAGAGAAAGACTGAGGTAATCCATAAAATATTCACATAGTGTAAGGAAAGATGGGTTCATAATGTTCTTAAACGATTATTAATATAAGGAGTTTAGACTTCGTTTATGGCGCCTCCCTATAAACGTAGTATTTATGAACATTGGAATAATGCAATCATTAATTGTATCAATAATGTTAAGGATTTAATTATATTGCCCTGGCTTACCTCAAGATTTCGTGAGTAATAGTACATGGATGCTGTATTCGTGAACGTTCTTGAGGCCTTATTCAAGAAATCCTTGGACTATGCAAGACAGCAAAACCTAGGCATGTGCCTTAGTTTCCCATGCCTTGGTGGCTGGGCTAACCAATGTGTGGTTGAGCCGCAATGCTTAAAGGGTTTGTTTGCTTGGGTGTTTTGGTGGTGTTATGGGTGTGTTGAAGTATGTAATAGTTGGTGTTGTGGTTGTTGTTGTCGTTGTTGCAGCCCTGGTTTTACTACTACCGACACTGCACCGGGTGCCTGTGCAGTATGTTGGTTCTTCAAGTGGTTATGAGGCATTCGTACCAAGCGGTACAATAAACTATAACGGGCATACAGATCCTATAGGTACTTTAATATTGAGTAATGGGAATACGATACAAAATGTGGTATGGGATGGGCAGTACTCAAGCACAATAATTCAGAACCATAACCAAATAGTTCAATTGAATGATCAATTTGTTGGGCAGACTGACCCAGTGAATAATCAACCATACGTACCTTTACAGGATTTCTATGTGATCAAGGGCCAGGTGCCAATTGAGCAGGTAACATTGAATGGACAAACGTATTACGTGATAGAAGCAAATAAAATAAACCCAGCATATATTGCGGGATTCGACACATACCAAGCATGGGTACCCAACTTCGTAACAGCAATGAACATACAAGGAACATATGCAGCAAGCATACCAGGAAACTCACCAGTATTCCAATGGACAAACACAACAGGAACAGTAGTCTATCAAACACAACTATATGGACAATATGGATCATTTGCTGGAAGATATGTATTGGTACTACCCAATGGAACTATAATCCCATATGGAGCAATTGGAAATACTGCTGGTGCATCTCTTAGCAATTTTTATTCTACAAACCAGATATATAACCCTTCTAGCTAATTTTTTAACAATAGCTTTTTATGATACACTCACAACATAAGGTACTCCATAAGTTACTATAATCCAATCTAAATACATGTATCCAGATCCGCCTCCTGAGCCTGCTGAAATGAACAAAGAAGGAGTCCCATCATACATACTTGCATCATCTTGTAAGTAATTTATAGTAATACTATTACTTGGATTACTTTGATCACTATATTGTTCCTGATATCCAAATGTTCCATTTATAAAATTACTATTTACATCGCCATAAGTAAATGTACTATACTTATTTAGAGCTGTTTGGTAATTTCCATTAAAACTCGAAGTTTCTTGATTAAACGCCGTATTATATGCATTTATGTATGATTGTACGAATAAAGGTTCGCATTCTCCTGTAAGAGGACAAAGGGAATACGTGGGTGGCATTGGTGGTATTGCATATGCACTCCCCCATTCCAATCGTATTGTTCTAAAGCAAGAGAATAATTGAAAATATTACCATTCATTAAGAAAAATATACTCATATCATTATTATTCGCCTGGAACCAATTATACAACCAAAAACACCATATTGATAATAATATGGATTGTTTTGTTGATTTGGTGGCGTGGGGGAAGTAATTTGATCCTTCATGGGGGTTCCAAATCCAACCACCCAAATTCAGCAACAAATCCTAGGGGCGAATTTGATGTACCACTGGCGTAACTCCTCGTGCTTTGGTGACCAGTAGCGAGCAATTAATATGCAGAACTCGCTTGGTGGTGCCCTGCTATGTAGTGTAAAGGCAGGGGTGATGAAGAGGCAGGGTTAGATGAGGAGGAGGAAGAAACAATGGCAGAGATATTCCAGACTTCCTTAAATAATCAAATCACCATTTATTACTGCCTCGCATACCTTCCTCGCCCTGTTTGGTCCTTCTGCGTTTATTCTATCGGCTATTTCCTCGTAGAGTGTGTTCACGGCTTCTGCCGCGCCTTGGTGTTTGTCGAGTACGTGCTTTAGAGTCATCTCTGCGTAGTTAATGTCCATGTTCGTGTCTATTGATGCGTCATTTAGCAGCTCACGCACGAGACACATGAACACTATGAAACCAACTATACCATCCCTACCACCACTCAACAACCCATCAAGATACTCAACACACTCGGCACACGCCGGCACATAATCACCACCCTCACCCTTAACAAGACCCATCCTAACGAACAACTCCGCAAAACGCCTAACCTCGCCTAAACTGGGCATTAAGAAGTGGAATGCTGGGGGTTTATAACGCTTCCTTAATGAGTGCTCATTCCTGTGATTATGGGTGGGTCGGTGTTGGCTGGCTTGGTTGTAATGGGCGTTTATTGATGCCACGTATTTCGAAACCCTCAACGCACGGCTTGTTATTCCGATTAGTTTGGGTTGGTGGGGTTCATGCAGCACTATCCATAATCAGCCATAGGCAAAGCCTTAAATATCAGTGAACTATGCCACGTTGAATGGGGAGTGGCTCTGGTGTTGATTTGTTTAGTGGCTTCAATGAGGTTGAGGTTAGTGAGGTTCTTCGTAGGTGCACCAACTGTGGTAGGTTTGTTCTCATTGGGCCACCGAGGAGTGGTAAGACGTTTTTCAGGGAGAACTACCTAGAGGGCAAGGAGGGCAAGCTGGGTGTTGGTGTCACCGTTGATGAGCACATACCAGGCATAACCACAACCACCAAGATCGAGGGTGGGGAAGCCAAGGGCGAGTTGGGGCTTCGTGAGAAGGTTATGAGGATTCTTGAGGGGTTGATACCCCTGATTAGGAGGTTGAGGGAGGAGGTGAGTGTTGATGTTGAGGAGTTGAGGAGGGTCCTTGGTGATAGGGCTCCCAGGTCTGTTGTTGAGGGGGCTAGGGGGATGATTGGGGACTCACCACACAGGGCTTACTACATACCGTGGAAATGCGTTGAGGAGCCAAGCACATGCACCCTCGATGCGGATGCCAGTAGGGCATTGGGGTTGATTAAGGAGGCGTTTGGGGATAATAAGAGGATTAAGTGGTTCAAGGCCGAGTACATACCGCCGGGCCTTGTCAAGGAGGTCATCGAATTAATCAAGGAGGAGGGTGAGGGTGGAGCTAGGGAGGTGTTGAGGAGCTGGGTTAATGCGTACTTCGAAGCCATTGAGGCTTTGAGTAAGGTTCTGGGTTTGGGGGAGGATTTGCTTAAGTGGGATGAGGTGTCTATTGGGTTCTTGAGCAACTTCGTGAACAACTACGCGAAGTACGTGATCGGCGGCTTAGCCGCAATCCCACTGATGGGTGCGGCTTCCCTAGCCCTCATCTCAGTGCTCACGTACATGGCATTCAAGAGGGAGGGGGAGGGCTACCTCAAGGAGATCATTGGGTTGAGGGAGAGCCTTGAGAGATTGTTGGTGAAAGGACCAGATGGTAGGCTTGATTTCAATGAGCTGGGTAAATTGTTGGTCTATAGGGTTGCCTACGCAATGGGGATGAGTTATGACGAGGCAAAGAAGGCGCTAATGGACATAACGGGCTTAAGCATAAATGAGCTGGAGAGGAGGGTTAACGAGATTGAGGAGAAAATTGAGGAGCTTGAGAAGAAGTTTGAGTTGTCCAGGCAGGAGGTGCCTGCGGGCATAGTCACGGCCGATGTTGGCGAGTTCGCGAAAGGTAGGATTTACCCAAACATCAAGGTTGAAAACGGCGAGTTGAGGATTAGGGTTGAGGATGGGTACCACAGCATTGTTAGGGCTGGCAAGTTCAACGAATTGGTTAATGAGGTTAAAGGTAGGCTTACGAGTAATGGTTTCGTCGTGGTTGTTGGACCCAAGGGTATTGGTAAGTCCACGCTAGCCGCAGCCGTGATTTGGGAGTTGTTCATGAACGGCGATATTGGACTAGTTGCACGTGTTGATGTGCTTGATTCGGAGAATTACTCGGAGTTTGCCACGTTCGTTGAGAACTACGGTGAGGCGTTCAGTGAGTACTTCGGTAGGTTGCTCATACTATACGACCCGGTGTCGACCAAGGCCTACGAGAAGGTGGGCGTTGACGTAAAGGCTCCCATACAAACAAGCATCGAGAAGACAGTAAATAACTTGATGAATGTTGTAAACGCAGTAAGCTCCGAAGCAACGAAACCACTCACACTCATCGTAATACCGAGTGACTTCTACAACGCATTGAGTGGGGAGGTGAGGAATGCAGTGGAGGGATATAGGCTTGACGTTTCGCAGGCATTGAGTAATAGGGAGTTCCTAGCCGAGTTAATTAGGGAGTACACGA
>Ga0326758_100275_pt1 | contig 13177 bp, 11 predicted proteins | sample GCRJH_S_FD_207221 | JGI IMG/M metagenome (GOLD analysis project Ga0326758, IMG submission 207221) | Hot spring sediment microbial communities from Geyser Creek Basin, Yellowstone National Park, WY, United States - GCR.JH_S | ecosystem: Environmental > Aquatic > Thermal springs > Near-boiling... | reverse complement strand
TTACTAATAACTCTTCCGGAGGGCTAGTAAAACCCGTTTGGATAGTGTGATTGAGATGAAGTATAAGGTATTTTATGAGGCGAGGTATGAGTACGAGGACGTTGTGACGAGTAATGATAATACTTTAAAAATAGTGCCTTACGACGGTGATAATCAAATAGTTTTGGAGGAGAAAGTTGAAACAGAGCCTAATGGTTATATGACTAGATACAAGGATTTATTCGGCAATACTGTTTATAGGATAAAAGTCATAGAACCCCACTACTCTTTAATCATAAGGAGTGAAAGCTCTGTTATCGTTAAGAAAAATGAGATGGAGGACTGCAAATTGCCTTGTAACCTTGAGGATAGTATGTTCTTAAGTTCTAGTAAATTAATAGACGTTGAGTACTTCAAGCCAATTGCATCAGAGCTTTTGAGATCCTCTTCAACACTTGATGAGCTAGTTAAAAACGTTATAAGTTTCGTTAGAGGAAGGATGAAGTATAAGGAGGGCGTTACTAAAGTAGATACTACTGCTAGGGAGAGCTTCGAACTTGGGATGGGTGTTTGTCAAGATTTTACCCAAATAACCATAGGGATTTTAAGGGCTTCTGGTATACCAGCTAGATACGTAATGGGGTTAGTCGATGAAAATCCAATAAGTACTCATGCATGGGTTGAATTTAAATCTCCTTCAGGTTGGATCCCAGTTGACCCCACTAGGAATAAGTTTTATAATATAAATTATGTCAAGTTTGCAATAGGGAGAGACTATTATGATACTCCACCAATAATAGGAACCTATGTAAGTAGAGGGAAAGGCGGACTTAAAAAACTCACAGTTATGGTGAGGAGGATTGATTAAAAGTCTTGCTTATAAAGTATTTTGGGCTGGAAGGTATTTAGAAAGGATTGAGAATATATGTAGGATGTATCTATTGGCAATAGATAAATGCAGTCCAACAGAAGTCCCTTTGTACTTAGGAGTTAATGAGGATATAAGAAAATATTTGGTTAGAAACCTAGAGATGTTAAGGGAAGACTTAAGGGCTTTCAGTGACGAAAAAGTCATGAACGCTGTTGCTACCTTGGAGGGTGCTATATATTCATCAAACAGTGACTTAAAGAGCTATTTTTCTGCAATTTTGCAGTCAGTGCTCTATTTAGGAAGCATAATAGAAGATGAGATAAAGCCCGTACAACAAACTATTATACCTAAAAAGCAAGAGGAGGTTAAAACTCAATAAGAGAGTAAGGGTTTATTTTATTCCCGTTTAATATAACTTCACCACTTCTATTACTATAAGCTATAATTTTCCCAGTCCTAATGACCATAAAGCGTGGTGATAGTGTAGAGAACTGCTCTCTTAAACTCTTAGAGTCAAGGATTACCAAATCTTGTGAGGGCTTATTCATAGTTGATAAATACCACTCTGTTTCTGAGTTCTTAGTTATTAAATTAATCCAATCCTCGGACTCCTTCAAACTGGCTTGCTCCATTAATATCGCTAACCATAAAGCTTGAATAATATCACCATAACCGAAAGGGAAAAAGGGGTTTTGAAAGTCATCATGCCCCAGGGTTACGTTAATCCCTTCCTTTAACAACTGTTTAATCCTAGTTAAACCCCTTCTTTTTGGGTATTTATCAAACCTACCGTTAAGAAATACTGTAGTTAACGGTGAACTAATTACGCTAGCATTCCTTTTCTTTATAAGTCTAATTAACCTTGAAACGTATTCATCATTATCAGAATGAATTGAGGTTAAATGAGAGAGCGAAACGTGGTTATTTTTTAAACCTAACAAATACTCTGCAAATCTGGTAGGCTCATCACCTTGATCTATATGAGCATCAATACTCTTGTTAAACTTTAAGGATAGCGAAGAAATTAGTTCTAACTGTTTTTTACCTAGATCCTCGTTATCCTCACCATCAGGCTTACCACCAATAATGTCAGAAATTTCAACAGCTCTGTAAAAATTGTTTTCATCGCAGTTGAAAACACCCTGCTCTGGGAAAGCTACAACTTGAATGTCTACGAAGTCCTTCATCTCCTCTTTAACCTCAATTGAGGCCTTAACAGAATTAAGGTTTTTAGAACAAGTATCTGCATGAGTTCTAATATGAGTAACACCATTAAATATTTCCAGTATCAAAGCCTTCTTTATCCTACTCTTTAACTCCTCAATTGATAAGGAATCCCTTATCTTAGCCCATCTCTCTACGGCCTCTTGCAAAGTACCGCTTTCATTCTCACCGGTATCCTTTAGGCTCATTACATTCTCTAGGTGAATGTGCATGTCAAAGAACGCTGGAAAGGCTATCCTACCCTCAGCATCTATGACAGTGTCATTGCCATCGTCTAACGTTATGTTAGTCCTACCCATACCCATGAAGTTTACATTTTTAATTATACTCATCTCTCAAGCATACCTCCCTTAGCCCCTTTAACGTCCTCATCAAAAGCCAGTTCTCCTTTAATATATGTCTTTGAAACCCTAGCCTTAAATTTAACACCCTCATAAATGGAATGATCCATTTTACCGTGCCAATCTCTAACAGTCCACTCCTCCCTCTTTATTAATGTGAAATCAGCATCAGCACCTATAAAAAATCCCTTATTCTTAATATTATAAAGTCTTATCTGGTTTTCGTAAGTTATTTCAGCAACGTGTTCTGGTAATATATAACCGTCGAACATTAGGGTCATTATAGTAGGTATTAGGAACTCTGTAGAAGCTACACCGTTAGGCACTTCTATATAACTTAACGCCTTATCCTTATAAACTGACATGTAACCGGCATAATCACTACCCAATGTGTAAACGCTATTTAAGTTCCTAACTAACTCCTCCCTCATCTCTTTACTCCTTAAGGGCGGTGACATTATGAACCTTTTACCGTCTGGTCTATAATAATAACTCTCGTCAAAGAGTAAATAGTGCGGGCAAGTTTCCGCATAAATTTGCGCACCTTTCTCCCTCCAACTCTGAATTATTTTTAAAGAATTAGATGAGGAAACGTGAACTATATAAGCCTTAGCCTTTGTCAGATAAGCCATCATTGAAACCCTATTTACTGCCTCTTCTTCTACCTCTGGTGGCCTAGTTAGTGCGTGGTATATTGGCTCTTCTTTATTACCGTACTCTTTCTGTAACTCATCTATCACATCTCCGTTTTCCGCATGTATAGCTATAACCCCATTAAGTTCTTTAACTTTCTTCATAGCCCTCATTATGTTCTGGTCATCTAGCTGCATACTACCCTTATAGGCCATGAATACTTTTACGCTCCTAACACCTAGTTTGAATATTTCGTCAAGATACTTGATGTGATCACCATTTTTTAATATGAAATGAAATGAGTAATTTATCATTGCCTGATTTGAAGCCTTTTCAATTTCCTCCCTAACAGCTGTTATAGGATCTTTATTCAGTGGGTCTATGAAGTTAATAATACTAGTTATACCCCCGGCTAAGGCAACTTCACTACCGCTTTTATAATCATCTGCCGTAGGTATTATCTCCCTTGCACCTAAATACCTTGAGTTAAAGTGAGTATGCCCGTCTATTACACTGGGTAATAAGTAATATTCTGAAATATCTATTGCATTATCACCTAATGATGATGGTATTTCTTTTTTTATTTCAACAATTTTTCCATCTTCAACTCTGAAATCTGTAGTTAAAATCCCTTTTGATGTTAATACTTTAGCGTTTTTAAATATCATAAACCCCCAACCTACACGGTATCTTATTACACTCAACTAAATCATTTATCGCATTTAAAACTGCCGCATAACCCCCTGAAATACTGTTTTCACCAATCCCCCTAACACCAGTAGGGGTATTTGAAGGGGTGTGAAGTAGTTCAACCTCAAATTGAGGTGCTTCAACTGCAGTAGCTATTGAGTACTCAACTTCATCTTTAATATCTTCTAAAATTGTACCGCTAATTGCTTGTAAACTTCCACCGATTAATTGTCCCTTTACTTGCTCTTCATCACCTGTAACCCCAACATCAGCTATAATATAATGATAGACGGGCCTTATCTTACCCACTTCTTCATCAATTTTAACAACACTAATTTGCCCACTTACAGTACCCACGAAGGTTGGAGTCTCGTAACATTCCTCAGCTACTAAGTTATTTACCTTCCACGGCTCCTCTCTTAGCGTTTTAGCAATTTTCTCCCAATTTAGTTCACTATCAATCTTCTTACCTAACTCCTTTAATTTTCTCACAGCTAATATTGCAGCATTTCCGGCAGTCAACATTGACCTACTAGCCCAAACCCCGAAACCGTTTATATTGCTCTTACCTAACTCTACCTTAACCTTATCATAACTTAGTTCTTTAACTACTAGTTTCCTAATAGCTTTATCCATCCCTTGACCTTGATTAGTTAAAGTAGTTTCTATAACTATCCATCCGTCTAGATCTAGCCTGGCCCTAACGCATTCATAACCCGGAATTTTAGACTTTTCGTGCTTAATCATGATTTCAGAATTAGGTGCAGCATATTGTATGTAAAAGCTCACTCCTATCCCTCTTTTATAAATATTCCTCAACTCCTCATACTTCTTTTCTAACCTATCTAAAACACCATAAACATCACCTACATCTCCGTCGAATTTCTCCTTAAGGTTTATCCTCCTAACACGAATTGGAGATAGCCCAGTCCTTTTGGCGATTTCGTCCATCACTCTCTCCATAACTAAAATTGCCTCTGGTCTTCCGAAACCCCTATAAGCACCTTGAGGTGGTTTATTAGATACTTCTACTATAGCGTCATAATATAATTCATAATCGTAAACGCTTCTCATTGTTGCTAAAGTCACGAATAAAGGGGAGATTCCAGTAAACGGTAATAAATATGCTCCGGCATCGTAAGTTATCTTATCAATTATGAAATTTAATTTACCAGATTCTTTATAACCAACTTTAACCTCATGAGTTTGCCCCCTACCTTGAGATGTTGTCACGTTTTCAGTCCTAGTTTCAACCCACTTTAGGTTCTTCCCTAGTTTATAGGCTAAGGCTATTACTGTTAATTCCTCATAACTTAAATCTTGTTTTAGCCCAAATCCCCCGCCAACATTAGGAACTTCAATTACTATCCTATTCTGAGGAACTTCTAACATTTCTGATACAAGCATCTTCACAACAGTAGGTATTTGGGTTGATATGTGAATTTTTATTTCATCCCCTTGAAGCCTAACCGCTAAGACTCTGGTTTCCATAGTATACTGAGCGTTTCTATCGAAATTTAACCTTAGGGTGAACTCGTTCTCAGAAGTTACACCATTACTCAGTCTTGTTTCTCTGTAAATCACATTATCTGGGACTTCCTCATAAACTGGCCCATTATACGGTTCATAATTAACTTCAACACTTTCCGCTAGGTCAAACGCCTCATACATATCTTTACCTATAACAACCCCTAATGGTTGAAACTTGTAAACTGCTTTGTATTTAGGTAATAGAGGTACATCTGGGATTCTCAATAAGCTCTTATCATACACTGTCGGGACTTTAAACTCCTTTACTACATCATAATCATAAACTTTGCCAGATATAGTGAACCTCGCATGAGGTAATTGTGACCTTACAAAGGCTACATGTTCATACCCTCCACTAGTTATATCATCTACATACTCTATTGGCCAAACCATCTTAAAATTACATTGTAAGTTTTTATTATATTAATGTTTTTTGCATTATCGAGTAAAATTAAGTTCAGTAAATGAGGCAAGAATTTTTACTTAATTAAGTAAAAAAGTGCTTATTATTAACGCATAGCTATTTAGTTTATGCGTATCGGTGTAATACAAACTTTCATGAATTGGGATAAAAAAGATAATATAGAAAGGCAAATAGAATTAGTAAACAAAGCAGCTGATAACGGTGCGAAGATAATAGTTCTAGATGAGTTGTCCAATACAATTTATTTCCCTTTCGAACAAAACCCTAAGTACTTTGAATGGGCTGAAGACGAAAAGGGGTATACTATTCAAAAATTTAGGGAGGTTGCAAGGGAGAGAAAAGTTAATTTAATAGTACCAATATTCGAGAAGGATTTAGATACAATGTCATTTTATAATACCGCATTTATTATAAATAGTCAAGGTGAAATAGTAGGTAAATATAGGAAAACCCATTTACCCCAGGAGGACAAATTTAATGAATATTATTACTTCAAGGTGGGTGATCTGGGATTTCCAGTATTTAATTTAGATGGCGTTAAGGCCGGAGTAGTCATATGTCATGATAGGCATTTCCCAGAGACGGTTAGAGCTGAAGTAGTTAAGGGTGCTTGGATAATCTTCATTCCTTCTGTAGCGGCGTTTAAAGAGATTTGGGAGTTAGAACTAAGAGCTCATGCAGTATTTAATACTTCATACATTGTAGGAGTTAATAGAATTGGTAAGGAGTACCCAGATCAACAAGAGGAATACTTCGGAAATTCGATGATAATTTCTCCAATGGGTGAGATAATTAGTAAGGCCGGAAATAAGGAGGAAATATTGTATGCTGATATAAGTGAGGAGGAGGTAATTAAGGCGAGAATTAGAAGGCCTTTCTTAAAAAAGAGATTAAACTCTTACGGACTCTGAGGACAAATTTTCATAAACTATTTTTCCATTACTTATTACTAATCTTCTAGGCTTAATCCCCGTAAGGACGTCTTTTAAACTTTTACCATCAAATACGACTAAATTCGCGTTTGCACCTTCATAAAGACCATAATCCTTTAAATTTAATGCCCTAGCACCATTGTAAGTCATCATGTTGAAAATGATGTTAAAATATTTTGAGAAGTACATATAATCACCTATCATTAAGGCAAATGCTGACTTTAACATATCACCGTCACCTATTGGATTTAACTGATTCTGAATGTCATCGTGACCTAAAGCTACGTTAACTCCGTAAGATATAAGTTCCCTAACCCTGGGAATTCCTCTCCTTTTAGGATAACCCTCAAAAGCCCCTGAACCCTCAAGCTCAGTTATTGGGGAGACGATAATACTTATCCCGGCCTCCTTTAACCATCTCATAAGCCTTAACGCATAATCCCCACTGTAAGAATGCAAGGCAAGGAGGTGACTTAAGGAGACCTTATTAAAATACTTCCTCCTTAAAGTCTCAGAAACTATTACCTCACTAAACCTGGTTGTGGGATCATCTGAATAATCTGCATGGAAATCTAATAAAACACCTCTCTCTACTCCAATATCGAACAACTTCTTTACCATCTTAACCCCATCTTCCCGTGAAGGTTGAAGATGAGGCTGACCACCGATACCGTCTACCCCTAGTTCTATAGCCTTCCACGCCCCTTCCTCAACTTCCTCCGTGAAATAATCATAACTTTGTATAAACCCAATTATTTGAATATTAACTTTGTCTCTAAACTCCTCTCTTAACTTTAATACGCTGTTTAACCTTTCCTTCCACTTAATACCATCTATCATTACGTGTGTCCTAATGTAAAGCGATCCAGCTTTCAAGTAGTATATGACGGATTTACGCATTAACGAGTAAATTTGTTCTTCAGTCAAATTCTCTTTGCATTCCATAAGTGAATTTAAGGCCTCCTCGAACCTTGGAGTATCTACCTCTTTACAAACATCAAGTAAGAAATTACTATCAATATGAGCGTGAGAGTCAACTAAGGCTGGTGAAACTATTCTTTCTTCTAAGTCTAAAACGTCACTACCTTCTATCCTTTCAGCAATTTTCACTATTTTATTACCGTCTATCTCAATATCAACTTTCTTTCCATCTATCGTTTTTACATTTCTCAAGATCATTGGAACACCAGCTTGCCGGGGTTAAGTAAATCCTCCTCGTCAACTTTCCTCTTAAATTCTATCATCTTCTTCAGCCTATCACTCTCAACCCTATCGTTGACCTTATAGGAATGAAGGTTGAAAACTGAGCCATCAATTTCTGGTAAGCTCTCGTAATTTAGGAAATATGTGTGGGAGAACAATTTACTTCTAGATCTAGATAATTCACAAGATATTAGTGCTTTTACTCCCTCAATCTCTTTTAACTTCTCTAATGGTATATCTAAGGAATTATAGTTCACTTTAGTCTTATTTACTGCTGTAAAGTAAGTCCCCGCAAAGGTTGTAATAATTTCCTTTAATGACGCTTCGTCACCTTCCTCATAATTACCAACTATCACGTTCCATTTACCCCATGATAGGTTAGGCTCAATCAGTTCGGCCATTGGTTTATTCCTTATGCTCACAAACTCAGCTTTATCGACAAACTCAAGAGAGAAGTCCAGTGCTTCAGAAAGGGTAGAAAACTGCTTTCTCAACACTTTAACCTTCTTATCCCTCTTTATAGTCCTCATCTTTATCTTAGTTATTATCCCAGTAGTTCCAGCAGATTGAACTACTGAATAAACGTCAGTCCCGGTAAGCCTATAAAAGCCTTTTGGAGTGTACACTTCCAATTCTTCCACTATATCCCAAACAGCACCATTTCGTAACGAACCAAAACCTAATGAACCGCCAGCCACATACCCCCCTATAGTTGCCATATAATAACTTGTAGGAATAGTCGGTAAGTCGTTAATTCCTATCTCATTGAACTCGCTTCCAGGCTTAGTTATTAAATATCCACCACGTCTTTCATACCCTTTAAAATTTGTAATATCTACAACTACAGTATTATCCCTCAGTGGTATAGTCTCGCCTAAAGTGTTTGTTCCAGCACCTCTTAAGACTATCGGGAAATGGTATTCACTCATTAATTCAATTAGCGTTTTTACATCTTCCTCTTTTGATATCTTAATCACGAATCTAGGGAGTTTCCTTAGCCTCATGAGCACCGGCGATAGATAGCCGTAATCAATTGAGTATTTCTCCCTAGTTTCTAAATCCGTATATAGTGTAAAGTACTTAGAAAATATACTCTCTAGCACAATTTTTTATTTATCAAAGGTTTTAAAAACATTACTTAACAAGTTTGCCAGTGAAATTTTCTTCCTTAATCTCCTCATCCTCAATAACTATCTTCCCGTTTATTATTACAGTAACCGGTTTTCCAATCACTTCATACCCCTCATATGGGGTCCAATCAGCCATATGAGTACTTTCTGCTGAAACCCTCCACTTCTTTTGCTGATCGTAAATTACTAAATCGGCATCATAGCCTTCAGCGATCTTACCCTTATTTAAACCGTTTAATTTTGCTGGATTCTCACATAGTAACTTAATTGCGAGGGATAAAGGAAGTCCTCTCTTTATAAATTCAGTTATTATCATTGGAACCCTTAATTCAACTCCGGGCAATCCAGGTACTAGGTCGGGAAACTCTTTGTGCTCCTCCTTAACCCTCCTATCAAACCAGTTATGATCCGTTGCGATAATGTGAACCTTATTTATCCTCTTCCATAACTCCTCTGGATCCCTTACCGGTGGGGAAGTTACAAAAAGATACGAGTCCTTCCTATCGTAAACCTCCTTACTTAAAATCAAGTGATGGAGAACAACCTCACCGAGTAACTTACCCTCAATTAAATCCAATGTTTTACCGCTACTTACGTGGGCTATTAAACCGTTATCAACTATAGTTTTAGCCTTTAAAACAGCTGATAGTTCAGATTCTTCCGGCCTTGTGAGAAGGTGTAATTTAGGCTCCCCTCTTCTACCCTCTGCTAATGCGTTTATTAGTTCCTCGTCCTCAGCGTGAATCATGATATAACCATTATATTTTTTAACAACCTCATTTATCCTCCTTAGCCCGCTTAATGAACTCTTAACTCCAGCATACTCAACCATCATGAACTTAATCGACTTAAACCCTAGTTTTAACACCCTAATTAAATTCTCTGTAACGTCATTGGCAAAGATATGAAAGGAATAATTTACGAATGATTCTTTAAACTGCTCGATCCTTTCTTGTATGTTTGGAGAGAGGTCAGAAAAAGCGAAATCTATTACAGTCGTAGTTCCGCCATATGCCGCAGCTATCGTACTTTTTCTAACTGTATCTGAAGTTGGTACCTTCAAATACCTTTTAAAAATGTGAACGTGGTTATCAACTCCCCCTGGAATTAATAATCTACCTTTGCCGTCTATAACTTCTCCATCACCGTTAACTATCTTACCGATTTTAATTATCTTACTTCCCTCAACACTAACTTCTCCCTCAATAATTCCACGTTCAGTTATTAGCTTAACATTCTTTATAATCATAATAAAAGCCCCAGTTCTCTCAATTCACCAACAGTCTTCCTTAGGTAATGCCTATAAAGTATGGAGGCTTTATCAGCCTTAACATGAATTTCCTTCTTTAAATCCAAATAATACTCGTACGGTTGGGTTTCTAGGACTTCCTTATCTTGGAAAATTATCGTGTCCTCAAACCTCCTTATTTGTTCTTCATCAACCTCGTAGGCATAGTTCATGAAAATCCATGCAAATACTGTACTCTTTCCTTTGCTTTCCGGTTTTATTGAAAATATCATTGAGAATATTTTGCCATCATTTTCTTTCGAAAAGTAAAGAAATAATGGTCTTAGGATTTTGTAAGTATAAGTGAAATATTTGCCCTCTCCAGTTCCATCTGGATTTGGTTGCCATACTTTAATGTTTTCAGCCACTACTCCTTCTTCAGTTATTTTAGCATCGTACTCCGGAATTTTAGGATATGAAGGATTACCCAAATATCCGTTATGAACATAAGGGAAATGGGAAACGTCCAATAAGTTCTCTAAAACCCTAAAGGGGTTAGCGTTAATATGATAAGGACCGCACTTGATTTTCCTAAACCTATCATCATACCACTCCTCAATATAAGGAATATCACCGGAAGGCTCTTTTAACGCAACCCAAATTATACCATATTTCTCTTTAACGTAATATTTCTCTAACTTAACGTTAATTCTCTCTCCAATTGAGGGAACTAATGTAAGTCTTCCTTCAGGGTCAAACCTCCAACCGTGATAAGGACACTCTATTTCATCTCCAATAACTTTTCCCCTAGATAATTTAGCTAACCTATGAGGACATCTATTGCTTAATGCCACTAACTTGTCCTTTCTTTTCCATATTAGAATGTCCTTGCCTAATAGGGTTGTATCATAAATCTCTTTTACATCATCTGAAAAAGCTACGGGTAACCACTCGTTGTACATATACTATGTTTAGAGAGAAAAATTTTTAAAAATTTACTACCTCACATTTACGCATTAATCTTGGTGAAATGTACCCTATAAACTAATGCGATAGGACGATGTTATTGAAAATTTTTAACTTGTTCGACAGGGTAATAAAAATTGTTTAATTACTTCCATGAAATGTTTATAAATAGATTTTCAAAGACTCTTTATCAAATGAGTAAAACCGTTTTCGTTAGAGAAAGTTCTGGTTTAAGAAAGGAAGTATCAGCATTAGATGCAATCATGTTAAACTTAGGAAACATGTCAGCTGGGGTGGCATTATATACTGGAATAAGTCCTTACATAACAGCTGGAGGTGTAATATGGATTGCTGCAATAATAGGATTATTACTAACATTACCGCAAGCAACTATGTACACTTTATTATCCTATAAGATACCCAGAACTGGAGGAGATTACGTTTGGATTTCAAGGCTATTTAACGGCCCCCTAGGCTTTATTGCGGCATTTGCATTAATGATAGAATCGACAGCCTTTTTCGCATTAGTAGCGTATTTCTTCGCTTCAGCTGTAGGAACTGTACTTAGTACTATAGGAACAATGGACGGGATTTCAAGTCTTGTCAAACTATCTAATACTCTCAGCCAACCATTATACTCCTACTTATTAGGAGCTTTGTTGTTTGGAGTGGTAATAGTATTAAATATTTTCAAGGCCAGATGGGGTTATACAATGGTTACAGTTTCTGGGATAGTTGCATTTATAACTACTATTATCACCATGGTAGTTATTGCCTCTAATTTGAGCGATTTCACTAAGGCAATTATGCCGTTTTTGAACGCTGAAGGAATCGTACCACCTTCTCACTATTCAGTAGCCCCATTTAGCTGGGCAGCAACGCTAAGTATATTACCTATACTCGCAATTTTTACCTATCCTTGGATGCAAGCAGTCCCTGCTGTGGCATCAGAATTAAAAAAGGTCAAATACTCTGCCTACGGGATATTCGTACCATTAATACTCACTGGAGCTTTAGTAACTATAGGCTTTCTATTACTCTACATAGGTGGGGGATACAATTTGACGACTTATGAGTTCATTAATAATGGTTACGTTTACACTTTCTGGACTGTAGGGATTGGATTAACGAGTAATTACGTACTTCAGTGGATTATAGGGATTGGACTATTAGTATGGGAGTTTGCGATATTAGCTTATGGAGTAATTGTGTTTGCAAGATATATTTTTGCAATGGCGTTTGACAGAGTTCTTCCCGAGATATTTACTAGATTAAATAGGCAAGGATCACCAGTATATACACATTTATTTGACTTAGGATTAACGTTAGTGTTCTTAGTGATACCAGTGGTCTCTTCAGCCGGCGTTACGGCGCTTTACGGCGCAGAGGTTATAGGAATGCTTTATTTCTTAATTGTAAGCATCGCTGGGGCTTATAAAGGAGTTATTGAAAAAAGTGTTGTACTATTATCGGTTTCAGCATTTTCAGCCGGTTACTTCGCGTTTTTAACCTATGAAGCTGTTACGAATCCGGTCTTCGACTTCGTAACCTCTAGCGGTACCGTAGACCCTTACACGCTACTGTTCGTTATAGGCTGTTTTGTTGCTGGAGGCGTAATTTACTCAGTTGCTTGGTATTTGAACAAGAACAAAGGGATAGACTTAAACTTGCTATACAAGGAGATACCACCAGAGTAGCTATAACCGCCCTTAAAAATATCATTAAAATATCATTATAGAATCACGATATAATATGAAAAATAGAAAATAATTTAAAAGATATTTTGAACATTTTTTATTAAGTCCTAGCTTGATATTAAAATAGTTTATCATCGTTTCAATTTTTCTCAAATAGGTAACTTAAACTTTTCCCACAATAAGGGAATTGTTTATCAATAACACGTAGCATAATAAGTGAACATTTAGAGCTTATAAGTGTTAAACAATGACTGGATTATTAGATTAATTACCATAACTTATTGAGAGAGCGAAAACTCGAACAAGCAAAGTAATTTATAAAATATTAA